>Ga0307507_10002518_pt1 | contig 38251 bp, 23 predicted proteins | sample 7_EM_MG_FD_207223 | JGI IMG/M metagenome (GOLD analysis project Ga0307507, IMG submission 207223) | Populus trichocarpa ectomycorrhiza microbial communities from riparian zone in the Pacific Northwest, United States - 7_EM | ecosystem: Host-associated > Plants > Roots > Unclassified | place...
CCCCTAATACGGTAGTTAGCTAGTTATAATTATTATAATTAAATAAAAGAAGAGATTACAATTTAAATGCATCGCGCACTAAGACTGTAGCTAGTATATTCACGCCGCTAGAGTTATTTAAAATTAACATACATTGAAAAAAGGACCCAGTTTACACCAAACGCGCGCCCATAATCTCTCAGACGCTGCGCTAAGGAATTTTTGGGGTGGCAGGGGTAGTAGAGGGTAGCGTGGCATTCTATTGGCTAATAAGTACCTATGAGTTAGAGCGACCGTCTGATTGGCTTACAAGTTCCTGTGGCTCAGGCGGGAGCAGGGGGGTAGCCGCCTCCTCAAATTCCTCGGCGAAGCGGATAAGTCAACTGAGATAACCAAAGACTCCGACGACTCCCTTACGCAGCTGAATACTTAGGACTTTAGGTCGTCGCAATTCGAGACACAAGCTACAGTTATTCTACCTATGCGACCGAGCAATTAGGTGCACGGCAGGTTAAGCCTAGTTAGGAAATCGTACACTGGCTCGGAGTTAACCGGAGACGTGGCTATTTAACGCCGTTTCGCAGCTTTTTGACGATCGCGATCTTGATTATTTGGGGTGTCTCTGTCACTGCAGTAGCCACTGCAGTGACAGACACCCCAAATAATCGACTCTCCTAAAGTTCGACACCACCCCGAGCACTATGGCTCTCCTGCAGTGACCGAGCAGCGTTAACTTCCTTCCAATGCTCGGCGCCGAGTCTCATTGTATTGCCGCAGAGCCTCACAAGCCTTATTACATCGTCGCCGAGGCGCTTGACCTAATTAGGCAGTAGGAGGTCACGGGTTTAGTTCCCATCCATGGTGTGTTAAAATCATTAAAAAAAACCGTTATTTCCTATTAATCCGCGTATTAGCAAGGCTTTAAATTAATTGTGTTGTTCTTATCCTATTTTTAACGCCCCAAGTTATATAAAACCTATATATTTGCATTATGGCCTAATAGGCCACTTAAGAACTTCGGGAAAGTGGTGTAATTATATTGGGCTAGCTCTAAATTAAATCAAAGTAATTACAGAACTCACCGTACTACTGCACCACGGTAACTTTACGTTATAACATCTATAATTTAATTGAATTATAACCCCTTCCTAAACCTTATAATTGAATATTTGGCGTACAACACCACGCCAAGGCTCATAATATAGGTGTAGATTACGACTCAAGCATAACTAAATTGCGACGCTATGGCTCTATGCCAATCAATTAATATATGGCTCTAAAATTAAGATTTATAACACTAAAAACAAGCTCCAAGCCACTGATTTTACACCGGCAGAATCGAACTTGGCAAAAGATTCGGGCAGTAAAGTTACTGCCAAGTGTTACTGCCCGGATCTTGGCCGGGAAATACGTGTCGTACGGCTTGGCGATTTTTACCGATATTTCCGAAACGACAGTACTGCGACTTAAGGATTTTTTGTGGTTGTTTGCTGGTCTAATCGTAGTGAGTTGGTTTCGTATGTATATGTTGCAGGGTTATCAGGCAGGATTTGTCACATCTAAAGAACGAGAATGGAGCCGAGCGGCGATATGATATTGCGGGGCGTACATAGCATCTAGTGGGCATAACACAGAAAATCAGCATAGTTACAATTAGGCCGAGTGAACCGTTATTCGTGACAAAAAGACTACAAGCCGTCCTTTCAAAAGCATAGATCACCTCCGCTGTCCTCTGTTGGAATTACAAGGTCATAAGGTCACAGCGGAGGTGTCTTGAGGGTCTATTTGATGATAGAGATGACGCAGACAATGAATATTGATTGATTCGTGATGCAGTAGATGCGGTTGATGTCTATATAGATTGCATGCAGAGCTTAACCTCGCAATGTGTCCAGAGCTTAGTCAGCACCTCATCGCTAATTTCTGACACTCCCCTATGCTGACGACGCTCTCCTCGTCTGTCCTAAATAGGCAATTATGAAGCTATTCCTAAATACCTTGCAAGTGCCATTTGGCCTACGTACAGAGGGAAAACCTATAGTAGGCGAAAAACCTCTGTAACTTGCCCCGTCTCCGTCCGTTACCGTCTCTGTCAGTTACTGATTCCTAGCGTTGCATAGTGCTTTGTAAATTGGTTAATTGGTAGCTGTTTTATAAGCATATCTCCTGGCTGATTTTTGCCTGGTATATGTACCACTTTAAGTTAACCTTGCTGAACCATGTTGTTTTGTATAAAGAGGTATTAAGTCTTAATATACTTGGCTTTCTAGTAGTGTTTTGTGTTATATAAAAGGTTGACTATACCCTTATTGTCACAGTAGAGCGTAGGGATAAAAGGGTTGTTATTATCTCTCTTTTCTAGATCTCTTGTTAGCTTTTTAAGCTATACTACTAACCTTACTTCTTTTAATGCCGCTATAATCTCTGCTTCTATTAAGCTTAATGCCGTTGACTTCTGCCTTTGAGCTATCCAGATTACTGCTCCCCTATAGCGTATAACTACTATGCCTTGGAATGATATCCAATTGTATTCTGTTCCCCACGTAGCATTAGTAAAGATATTGTAACCAGTAGGTAACGTAAGCTTGCATAGAGAAAGGTAGACTGCTTAACTTAAGTAGGTAATTCCTGCTTTAAGAGTGCCGTTTAGATATTGTAGTAGCTACTTGCTTAAGCAGTAATACGATTCTCCTGGTGCTGCTATAAACCTAGCTAACTAACCGACAGCATAGCTAGTATTAGGACGTGTACAGTTTAAGAGGTAGATTATAGAGCTAATAATCTGCCAGTATACTATTACATTGTTGTACTTAAGGAGGCTTTTAATATTGGGCTTTAGGACAGTACCTGCTGGTATTAGTAGCTTAGCCGGATTACAGTTATCTATTTTTAGCCGTTTAAGTAGCTTCTTAGTGTACATCGTCTAATATAGCTTAAGGGTTTGGTTTGTACAATCTTACTTAATTTAGAAGCCTATAAATACTTCTATAGGACCTAGGTCTTTGCATCTCCATTCTCTTAAGATTCTTGTCTTTATAATATTAAGGTATCGGCGCTTTCCTATGATTAGTATATCGTTAATAAATAGCAAGATATATACTTCATTTCCTATAAAGAGATTAGGGTTAGTATTAGCTGCTTTTAAACCTATACTCTTAAAGAACTTCTTGACCATCTAAAACCATTCTCTTGGTGCCTGCTTTAGGCCATAAAGTGACTTATTTAGCTTTAAGTAGACGTTTTTTACGCCCTTAAGCTTAGGTTCGAAGTCTCTTAATAGGTTAGGAATCTATATATAAATCTGTTCTTATAACGGTGGGTTTAAGAATGCAGTTTTAACGTTAATATGGTTAAGCTTAAGGTCCTTAGCTGCTACCTTTACTATTAGGAACCTAAAGGTGTCGTATTATATAACAGACGCAAATGTCTTAAAATAATTAATGTTGGGGGTCTGCTTGTCTCCCTAAATGCACAGTCTTACCTTCTTGCGAATTACTTCTCCCTTAGCATTATACTTATGCTTTAGAACTAGCTTACTTGGGAGTAACAACCTTCCTTCTAGTACTCTCCCCCTTATAATAGTATAGGTATGCATCCTCTTAAGTAAGAGGAATTCTTTAAAGATAGCTTTTATCTAGCTAGGAGCGTCCTCCCTTAAGGCCTAATCTAACTTAATAGCATTAAAAGGTGCTATAGGTGCTCCTATAGAGGTAGTGTTCTTAGCTTCTAGGTAAATAGCTTTTATAGCTATTACTAACTAAACCACCGTATTATTAAAAACCCTTATATTTAGTAACCTTCCAGACCTTATTCTTTGCGCATAAGGAATGCGTATCGATGTACTTTATATAGGCGTCCCACCTTTAGCATTACCTTAATTTAAGTGTCCTACTTAATCTTAACCTAGGCTTCCTACTTAATTAGAGTGGCCCACTTAGTCTTAACCTAGGCTTCCCACTTGTTTGGAGCGGCCTACTTAGTTACTATCTAGCCTACTTATAGTTTTTACAACTAGAGTCTCTGTCGGCGCGTTTAAGGTAGTAGGGGGAGGTGTAGGTTGGTTTACGGCTTAGCTTATAGCGTGATTTAAGCGTCCCGCTTAATCTTAACCTGGGCTTCCCACTTAATCTAAGCGGCCTACTTAGTTACTATGTCTTGTAGCTTATACCTAAGGTGCTCTATAAGGGAACCTATACTTGTTTACTTTAGCATCTCCAAATAGCTTAATTGCTTGGGTATATAGGTTTATTATCTTAAATTAACTACTCCCTTTTAACCCTATAAAAACGTAGTTAGGTTTTATTCTCGAATTATACTTCCTAGGGTGTTTCTTAAGCGTATTAATTGGATTGGCGTGACACCTAAAAATAACTAGATTCTTTAAGTTAGGAACTTGTTAGGTATATGCCTTATAGGGTATAATAGCACCACTATGCTCGTCGTTAAATGGAAGTGCTAAGGTGGGTACTTAATTCTTAATCCAGATAGTATACTTAACTATATAGCACCAGAGTTTAACTGGTATATTTCCTTAAAATAGAAGTAACCTTGTTTTATAGTTAACTGTATAGATCGCGCGCTTGATTGCGCTATTGTATAAGTGCTTATATAGCGGATAAGGTTTAAAGTTAATACCCTAGGGTATTAGTTTGTCTTAAAATCTATAGCTAAACTCCCCCTTTCTATTGTCCGCTCAAATCCATATAGCTTTATTGCTAGTGAACCTCTCTGCCCTTACAATAATCTCTTTAATATGCGGCAGTACCTCTTTAGTTTGGAGGGTTTTAAGAGGAATAACCTAAGTATAGCGTATAGCGTTGTCTAGGGCTAGGAGGTAGTAGTTATAACCTCTAATTAATATACCAATTCGTCCCGTAGTATCTAGGTGTAGCCCTTAACTAGGTATCTTCTTACGCTTAGTTATCTTCTTACTTAGTATTTCTTGCATCTTCCCAGCTAGACAAGCTTTATATATACTCTTACTAACTGGTACTACTTTTTTCTTAAGCTTTATGCCTAGTAAGGAGTGCTGTAGCTTAAATAGGTTACTGTAATTTGTATATCTAGTTTAGCAGTGCTATAGCTTAGTATCTATTTTACTAACGTTTAGTTATAAATCGTGTGCTTCTACTGTCGCATTAAATGCTTCCTAATGCTCTTATAGCACATAGAGGTTGTTTCTTGTAGTGGCCTTAAACGTTATACCTAATTTATGCTTGCTAGTAGCTTAATTGTCTAGGTTAAATATAATCAAGTAGCCTTCCTAAGTAAGAGTTCTTACTAAGATTAGCTTAATTGACTTAAATAAAGGTACAAGCCAGACGTCTTTTAGCTTTAGGGTACCGATTTAAACTTAACCGTAGCCTATAGCAGGGACAATGGTCCCATTTGCAGTACGGACCTATTATGGCGTATTCCATCTCTTTAAGTGTGTTAGGTCTGATTGGTTACTAGTAAAGTGCTTAGTTACTCCTAAGTTAAGAGCCCAAGCTAGAGACGTTATTATAAGCATAGCACGTTTAGGGTTAGGGTTAAGGTAGATTAAATTGCTGTTAAATTCTTCCTTAGCTATTACTACATTCCCTACTTCCTCTACCTTAGGAGCACCTTAATCTGTTTTCCTGGCATTATTAAATTGGAATTGCTTAAGTAGGGGATAGTCTTTCTAGTAGTAACCTTTCTAATAGCATACTCTACACTCGTCTTTTTCTGGTTATCTTAGCTCTTTACTTACTTAAGATGACGAGCTATAGCGATAACGCAATAAGGAATAATTAAATCTACCAGCACGGCCTCTGCCCCTTATTTAACCTCGACTTTAGTTTCCCCTTCTCCCCCTAGGTTCGTCTTTCCTCTCATATACAAGTGCTGCATTTTGTACTTATATAGGGAGAGCAGTCTCTTGCTCCTAAAGAAGGGTAATGCAGCTCTTAAGGTCTCGTTTGTCTCGTAGACACTAGGTCTTTGCATTCTGCCATATAACATCACTTAGGAGGGCCAAGAGAAGCTGCTCTTTAATATCGTTGTTGGTAAGTGCTTAAGGCGTCAAGGCTAGATTAATCTTGAATTGATTAAGTATTTAGAGGAACTTAATAATTTGCATCTTTATAGGGTCAAATATAGTGCTATAGAACTCTCTGTGGAGTCTAGAGATATAGACCTCATTATTGGCCTTATTAAACTTCTTCATTCCTTCCTATATTTCTTGAATATCGTACGCCTTTATTATTGCATATATCTCTTTCTGACGGTTGTCTTCTATTGAATTGTAGATGATCTTGTTTACTTCCCCTTGTCTTCTTCTTCCATTAGCTAAATTAACTCGATTTGGGTTCTTTGCACCAGTAATAAAATCCCAGCCCTCTAACATAATTAGGGCTGCCTTGCAGGTACGCTCCTAGTCTGCAAAGTTGTCTCTATTAAAAATGATAATTTTACCGGCCTTGTGATTGTATATAGGTGTCGTTGAGGTTGAGGTAGAGAAGGTCATTTTCGGGGTCGATTTTCAAGTTAGGAGAGGTGTTACTACCCGGGCTCATAACCTGTTGGAATTACAAGGTTATAAGGTCACAGTGGAGGTGTCTTGAGGGTCTATTTGATGATAGAGATGACGCAGACGATGAATATTGATTGATTCGTGATGCAGTAGATGCGGTTGATGTCTATATAGATTGCATGCAGAGCTTGACCTCGCAATGTGTCCAGAGCTTAGTCAGCACCTCATTGCTAATTTCTGACATCCTCAAAGCCCTTCCAACGATAGAGCTAAGGTGTATAAGCCCCCTCATATGCTGTTTATCGCCATATGCTAGGCTTTGGCCTCCGCTGGCGGCGCAGCTCCGCCCTACTCAAATATTAGTGTGTGTAAAGAAGCTAAAGGGGAAGGGAAGACTTAATGTTGTAGGGAGGTGAAGGGCCACTAATTGCGCGCGGCCACGTTAGCTACTGGGGCTTCCTGGAACAGGGCTGGTGGCAGAGAGGGGTTATTTGGGAACAAGGAACACCAGAAGCGGTAAAGAAAAAAAAATCCGAGTGGAATTCGAAGAAAGCATTTTCAATGTCAAGGTGCAATAGGGAAGAACATTACAGGCCAATGGCAGGGTACAGTATCCAAATAGGGGGTGTGAGCTGAGAACGAACCTTTGAAGTAATCTGCGTTTCGTTAGTCAAATACGTTACTCTATCATATACTTGATAAACTAACCATAGATCATCCATTGTAGGCCTGTGAGGGTTCCGATCATAACAATACGAACTGGAAATCCGTTCCAGAGACCTCCAAAACCGATATCTTTATAGATTCGGCTCATGGCCGCTCCAAAGGCCTCTCCAGGTTGCCGGTTGGCATTCAATTTTGAAACCATGACATCGGCCGGATGACTAACGATAGCGCAGAGAATACCAGCAATGTAGCCTCCAGTGAAAGATACGCCGATTTGAGCTACCTTTGAGTAGTCGTTCTTTGAACCAGGAAGAGACTTGTAGATCATCTCGACAACGGTTTCGAAAGATGCGAACTAAAACGCCTGTTAGGCTAACACACTCAGTGGTCGAAGAAACTAACCTTCATCATTGTATAGGGAATTTGACGGCCCCAGAGTGGATACAATCCCTTGTATAGTCTAATCTTGTGAGATACGCCACTAAGTCAACAGGATAGCACAGGTACTGACCCTGCAAAACCTTCCTTGCCGGTGATAGTGGAGATACCATCAAAGGTCCCTTTAGCAAACGGAGGAATAGTTGTCTGCATGCGGACCTTCACCGCTTCAAAGGGGCAAAGGGCAACGTCGGCGATGAACTCAGCGGTGGCACTGGCAGAGAGATATAATAGAGTCTTGTGCTTGTATGCGTTGTTCTCTCCAACTAAGTCGGCATAAAATTTCTTGAAGAATTCATAGCCGCCGTACTTGAAAGCACCTTGGGCCTAAGTAAAGATAAGTACGTACATATTTAATTCGTTTGATTAGCTCACAGAGTATCCCCAAAACTGAGAACGATAGTCAGCATACATCTTCTGCACTTTAAAGTACATGGTCTTACCGTGGGTCCCCAACCAGTAAAGATGCCTCGGAAGCCTTCAGCCCGTGCAATCTTTCCCCAAGCTTCAAAGTTGCCCTTGTACATCTTGGAATCAACTTGACGGCGACATTTAACCAAATCCAATGGAGTTACAGCGGTGTGAGTGAGGCCCTAACTTTTGTAAGTCTGGTCCTGTTGAAGATTTCTATTGGAACTTGCTGACACAAGCCAGGAGTCCCCCGAAAGTACAGGCAGCATAGTATTTCATTGAGTACATCTCAATGTTTCCAGCCTTTGCCTGGACCTTGCTGCTGCTTTTTTCGAACTCCCTGACAGCTGCATCACTCAGCTGCGCAGCCTTATTCTTCGCATCATCAACGGCGCTCCAGGCAGGGTAAAGCTCCGAACGAGCGAGATATTTTGATCTTGAGACGGGCTCAGATTGGACTTTTCGGGGAGCCCATGGTGACGAATTGGAGAAGGCGGTATGCAAGGTCTTTTGGTGTGGGAATAGGGTGGCCATTGTGAACACTACTGATAGCTGTCAGACTATTTGACGGAGCTTATCGAGAGCTTTACTTGCGCGCACGGTCCCGCGAGTTCTAGGTACAATGGTCTTGCCCAGTGACGGGATACTACTCCTTATCTTGCAAGACGCGGCTTGCCTTGGCGAATCCACAATTCTAAAGAAGAGATGAAAGGTAGAATAGGTCGTAGTGTTGGAGAAGTGGTAACCAGTCAGAGGGGGTCTTAATTGAGCTTAGGTACGTATAGACCCTTGCACTGGGGCGCAGCTCGGCGTGGTTACGGAAAAAGGGGTGGCAGCTCGGCAAGGTCACGGAAAAACTCGGCGGGGTCAGAAAGTTCAACGGGGTCAGAACTTTAAGTTTGGCTTTGTGACCGGGGTGCAGCTGAGCAAGGTCACGGAAAAGTTGAACGGGGTCACCAATGGGGTCGGCGAAAGCTAAATAGGGTCACTGATGGAGCCACTGGAAAAAGGTTGGCAGGGTTAACGTGGTGTACGGGGTTTTGCACGGGTACTGGGTTTTGCTCAAGCTAGTAGACCGCCTTCCTTTTTAAGCTAGTTAATTTCCTAACATAGAATACTGCCGCCTCCGAGCTTAAACATTAACTTTTAACCTACTTTTCTACCTTACCAAGTAACAGCTATGCCCTCCAAACCTCATGCACTAGGTGCAGAAGACCGTCTACAAGCTGCTCTAACTGCCTGGCAAATTAGCGGCTTCTATCGCAGCCCAAAAGCCTGCGCGAAGGCCCATAAAGTTACTCCCTCTACCTTTCGAAGACACCTCTAAGGCAAACATAAATCTCATTAAATTACCCACATTAACCAATATTGTATTACACTAGCTGGCGAAGCGGCAATTATTTAGCACTATATATATCTTACAAATACTGGATTTTCTTATCAACTATATACAATCCGGATGATAGCCAATATTATCCTACGCCGCAAACACTCCTACCTCCCTTAGTACCACGAGATTTAACTACTAGGCAGAAACTAGGTCCGTTACTTCCTAAAACAATAGGACGAGCTTCGAATCTGCTATATATAGTTAATTAATCAAGAACGAGCCATAGCTGGTAATAATATTGCCCTTATTACAAAGTTCTTTACCAACTACTCTAATGCAAAGACCCAGTATAATGTTAAAGACAATAATACCTAGAATATAGATAAAACTGGTACCTTAATGGGTTATATATATAGCGCTAAGGTGGTAATATTGCGAGGCAGAGCTACTAATTTTAAGACGGTTAACGGCTCTAGGAAGTGGGTCTCACAAATTAATTATATTGGTATGGCGGGGACAACTATACTACCTTTTATTATCTTTAAAGGCCATATATATACTAAGAGAATATAGGAGGAAGCTTACGAAGCTCTTAGCGACTGCGCTATTAGCATTAGTAAGAATGGCTAGTTAAATCAGGAAATTGGACTAAAATGGCTATAGCACTTTAAGCACTATACCCAGCGAACTAAGGTATGGCAGAGGACGGCAGCAAAGGTAGTAGAAGAAGGAAGAAACAGTAAATTAATTAGCTATCAACTACTAGTTATAGACGGCCATAGCAGCCATATTAACGTCAACTTTATTAAGTACTGTTGGAACTATAAAATTATACCCATATACCTACCGCCGCATTTAACGCACCTACTCTAGCCACTAGATCTTGTGATTTTTTCACCTCTTAAGCGCGTATACTCTACTAAAGTTAACGAATACGCAGCTTGCGGTATTACTGGTATAAATAAAGAGTATTTTCTAAAGATATTTGGCGAGATTCGGCCTCAAATCTATACTAAAGCGTTAATAAGGAGCGCCTTTAAGGCGGCAGGTCTCCTCCTATACAACCCAAATCAAGCCCTCATACGCTGCTCTGCTTGGCCATCTACTCCTCCACCTTACCCAGCTAAGGCGATAATTCTATCCTCACCTCTGCATCCTCCCCCTCCTAATAGCGCCTATGCTAGATCTCGTTACCAGCAAACAATTCTTAATCCAGAAATAACTCCAGAGGCGACGGAGGCCTACGTTAACTCGCTAATAACGTACCTACAATCTTTGGAGAATAGTCTTAAGCTGCTACAGGTGGAGAATAAGGAGCTTCGGCAATATACTAATAAGAGGCGGGCAAGCAAGAAGCGGAAACAAACAGTACTCTCTAAGGAATCAGTTCTTACACTAGCGGCAGCTCAGGAGCTTACTACTAGTAAGGAGGCTGCTATAAGGGCTAAAGAAGAAGCTAAGCTAGCTAGGGATACGCTGCGGAAGAAGCGTCAAATAGCAGCTACGCTTAAAAGAGAACAGGTAGAGGCTAGAAAGGAAGCTTAGAGGATTACCGCTAATACAAAAAATCTATTTACGCTTTATGATAGAGAAGCAAAGAATGCTATAAAGGCAGCAAAAAAGGCGCAGAAGGCCTCTAACACTGCCGCTAAAATTGCTCGCTAGAAGAACACTATTAAGGCCAAATCAGCGGCTACTAAAGCAGCTAGTCAATGGCAATTACATTAATTAACGGCCGAGAGGCTCTAGAAGCAGGCGGAAGAGTCTTCTTCTATATAGGCCGCAGCTTAAGCTATTGTTAAGCAACTCCAGGAGGCAGCTAAGAAGATGTCGGATCTATAGGATCTACCAGAGGATATTAAGGAAGATTAGGACGACGATAATATAAGTAATATAAGCGACGAGTCCTCTAATAAGGAGGCTAAGCTAATTAGTAGCGACTAGAGGCAAATTCACCAGCCAATTAAGCTTTAAAACACCAAAAATAGACTTTAGATAGACTTATATATGTATATTAATTGCTTTAAAACTCCTTACTAATAATGCAATGATTTACAATGGTCTTTACTAGTTATTTGCCACCAAATAAGCATTTTTACGAATTTTGGTGTTCAAATCGTGCAAAACCCAGTACCCGTGCAAAACCCCGTACACCACGTTACACTTTTATCTATACAGAACGCGCATCGGCAGCTATATTTAACTTAAGCGACCACATATACTAAATATGCGGTGTATATACTAAGTATATACTTAGCATATGCAACCTAAAGTATTATGTAATATTCTTTATTTATTAAATATTTTAAATTCTAAAATAATTAATTTTTGGGGTGGCAGCTTAGTAAGGTTATAGAAAAACTCAATAGGGTTAAAAAGTTTAATAGGGTTAGAACTTTAAGTTTGGCTTTATAACCCCGCCTAGCTTATAACCTTGCTTAGTTTCTATATATATAGCGTATATACAAAAAATTAATTATTTTAGAATTTAAAATATTTAATAAATAAAGAATATTATATAATACTTTAGGTTGCATATGCTAAGTATATACTTAGCATATATAATAGTATAACTTACTTTATAAAATAGTAAGTATATGTCCTATATATGCAAGGCATATACTATAGTATAGTCTACCTTATAGAATAGTAAGTATATATTTAGCATATGCAAGGTATATACTATAGTATAGCCTACTTTATAGATTAGTAAGTATATACTTAATTTATACACCTTATTATTTTTATAAAAGATAGGCTACGCTATAGTATATGCTTAGTATATATAGGGTATATACTTACCATTTTATAAGGTAGGTTATACTATAGTATATACTCCACTAATAAGCTATTTAACTGCTATATATTATATATGCTAAGTATATACTTAATCTATACACCACTAGTCCTATAGAGTAGGCTATACTATAGTATCTATATATACTAAGCATATACTTAGTATATATACCTACTAATAAGCCAGTGATATATTCTTATTTACTATAGTTATATATATACATATGCTTAGTATATGCACCATATATTTGTTAGCGACTCGGTCAATCGAGGCACGAGCACGGCAAGAAGGTCGCGCAAGCCTGTACGATTGGATTGTCTATAAACAAGGATCCAAAGCTAGAGAAAGGAAAGGGGAAGAACAGAAGCACCACTCGAAGCTATATACATCTTCTGGTCACGTGATGGCAACTTGCCATCACGTAACAGCAAGTTGCGGCAATCTAACGGCAATTTGCCAGTACTGTTTTCCACTAGCGCCGTAATATTACCCCCCCCTCCAAAAAAGCCTGCCCTCAGGCTTTATATGTCCGTATTATATCCGTGGGGTGTTCTTATCTATATACTTAATAGGTAGCTTATTATCCTCGTTATACTAGCACTCCATCCACTCGTTTAGATACTTTGGGGGTCCTGGTTTGTTAGGGTATTAGTTATAGAATTCTTTAAGCTTCTAGGGGCAACCTATAAAGTTCCAGGCGGGGTACTAGGTTGGGTCTAGATTATAACCTTTCTATTAGATACGGTATTTCAGCGTTCCTTGTACTAGTTTATAGGCTAGTATTTTATTAACTTCCCATTCGTCATCGCCATTAACTTAAATCGGCAGTGGAGGCTTATTCTTTTGTCTAAGTAGTAGGTTATTTATAGCTTTCCGTAGCTTATCTAGTAAGAAAACAGGGTGGACTTTAATTAAGTCTAGGAGTTTAACCTTATATAAGTTGCCTTCCTTATTAAGGATCTTATATGGTCCTACTATCTTATAGTCTAGCTTATGGCTAGGCCGTTCTGTCTTCTAGTTTTTTATTATAACCCAGACCTTATCGCCTATGGTAAAGTCAGGCTCGCGCCTGTGCTTATTTACCTACTATTCTATTAATTTCTGGGCCTTCTCTAGGTTCTTGCGGGCTACTATCTATACCTTTTCTAAGCGTCTAGCATACTGCTGTGCTTCCTTATAAGATAGTTTTTTGCGTACGGTCTATGGTCCTTCTGGTCTCTCTTAGTTAAAGCTTATATGGGGTAAGTATCCCATTTCTAGCTAAATAGGTGCAAACCCTATAGAGTTATAGGGTAGGGTTGCCTGGGCGTAGTCTATTATAGGTAGCAGTTCGCTCTAGTTATCCTAAAAGTAATTAATAAAGGGCCGGAGTCTCTGGTCTAAGTATTAATTTACAATCTCCGTCTAACCATCTATCTAGGGGTGGTATGCTATAGAGAGCTTTAGCCTAATACCTAGGATTTAGGTAAACTTGTTCCAGAAGGCTAATATAAACTATAGTCTATAGTTGGATATGATAGTATCTAGTAGTCCGTAAATTCGGTAAATATAGTGGATATATAGTTAGGCCGCCTCCTTAGTATCAATATTCTTATAACAGGGGATTAAGAACGGGCGCTTACTAAAGCGGTCAACTAGAATTATAACCATATTATATCTATCGCGGTCTATAGGTAACTCGTAGAAGTCTATAGAGATATACTGCCAGGGGCGTTCTGGTATTAAAAGTGGCTTTAATAGCCCTGGGGTCTTATCTTATAGAATTATAAACCTACGGCAGTTGTTACAGTTCTATATATAGTGGTTAATATCCATAACCATTCCGGGCCAGTAGTAGTGGTCGCCAATAATTCTATGGGTCTTATTTTTTCTGGGATAGGCCGTAGAGACCTAAGTATATGCTTTAGTAATAAGCCAAGTCTGTAAATTTTATTCCTCTGCTACTACTAGCCGTTTTTGGTGCTTAAGCAGTCCGTTTTTAAGGGACCATAGGCTAGTAGCATCCTTTACCTTTTTGCGGTACTCCTGTAGAGAAGGGGCCGTACAGTTTACCTACAGCAGTTCATCAATAAGGTTAAGTTCCGTAGTGTTAATAGGGCATATTTTGGCCTTTATAGGGTCCGTATTTAGTTCTGCCTATATTTAGGGGTTAAGGTGCTCTGGTTATAGCAGCATCTAGGTCTATAATATAATCTTTACAGCAATCTAGTTATCTAGGTCTTGTTTGCGCCTTATAAGGGCATCTATACGGTTAGTTGCGCCTGGCCTATATATAATTAGGAAGTGGAACTAAAACAGGATATCCACCCAGCATGCCTACCAGGCTATAAGGGCCTTTGTTATTATAAAGTATTCTAAGGCCTTATAATCTAAAACCACCTTAATAGGCTTAGGGGTCCCTTTTAGCTATACACACCAGTACTAAAAGCTAGAGATAATAGCCAGCATTTCTTTATTATAGATATGGTAGTTCAGCTTAGCATCTATTATAGTCTTTAAATAGTATGCAACAGGGTGCCATTCTCTATCTAGTTGCTTTTAGGAAAAGATACCAGTTATTATACTATCTAAGGCATCAGTTTCTAGCATTAAGGGCTATTCTAGGTTAAAGTAGGCAAGCAAGGGAGCTAATACTAGCCATTTTTTAAGCTTATTAAAGGCCTGCCTATATATAGCGTCAAAGTGGAAGGGCTAGTCTTTCCTAGTAAGATAGTTAAGGGGCTAGGCAATCCTACTATAGTTCTTAATAAAGTGTTGGTAGAAGTTATAGAAACCTAAAAATAATTATACCCCCTTTACAGTCCGTGGGGGTATCTATTGGTTAATTATAGCTATCTTCTCTAGGTCGGCCTTAATTCCGTCCATACTAATAATAAACCCTAGGTACTTTATATGCTTAACACTAAATTCTAACTTCTTAATATTGGCCTAGAGACTAGTTTTACGGAGCCGTTATAGGACTTTACAAACATGTTTCTAATGTTCCAGTTTATTTTTGGAGTAGATTATAATATCGTCTAGGTATACTGTATAGAAGTCATTAAGGTAGTCAAAGAGTATATTATTTATATACCGCTGGTATATAGCTGGTCCGTTAGTTAATCTAAAAGGTAGTACTTTATATTTATATAATCCGTAGCGGGTTTAAAATGTGGTAAGATTTTTAAATCCTAGGTCCATCCTAATTTAGTAAAAGGCCTGGCGGATATCAAGCTTTATAAAAATCTTAGCCTTACTTATACGGGCTAGCGTTTCCTTAAGCAAGGGCAGCGGATATTAGTCTTTACGGGTTATATGGTTTAGTTTACGGTAGTTAATACAAAAACGGAGTCCGCCGTTAGGCTTTTTTATAAAGAGAATAGGTGTGGTAAAGGGGACTTAGCTAGGCTCGATAAAGCCCTTATTAAGGTTATTAATCAGGTACTACTTAGTAGCCCATAATTCATCAGTAGATTGCTAGCGGAGGGGGCTATAGCTAAGGGTATTTTCTTTATCTAGCTTAATCTCAATCTTATAGTCGTACGGTAGGTAAGGCGGGAGTATATTGGATGCTGCCTTAGAGAATACGTCCTTAAATTCCTAGTATTGGCGGGGTAGTTTCTGTTCTACTAGCTCCTTATCTATAAGCTTACTTTCCCCACTAAGCTGGTTACGGGCTAGGGCTTCCTTATCTTTAATTATCTGGTCAATTTTGTATAAGCTAGTTATAAAGGTAACAGTATTGGGCTATTTTAAGTTCTGGTAGAACCCTATGGCGCCAATATAGCAGATATTAACCGGTGGGAGGTTTATAGGTTTCTTTACAGACGTTCCATAAACCGTATTTTGTGGTAGAGGGGTTATAACCCTCCTTAGCTCCTATTCCATCTTCTGTAAGTTATCCTTCCGGTCCATATGTTTAGTACAGCGTCTAATATTCCTTGCTACTCTTTATAGCTATATAGGGCCTAAGCTAGCTGGCTTATTACTAACTTCCTAGGTTTCTGGTGCTGGTGGTACAACATTAGTAGTCTAGGGGCGGCGTAGTATACAGACCCGTTGCAGATTAAGCTGTACATCTTTCTCAAAGGCCTGGTCCCTACGCATAGTATTAGCCTGGTGGACGGTGTCTATCTATAGCCGTATAAGATTTTCCATTATAATGCTAATTTCCTTTATAAAAGAAGGTATTAGGGGTAGGGTTTTGGGCTAAACAAGTCGTCTACTCCATATATTAAGCTGTAAGCCTAGATAGGCTAGCCATTTTCTTCCTAAAATTATATTGTGGCTTCCTAGGTCTGTAATAAGAAAGGGGACGTTATACTACCTTTGTCTGTCTATACAGAGGTAAATCCGCAAGATAGTTATAATAGGTGGTCCTATCTGTCCATTATACCCGCGAATAGGAATTGGTTTGGGCAGTTCTTTAAGGGGTACATTTAAAAAGTTAGCCAGCTTTACAGCACACTATATATCTATTAAGGTAAAGGTATTTGCTCTAGAGTCAGCCAAAGCAGAGATTAAAACTTAATATCCATTATAGAATAAAGTATAAGGGATAGTGCAGCTTCTTCCACCAACTAGCCGACCTAAATTAATATATAATATATCAATTCCTTTTAACCCTAGAGAGGAGTCTTACTCTAGGGTTCCTCTTTTTTTAACTCTATACTATCCTCCTAAATTAACAGGACCTTATTTATCTTTACCACTATTAGGCAGTTTTTTATAAAGTGGTCTTTCTAGCCGTATAAAAAGCAGGCTCCTTAATTACTAAGGGCCTATCTTTAAGAGTTGCTGTACGTAGGTCAAGTATTTACTAAACCTACAGCAGGGCTAGCTGCACGGCTAGCCGCTAGGTTAACAGCAGGCGGTACAATTAGTGCTATAGGGGTTGCAGATCTTACTAGGGCGCTATAGCCTATTTTTATAGTACTTATGTTCTGGTTAGCGGAGCTTCTAGTTTTATACCGCTCAGCGCGTGCCTTGATTCAGCGGAGGCCCTAGTTAATAGCTAGGCACTAGTCCATAAGTTCCTTTAGCGTCTATATAGTAGTATAAACCGGTAGCACGGCGCGCTATAGGTCTAGGGTAAGCTTATTAAAGAGGTCTAGCATTAAATCTTCCTAGGGGATTTGAGCCTGTTCGGCTAGGTATAAAAAGCGGGTCTAGAAGACCAAGAAGGTCTCTATTGTTTTTATATTAAGGGCTTTATAGTCAAGACGGGCGTTCTGTATCTTAAAGGGGTCCTTATAAATAGAAGACAGGTAGTTAATTATCTCTTCTTTAGAGAGGAAGGGGTCTGCTAAGTCCTAGGCATATTACGGACGTAGATGCGTCTATACGTCCCTACCAGTACGGCCGAAGACGTAAGCCATTTTAGCTTGGGTAGTAGGGAAGTGGTCTATATTAACTTTAAGCTTATCTTGCAGTTAAAGCTTCTAATTGTCAAATATAGGGTCAGTTCTGTCTGTAAGTAATAAAGGGTCCGCAACCTTCGCGGACCGCAACAATACTAATGCTATATATTAGGCTAGGGCCTTAAGGACTGTAGCAAGTCTCTAGGTGTCTAATAACTCCTTACTAGGTATAGGGGTGTCTCTAGTTTTAAGCAGCTCTCAAAGCCGCTTAATTTTAGTATTAGCTGCTACAAGCTCTTCCTAAGGGGTTAAGACGGCAACTGTTTTACCATCAGAGGTATTTACAGGTCCTATAGCAGCTTTACCAACTGCTGTATTTCTTGGCATAGTGGTAGGGGTATTAGGTAATTTCTGGTATTTGTTTATTTCCTAGGGGTTCTAGTCCGTGCGTATCCTATTCTTAGGTTTCGCGTTCTGTTTATGTTCTTTTAGTTCTTAGGGGTCTATCCTATCCTTATAGTCCTAGTAATGTCCTTAGGGTCCTATTCTATATCCTTATCCTATTCATGGCCTTATAGATATATTTAAGTTCCTTCTTAGGAAAGAAGAGTAGTAACAAGCTTTAGATAATGTTAGCGACTTAGTTAATTAAGGCACGAGCACGGCAAGAAGGTCGCGCAAGCCTATATAATCGGATTGTCTATAAACGAGGATCCAAAGCTAGAGAAAGGAAAGGGGAAGAACAGAAGCACCGCTCGAAGCTATATACATCTTCTGGTCACGTGATGGCAACTTGCCATCACGTGACGGCAAGTTGCGGCAATCTGACGGCAATTTGCCAGTACTGTTTTCCACCAGCGCCGTAACAATATTTAGTGTATATAGTCGCTTAAGTTAAATATGGCTGCTAATGCGCGTTCTGTATGGATAAAAGTGTAACCCCGCCGACCTTTTTCCAGTGGCTCTATTAGTGACCCTATTTAGCTTTCGCCGACCCCATTAGTGACCCTGTTTAACTTTTCCGTGACCTTACTTAGCTGCACCCCGACGGAAAAACTTGGCGTGGTCACTGATAGGGTCGGCGAAAGCTGAGCGTGGTCACCGATGGAGCTGCCGGAAAAAGGTCGGCGGTACCATACTTTTACCTAACGTATTAGCCACCCGGTTGAGCCAGCCAGCCACCCGAGCCACCCCAAAACCCACCAAAAAGTCGCATTTTTAAAGGTTGATAATTCCACAACGACAAAACTAAAATTGCTAAGATTTTAGATATAGTTATTCTAAGATGGCCTAATGCTTTTTACTTACCTATAACGTGTTAAACTAGGGCGTTATTTTATCTTAAGAAACGGGGGGGAATGGTTAAGAAATTTATATAGAGAAAATGCGTTTTCCCTTTACATTTTAAGCACGATTAAGAAAATATATAGAATATTATATTCTTAATTTTTATACCTTGAAGACGTAGTATTTAGAATTTAATAAAATTTGACCGAATGGTTCTTTAGATGCAAGGCTTTGAAAATGAGACTTTTTGGTGGGTTTTGGGGTGGCTCGGGTGGCTGGCTGGCTCGACCGGGTGGCTATACGTTATCCCTTAACCCGCCAACGTCCACAAAGCAAGCGGTCCGTGCAGAACACCAGGATCAGAACAACGCGTATAAGCTATATAGATTTGATCAATACAAACCATCAAACTATGCCTTCCAATTGTACTTCCAATGATATAGACCTTGTTCAGCCGACTCAATATAACGTTCAACCAAATCGTGTCTCAAAAAAGCCTCTCCCGGAGCCTTAGCCGTTGCCAAATTCCGAACCTCTCTACACCAGCTATATATTCCTGAGCACGGTAATTTTAATACATTGATTTGATTGGTAAATCCTTATCGATAACGCGTGGACGAATTTTGGCGGGTTAAGGGATAGCAGAACGCGCATCGGTAGCCATAATTTACCTTTAGCGACCGCATGCACTGAATATGCGGTGCATACCATGCATATACCCACTATACCGGTTGAATACCGGCATAAAGCAAATGAGAATATATCGCGGTGGTTAAACGGCTTATTAGTGAATATATATAATATATATACTTAGCATATACCTAGCATATCCCCTGTACCGTCGTTCCGTGCCTCAAATTGGTAGCCCAAGCTCAGCCAACCAGATAGTGTCATTTGCGGGCGGTTAGGATTCTGCCGAGAACATGAAATATTGTTATTACGCGACTCTTATAAATAGACTAAACTTTATACAGCATCCTGGCGCATCCCGTGGTTAGCGTGTTTTGTCAACCTTCCCCTAAACAGCAAAAATACCAAAATTTCCCCTACAAAAGGGCCGTGCGGGAGTGGCTGCGCTAACCACCGGAATTGAAGAGATGCTGTATATAAATCTGGAGGTAGAGGTCAAGGCTTCCAGAATATTCTGGTGCCAAGAGCTCTGGAGCAACTACCTCATACAGTAAAGCGTGCAAATTTGACGCGACTGCCAATCTGGAGGAGCTCCAGATTGAAAAGTCGTCAGAATCACCGAACGATCGCGTCAGATTCAGATTTGACCTCCAGATTGATTCTGGAGTTGCAACCGAACATACCCTTAAGCGTTATATAAAAAATTTATTAATTAAATACTTTAAATTCTAAAAAAAAAAAGTATTTATATGTGCTGCATATATACATACCGAGCGTGGTCAGAAGCTGAGCATGGTTCGAAAGTTAAACTTGAAGTTCTTACCACGCCGAGTTTTTCCGTGACCATGCCGGGCTGCGACCACCCACAACGTCAATTTTGATGCCAAGTCTGGGGTAGGGCCAATTTAGTGATTGCCAACCGTTAAATATTTTTGATCAACTCTGGATATTCACCAAAATAATCGTCACTCACGCGAAAAAGCCACACGTAGTTTCTGAAGTTAGTAAAGGCTTTTTGGCGAATTTGCCTGTTAGTACGAAAGCGCCCTAAAACTAGTTGGTGATAGGCAACCTGCCTAATTTGCACAGCTGAGAGAGCTAGTGATATGCATCTTGAATCTCTAGAATTAAAATTAATTATATCCTATACTATCTAGATTCTAAGAACCGGCTCATCACTTGGTCGCTCTCCGTTCGGCCCAGCTTTGACTCTCCTCTGCGGCAGCGCCTCGTGCTTTATTCTAATGCGCGTGCTTCGCTGGATTAAAAACATATATTGGCAACTCAAGAATGCTTTACCCAGATAGGCATTCTCTCATAGAGCTGTGGAGGAAATGGTATGAGGGTATGAGTATGCTGGTGCGGTGCAAGTACCCCGCGTAAGCATCCTAACTCGTTCCCTTTTCATATCTCTTCTTAGCTCCCGGCCGTTCTTGTAGTGTTAATCCAGAAACAAATGTTAGTAATATAGTAAGGAAGAAAGGACCTAGAATTGATGCGTAAATCGCAGCATAGGCTCCACAGTCAACGTAGCCGTAGGCTGCTGGCGAGACCGCTATAATGGAGATGGCTACAGCTACATTAGCCAATGGTATTTAGATTATTGTAATATGAGGGGAGTCTTACAGAACTAGATCATAACCTCTCCGAAATAGCTAGTCCAGTAAAAGAAGCCAATATCGCATACCGACTCATCATTTCCATGCTGGGTCCTGAACAGAATTTTCGTATGTCTGAGACACTTTCCATGACAAGTCTAATTGCGTACAAAATGACGTCAGCAATATCTCTTCTCCCCTGTACCAAAATCGGGCTAGTTGAATCAAGTAACGTTGAGGGAATTCAACACAGTAACAGGTAAGGACACCCTCCAAACCCAGATCATTTGGCTGTTAATGTTAGTTTATGGTTTGCAGCATAAAGAAAAAATAAAGTTAGTCGGCCGACATGGCTTACAATACCCGGAATCCTACAAAGGAAAAAAATTTGTCGCACTTGTCGTCAAATCGGTCATCTTTCCCGGTCTTCAGAATTCGAAAAAGAAGAAATCCCGAGAGTCGGGCGCCCCAGATCATGATAAACAGTGATGCAACGATATTGCGGGCATTGCCACGGCTGCCGCTGAAGGCCAGAGTGATGATCGCAAGAAATATAAAGTTTGTTCCGCCAGCAAAATCAGTGAGCTCGTCGAATTTAAAACATGAACGCGATAGAAAAAAAGAAGAGTTGATATACAATTGTGATGAGGAAAGTGACAGAGATAGTAATTATCAAGGACATGGACTGCTCCCATGTTTGCCGGGAAATTAAAAAGCTTGAGAAATCTGCCGCAAATGCCATACAACCATTTTATGTAGAATACTTTATATTCCCCAGCTCTTCTCCAAAATCCGCAGCGATCGGCCAAGTATGACTGTTTGTACGGCCGATAGGGACAAAAGGGAGTGTTGATGACGCATTATATCGTGAAAATAGATTTGCCAAGCGATCACGGTGGACACATTTTGCGCAGCAACCAACGAGTCTTGCTTTGGGCAGCCAAGAGAAGTCTTTCGCGAGCCTCATGGATATAAATCTGATTAAAGGGAGCCGAAATGTCATACTCCAAAAGAGAAGTATCAGTCGAATATTTTGAAACGCGGCCCGTCTCGTGGCTGATCATCTCCAACAACGTGCGTCGCAGCCCTCCTACCACAGCGGCTCGCCAAACCTATGTGAGACTGCTATCGACCAGAACTCTTTCAATTTAGCTTCTCCCGTCAAAGCTGCCCACAGATCAAGGATAACGCGGCCACAAAAAAAAGGCTGGTGAGGCAGTTACAGCCTCCCGTTATGGCATTTCCTCGAATTACGGGACCGGCCTTGAGACTTAGATGCGTGGGAATGGAAACTGGGGAGAAACAAAGTTATTTAGTAGTATGCATCGCGCTTTAGATGTCTCTGGCCGGTTTTGAGTCTCGCCCAGAGGCCGTTTCCTCTGTCCGTTCTTTACAAGTCACTTTCTTCCCTCTCCAAAATCTTTTGGCCTACAGTCTTTCCTTTGCATGACTGCGAACTACGTTCTTTTATGTAGCCGGTCTGCTTTACGCAAAGATCATATCCTTCGTACATAAAATTGAGCAAGGCCCATCTCTCTATTCTACATCTAGCGATCACTCGTCAAGCGGCAAGATGAAGAGAATTAAGGCAGGTTGGATGCTCGTGCTTCTCGCCGCCCTAGAGCTGCTCTTGATGCCGGCTGTCCGTATAGCCATATGCCTTTCTCACTATATGCATTAACATTTTCCCTCTAGGTAGCAGGCCACAATGTTGGGCAGCAGCAGAGCTACGACCAACAGGGGCAGCAGCAGGGGCAGCAGCAGCAACGACAAAAACATAAATCGCAAGGTAAAGGCCAGCACAACGGGAATCGTAAGAACAATGGGACGAATCTATTCAAATCGACAATCCTCAATGAAACCATTACCCTTGCCGAGATAAGTCTTCAGTATGAGAATGATTTTTATCTAATTATCGATGGATGTAAGCTAATATCAATTAGAGCGCAAACCATCACCATCACAGAAGCCCAGACTAAAACCGAAGTTCAGGCTACGACAGTAAGCAGATTGCCCTCCTTAGGTCACTGAATGATCTGGCTGACATTTCTAGATTACAATATCTGAACCTCAACAGCAGATGGTATGCCCCTTCGAGCGTATCTCTTACTTAAAGCGTGCTGATTTCCCCTGGGTCACCGTTGTTCAGACTGTTGCCCAAACCGTCATTATGACAGCAACAGTCACATCAACGGAGCAGGTTACAACGACCGCGACAGTTACGACAATGGAAGCAATCACAATGACTACCATGCAACTTGTAACAACGACTGAAAGCGTAGGACATTCACCATTGGGGATTTAATTTCGCCGCATCTGACTCGCGATTTCAGGTTTGCCTCAGCTCAGCCGCCCCCTTTGCCCTCATGTCGAGCTTAGAAGCATCTGCAGCTGCGGTTACATCCGAAACTGCGGCTGCAGCAGCTACAACTACGGCACTCTTTCAATCTGTAGCCCTTTCCACTCCATCCGTTGAGGTGGTCCCTGCCGCATCAACGGTCGCCACAGAAGAGATGTGTACCTGCGCTTGTCTATGCGCTGCAGGGGGCTTTGCAGGAACACCTAATGCACCGGCTCCTTTCCAATTAGCTACTTACACTACTATGAGCTTGCCATCAATGTCGACGATGATAACCCTAGCTTCCTCTATGGCTGCCGAGACGACAGTAGCAGCATCAGTTGCTGCCGTTTCTTCTACGGACATGTCATCAGCTATGTCTTCGGCTGCAATGTCATCGGTTGCCATGCCGTCAATCGAGAGTTCCACTACTGTTGCTGCCGCTGCCGCTGCCGTTTCAAGCAGCTCCGCTATGTCAGTAGATATGTCTTCTGCAGAATCGTCTGCTGCTGTATCAAGCAGTCTTTCAATGTCATCGGCCATTCCCTCAGCAGCATCTTCAGCTGTCCAGAGTTCGATAACAAGTGCTGCAGTGGCACAGTCACAAGCAGTTGGTTCATCGGCTATCCTACCATTCGATATTAGCACTATATTACTACAAACCGCAGTGACAGTCAGGCTTGTCGCTCGGAGTCCACAACCAACAGGATAATTATTGTAATAAGAAGACACTGGTGGTCAGATAAGGCGTTTTGCGGGTTTTCGTCTTCGTTCAGCATAATACCCATAGTATTTTCAGTGAACTCATGTGATTTAGTCTTCCATTTGTACAGCTACGTTTGTAGTAGATACATCATCCATTTAACCCCGTGTCCTTAGTGCTTGGATTAGTACTAGGAGTAATATTCTTCTGGGCTTCGAGTCGTGCCCGTTTCTCTTGCCTCTTGAGCTCCCTGTTCGAGAGTGGATTCTGTGATTCGACACCACCTTCACCTGCGGCATTTGTGGTTATGGCACCGGCTTTGCGTTTCTTTTGCGCCTCACCTTTTCCCTGCGATTGTTTCGGCGTTGCCGTTTCAGACTTTTCACCGCCATATACAAAGTCTATAACACCTCGGTAGCTTGTCCGCTTGAGCTGTGCACAAACTATTGTGCTCCTCGCCTCCTTGCAAATTGCTTCCTTACCCCTCTCTTGACCTAGTCCCCAGACTGCAGTGAGATTTATTACATCTGAGGGAGCTCTACAACCTAGTGCGGTTTTTGCCTCGCTACTGATCACCAATCCACGCCCTCTTGTTGCGCGTATTAGTTGTACCACATTACTGATCAGATTTCGCCGCGCAGAGCTCTCACTCGCTAGTATACCAGGGGCATAGCATATCTCAAATCTAACACCGCGAGCAATAGCTTGCGAGAGCATCTTGAACTTGAAATGGTATGATAGGCGAACGGTCATATCAATCGAAATAAGCTCACAGTCAAGCGACTCGCATGCTTGCTTGAGAGTTTTCTCGTCCGTTGGACGTATGGCAAGGATATCATAGGCCGCAGAGAGCTGATTAATGCGATGGTTTTGGGAGGTGTCTGAAAGTATGAGCGTACATCTTCGGATAAGGCGGAGAGAGGACGGGGTCGGGAAGGGCAGAATGATGGGGATGGGACAATTCTAAAGGTTTATGACGAGAGTTAGCTTGATGTTAATGAAGCACGCAATGGATAAAACCACTGCTTCTTCCTTACCAAGTCTGCTGGCAGTTTTCCAGAGAGTGTGTGCGTGAGAGCAACAACATCGTATCCCACTGGAAAGCGTCAGGAACGGACAGGCGCTTTGGGACTGCTATATTCAGAGCTCACATTCGTCAAGAAAGGCAATCGTTCGCTGCAATTCTCTATCATTCGGGCTCCACGGCACGTTCAGGTCGTGGAACATCTTCGCGGCACGAAGAAGAGCTGTTGGGTGTGAAAGATAGATTTTCGCAAAAGTAGTAAGAAGTCGTCGAGCTCTGCATGAGATATTCACCAAAGATTCGCGATCACGTGAACATCGGCGCTGACTGAATTCACACAAGAAGCCATCCAAAACCAGCACCACGGTCCACCTCTAAATCCGAGCGCAGCTGCCCCTCCACCACCACCACGAGGGCGTTGGCGGAAACCTGTCGCGCGCATTCAAGCCTTGCCGTTGGTGACAGTTGGCGTCGCCTTTCTCTTGGTACCGCTCACCTGCGCCTCGCTTCCCGGTTCACTCCGCAGCCAGCAGCCCTCCGCCCACATCACCAAAAGCTCCTGCGAACGAGACCGCTGCTGATATAGAGCAGCCGGCCCCTACGTCTGAATTCACCACTCTGGATCTCAACAATACAGGCCAGGCTACCAGCATGGCACGCGTCTATGCGGACGTCAACGCCAATATGCCCCGGGCATATTGGGATTACGATAGCGTCAACATCTCCTGGGGGGTTTTGGAGAACTACGAGGTCGTACGGAAGATAGGCATGTTTTCCCTTATCACTACTAACTATCAGATGCTAACTCATGGATGTAGGGCGGGGCAAATACTCCGAAGTTTTTGAGGGCATTAATGTCGTCAACTACCAGAAATGCGTCATCAAAGTTCTCAAGCCTGTCAAGAAGAAGAAGATAAAACGAGAGATCAAGATTCTGCAAAACCTGTCCGGAGGCCCTAATATTGTTGCTCTGCTGGACGTGGTACGGGATAATCAGGTGGGTACATCCTTTACGGTAAAATATAACTCTATGTGCTGGCGCTGATGTGGGTCTTATTGATATTACCAGAGTAAAACACCGTCCTTAATATTTGAGTACGTCAACAACACCGACTTCCGGAGCTTATATCCCAAGTTTGTCGATTATGATGTGAGGTTCTACATTTTCGAGCTCCTGAAGGCGCTAGACTTTTGTCATAGCAAGGGCATTATGCATCGGGATGTCAAGCCACACAATGTCATGATAGATCACGAGAAACGAAAGGTGAGGAGCTTGTCAACGTAGTATCAACACACTCGTGCTGACAAACCTACAGTTGAGGCTTATTGATTGGGGCCTTGCCGAGTTTTACCACGCGGGCACAGAGTACAATGTTCGAGTGGCGTCCAGATACTTTAAAGGACCTGAGTTACTTGTAGACTTCCAAGAGTACGACTATTCTCTTGACATGTGGTCTCTGGGGGCCATGTTTGCTTCCATGATTTTCAGGAAGGAGCCATTCTTCCACGGTAATAACAATTCCGATCAGCTTGTCAAGATTGCCAAAGTTTTAGGCACCGAAGACCTGTTTGATTATCTGGATAAATATGATATTGAGCTGGATGCGCAGTACGACGATATTCTAGGGAGATTTCCCAAGAAGAGCTGGCACTCTTTCATCAATGCTGAAAACCAGAGATTCGTCAGCAACGATGCTATTGATTTCTTGGATAAACTATTGAGATACGATCATCAGGTATGGTTACCCCCATTAATTTTTATGGGTAATGACTAATTTAGTCTAGGAACGCCTGACCGCAAAAGAAGCCATGGCACATCCATATTTTGCCCCTGTCCGGCAAGCCGCTATACAAAACCACAATGCTACCGCATCCCACTCATGATCGATACCCTGCCGCCAACCTTTCTATCACTTTTCGAATCTGCATACGTGTCGTATCTTCCCTTGTCGTACTCCTGGCTAGTGGATTCTATTCTATCGAGGCTAGAAAAGACAGCGCTTGATGAAACAACATAATCAAGCCCTTGGTCCGCAAAGCTACCGCACTCTCCTCACTCTACACCGCTCAGTATATCACACCAATCAAGCTCTCTAAATCCACCACACCAAAATACGAGAGATCGGAACCAAACGCGGTGGCCGGAGTCGCCCAATTCCTCTAGGAAGACATTCCGTCATCATCATTGCAGTGGAACCCTACATCCGAGTTGAAGTGGGACCCTTGTCCTTACTTCCCTTTTAAGTTGTAAGTCTTTTGTCGTCGGAGGCCATAGGATATCGTCTGGGGATGAGTGTGGCGCTGTTGGAATAATCCTTCTCGAGCATCGGTCGCGGCGTTCTTCCTTACGTAGATATCCAGAATCGAATAATGTATCCAATATGTCCATCTGCGCTGTCGTGTAATCTTTTGACGATAACTTTTTTTATATATTAGATTTATGTTATGGTTCAGAGCTGTAAAGCTGTAAAGCTCAAAATCTTAAAACCGCCCATGCGCAATATACAATAAACCCCTACTTAGGATGAAGTCATATGTCAGATCCGCACGGTTTGCTTTTTGGGATTATTCGAGACGAAAGTTAGGTCTTGGCACGCTGAGTCATAAATTCCAGGTGTGACTCGATGCTGAACTTCTGCAGCTTGCCATGCATGCTTAAAATATTCCCCCGCCGAGCGTTCCTCTTGCGCTTTTGCATCCGAAGAGCCCCACCACTGCGTAGACGAACAATCACAAATATGGCGCTCAATGCAGCTTCGCACAATATCCGTACGCCACTGCCGCACCAGATCTCATGCAACTTGATTGTTTGTGGGATTGATCTTGGCTAATTTTTGGGTTTGCTATAGTTGGTGAGAAAACTGGCCCCGCTACGGGTCAACCACCAAGTCTGTCGAACGAGGCAAAGGACGCCATTGTTGGTGCTGCAGAACAAGATGCCATAGGCCAGAGTACACCTGGGAAAGACCGGGGTGAGAAGGATTTAGGGAAGAAGGTCAAGACAGAAAAAGAGCTTGAGAAGGAACGGAAGAAGGCAGAGAAGGACAAGAAATTCCAAGAGAAACAAGCCAAGTTGAAGAGTGCGGCACCAGCGCAGACGAAAGCTAAGGAGAAGAAGAAGGCGGAGACGAAGGAGGTCTTGCCAGAGTATGTTGAAGAGACACCCAAGGGCGAGAAGAAGATTTTGAAGCCGCTGGATGATGTCTTTCACAAGGCATATATTCCGAAAGTTGTGGAGAGCGCCTGGTATGACTGGTGGGAGAAGGAGGGTTTCTTCGAGCCGGAATTTGGGCCGGATGGGAATGTGAAGCCCGCAGGGCACTTCGTCATTCCTATCCCCCCCCCTAACGTAACTGGAGCACTTCACTGCGGTCATGCGCTTGCAACCGCATTGCAAGATGTCTTAATACGATGGCATCGAATGAAGGGATTCACCACCTTGTATGTTCCTGGTTGTGATCACGCAGGAATCAGCACACAATCTGTCATTGAGAACATACTGTGGCGCCGAGAGAAGAAGACCCGACATGATCTTGGCAGACCTAGGTTTTTGGAGAGGACTTACGAGTGGAAGGATGAGTGAGTACATTTGCAAAGTCTGGTTATAACCGACGCTTTATTCACACTCAATAGGTATCACTCAAAGATCAACAGAGTGCTCCGACGACTTGGCGGATCCTTTGACTGGACAAGAGAGGCTTTTACAATGGACAAGAACCTGTCAGCAGCCGTGACAGAGACCTTCGTTAGGCTTCACGAGCAAGGTCTGATCTATCGATCAAACCGCCTTGTCAACTGGTGCACGCAGCTAAATACAGCATTATCGAACCTAGAGGTGGACAACAAGGAGCTCGAAGGTCGAACGCTTTTGGACGTGCCTGGATACGAGCGAAAAGTCGAATTCGGTGTTATCACGCATTTCAAATATCCTATGGAAGGATCGGATGAGACTATTGAAGTCGCCACAACACGTCCTGAGACTATGCTTGGTGATACCGCTATTGCCGTCCACCCTGATGACGAGCGATATAAACACCTTGTAGGAAAGCATGCTCGACACCCATTTATTGACCGTCTTCTCCTTGTTGTAGCAGATACCTATGTAGACCCTGAATTTGGAACTGGGGCTGGTTTGTCACGTTCACGTCCTCTTTTTTAGATTTTGCTGAAAGGTGCCTTAGTCAAAATCACCCCTGCTCATGATCCTAACGACTACACATTGGGCCAGCGCCATAATCTCGAATTCATCAATATTTTGAACGACAACGGCACGATGAACCATAACACCGGAAAGTTCGAGGGACAGAAGCGTTTCGACGTTCGTTATACTGTTGTGGAGGAACTTACCAAGCTAGGTCTCTTTGTGAAAAAGGAGGACAACCCGATGAAGGTCCCCCTATGTGTGAAGAGTAAAGACGTCATAGAGCCGCTAATGAAGCCACAATGGTGGATGAAGATGCAGGACATGGCACAAGAAGCCATCAAAGTCGTCCGAAATGGCGAAATCAAGATTCGCCCAGAGAATGCTGAGAAGACATACTATCATTGGCTTGCAAATATCAATGATTGGTGCTTAAGCAGGCAGTTATGGTGGGGCCATCAATGCCCAGCATATTTTGTCAAGATCGAAGGTGAAAACGGGGATCCCGCGAACGACCAGCTATGGGTCACCGGGCGAACAGAGGAAGAGGCACAGAAGAAAGCGGAGAAGAAATTCGCTGGCAAGAAATTCACCCTGGAACGAGACCCTGATGTCTTGGATACTTGGTTCTCTTCCGGCTTATGGCCTTTCTCAACGTAGGTATTTGTTCCTCTTCGATGCTTGATTATTGCTGATCCAACTGGTTTTCAATTAGTCTCGGATGGCCCAACAACACCAATGACTTGCAAAAGTTATTCCCTACCTCCGTCTTGGAAACTGGTTGGGATATCTTATTCTTCTGGGTGGCAAGAATGATTATGCTCAGTCTTCACCTAACGAAAAAGATTCCATTCACAGAGGTTTACTGCCATTCCCTCATCAGGGACTCAGAAGGCCGCAAGATGTCGAAGTCACTTGGCAACGTCATTGATCCTGTAGACAGTATGTTTGATATCCGTTCAATCTTGCAGGCACTTTTCTTGTCTATGTTCATACGTTCAGATAATTTTCTGCATTAGATTTTCTTCTCGGCCCCGCCTTGGGTTACGACTAGTACACTGACTCTTAGTCTTCAACAGTTATGGAAGGCATCGAGCTCCAGGCTCTGCATGACAAACTCCTCGTCGGCAATCTAGATCCCAAAGAATTCAAGACTGCAGAACGTTATCAGAAAACTTCTTTCCCCCAAGGTATTCCCGAGTGCGGCGCCGATGCATTACGCCTGGCACTTGTTGGATACACAACTGGCGGAGGCGATATCGCTTTCGATGTTTCCGTGATACATGGCTATCGCCGCTTCTGCAATAAAATCTACCAAGCCACCAAATTTGTCCTTGGCAAGATTGGTGACGACTTTGTTCCGCAGAAGACGGGTCAGAAGACGGGCAAGGAATCGCTTGCCGAGCGATGGATCCTTCACAAGCTCTCAATAGCCTCAAAAGAAATCAACGAAAAGCTAGAGGCTAGAGAATTCAGCAATTCGACGCAAGTGGTATACAAATACTGGTATGACAATCTTTGTGACGTTTTCATCGAGGAAAGCAAGGCAATTACGCAAACCGGTACGCCGGAACAGCTGCGTTCAGCCCAAGATACTCTTTATACGGCTTTGGAAGGCGGGCTTACTATGATTCACCCATTCATGCCGTTCCTCACAGAAGAGCTTTGGCAACGGCTACCACGACGGCCAGGCGATAACACGCCCTCCATCGTGAAGGCTGCATACCCCCAATACGTCAAGGACCTCGACAACCCAGTATCAGAAGCGGAGTATGAGCTCCTTCTTGGATGTTCAAAAGGCATAAGATCTCTTATGGCAGAATATATGATTAAAGATGAAGGCAAAGCATTTGTTCAAGCTCTCAATGAAGTCTCTTGTAATACCGCCAAGGAAGAAGTCCAATCGATCCGCGCCCTTGCCGGCAAAGGCGTCGCCTCTGTCGAGGTTCTTTCCAAGGATGATGCCACGCCTACTGGCTGTGCTGTCTACAGTGTCTCTTCCAATGCTACTGTGTTCTTAAAAGTCAAGGGCCGTGTGGATATTGATGCAGAGATCAAGAAAGGCAAGGAGAAGATGAAGAAAGCGGCTGACGGCGCGGAGAAGCAACGCAAGATTCTCCATGCTCCAGACTTCGAGGAGAAGGTCAGCGGCGCGGTGCAAGCGGCTGAGAGGCAAAAGCTTGAGGATTTCTTGACCGAACAAAGGAACCGGGAGTTGAGCATTCAACAATTCGAACAGTTGAGACTGGAGTGATAGAGTATTGCAGGAATTTTGGTGACTCACTGCTTTATTTATGTCAGTGATTGGGTATACCTAGGGTACAAGGCTATCAGTTCAGAGGGATTATGTTGACGATTTGATCGAGTGAGTGTATTTTACTAAAAAAACCAAAATAGATTCTGTGACACTGCTACCCTACGCCAACACTACTTGCTTTCTCTTGAATTCGAGATGTTCAAGGCCCTCAAGTATGAATTTCGCCACCGAATGACCTAACATACAAAGACCACCGCTTGTTCCTACCTGCTCCTACCTACTCCCCCTAGATTGACTCTCTTCCAACTTTGTGTATTCATTCTCTCATTCTTCTATCTACTCTTCCCGTCAACCTCCCTCAGTGTCAAGGTCTTGAGGTCCAAATCCTGGAAAGTGCGAACCTAAACAATTTGGATCGTCAGCACTCGCATCCGTTCGGCCCTAGGAAGGGAGCTCACATTAAGAGCCTTGAAATCGGGGAAGAAACTTGGGTCTATTGACCGTATGAAGCAACTAGTGCCGCAGGTTGGGCAGAAGTAGTGCACTCTGCGCTCTGGGCCAAATTTATAGGCCTAGAAAAGCTAAGTATTAGCAGGTTTTCCCCTTCTCTTATTCTTCATTAGTATTGGACTAATAGGAAGGTGAGTAAACATTAGTGCTTCATTTTCAAACCACAAGAGACAGTTAAAATAGACATTATTTGGCGCTTACCGTCAAATATTTCTCCCCACCCCTCGAGAACTCAATTGAAGAATGGGGGGAGAAGATGAACAGGTACCCATTTGTGGCACAGATGGAGCAATTACAAGTTGTAACTACCTGTGTCGGATCATCAAGCGGTGGAGAGATTGTAACAGCGTACTTTGTGGCACCGCAGTGACAGCCGCCGTTGTATGTCTTTGAAGGTTTGCCCTCCATGAATGGAACAGTTGGAATCGGACCTTGGGACATTGTCGGTTTGTGAGCTTAGGAGGATACGAGGATCCGCGGTATCTTAATTGCTTCGAATAGCGTGGAGGACTTAGGAATAGTTCATCACGAACAGACTTTATATTAATTTTCCACGTACATATTTATGTATTACTGAACAAGGGAAATCGGGTGCATCCATCCTCCCGACTACATACCACGCCGGCTAACAGGGAGTCCGCGGTTGAGGCCAGCCTCTGCATTGGCTTCTTGTCACCTCGTATACGCGAAGTCAGGTGCCTAGCGTCCTCAACAAAGTTTAAAGATACGGTGTAAGTTAAGCTAAGCAACAGCGAATTTCTCGTCTAAGACAGGAAACCTTTGCGACCTAGGATCGCTGAGCGGAACTCTATCGTCCCGGCTCATATCCGGTATTTATTTTCAACGTACTCCGCAGTGCAGAAGCAGCCAAGCTAGAGAAGCAGATTGATCAGGAGTTAACTTTTCACAGTTTCATGGCAATCAAATATGCTCGAGGAAGACTAATAGCTAATTTGAGAGTATGGTCTACTTCCGCTGAATCAAGTAAGCTCTCCATCAATGGCTCTCCATCGGAGGTGTCCCGGTTCCCTCGTGAAAAATGACCTTGATGAAAGAGACGGGTCAGAGGTAAGAACTTAGAGTGATACTGTGCAGACAATTTAAATTTATTTAAAATCGAATGCATCGTTGTGTTTCCTTTGTTTTTACATACAGTAAACTCGTATCGCCGAGTTAAATGACTCTATGGGTTCCTTGGAATACAAACGCAGCGCATCAGTGATCTCGAGAAGTGATCATGACTACTGTCCCTTTAGAACGACTTCGAAGTCGTCACGGAACCCAGCTTGCCAGTCCTTTTCAGTCTTCGTGGGTCTCCAGCCTAGTTCTCGAGACTTATGGGCTCTAGTTCTAGAACTAAATAGTCGATAAGTCAGCGATTGTATCTTGGAAGTTGTAGAGATATTGGATAACTTACTTCGAGGCGAAGCCAAGTTCAACGTATTCAGGGTTTGTTGGATTCAATTTTCTCGCCTCTTCCAAAGTGATGCTCTTAGTTTCATTTGTCTTCAGCGCGCCAAGTGCTTTGCCAGCATCTGCAATTCCTTGCGCGAGCTCCTTACACCTGTAATTGCCAGTCTCAGAGAAGAAAATACCCCTTTCACCATATGGAACGTCTTCGCCTTGCACAATCTTGGCAAGCATTATCTCGTAAAGAGTTGCAAGGTCTACAACATGAATGTAATCCCATTCCTCTTTCCCATCTGCAATGTATTCGGCTTGACCAGATTCGAGGGCTGCGCGAATCAAAGTTGGGATCTGAATGGATATCTTGTTGAAGAAGCCAGTTCCTATGCCGTAGATGGTAGGAGACATGATGATGTGCGTCTTGACGCCGACCTCGTCTCCAGTCTTGGTGATGACGAGCTCGGTGGTGCGTTGCGGGTAAGGCTCCTTCTTGTTGCGCTCAACCTCGTAGCCGAAGATGTCGTCGTTGTCGGAAAAGATCCGATCTTCGTAATATTGCCCAGTAATGGGGCGGTCACCAACATTAGAAGTTCCAGATGTCTTCAGAGTGTCAGGTATATCACTTGTTGATATATTTCTGACCAGTTCTTACCTGAATGAAGTGGAGCTCTTTTCTAATCTGTTTTACACGATCTCCCATGCCAAGAACCAGAGCGTTTGCTGCATCGGTCTGGAAACAGAATGCAGGATTTATGATAACTAAAAAAATCAACCAGGGTTTGAGGGTAGATTGGCCTAGTTCTCAGCTTTGTCTTACTGTCGTAGTTACTCGCTACCTTGCGAAGCAAGTCCAATTGACCCGCGCCCTCTATCACCTCTGTCTCAATGCCCTTCTGTCTGAAGAAGGCAGCCTTGCTTTCACCTCTGACAAGAACTGAGAGTTTAGCTTTTTTGAGGGAAGGGTAGGAAGTGTTTTGAAGGGTTGTTAAAATCGTGCCTCCACTTTAAGAGCGGTATATTGATCAGTAAGAGTGAGTTAATGAGGTGCATACGGGGTATCGCATACATATAGCCTGTCACACCAGTAATGAGAATCTTTGGGGCTTCCATTTTTAATTTAATGAGGCGGAAAAGTCAGAATTTTTAAGTTTTCACCAAATGGCCGAAGTATGAGATTTGACCTTGAGATTTTTGCCTTTCTTCTACATCAGAAGGGACTGCCTTTATAGCAAAATCATTCATCATTCCTCAGAAGTCAACTCTGGTGACGCGACGTTTGGTATCTCATTAAAAATGTGGTGCCCTGTTTTATATTATTAAGCGCTGCATTTCTAAGCACTCACAGCCAAGCAAATGGCAGTGTGACTCTGAAGACGCCCAGATTTACCTAACCCTAGACAGGGTACGGTAGTCATGCTAGGTGAGACTCTACCTTTAATGTTTCCAAACAGACGATGGGTCATCCAGCCTTGAAGTGAAAGACAAGGGGGGGAACTCCCTTTTGAGGATGTTTGAAGCGAGCATTGGCCCGTTGTAACCTTGTTCCTTGTCTTGGTGTTCCTCAGCATCACTACTATCACGTACAGATAGTCCGATAAATTGGCGTTAGTATCTAAAGAGTATTTAGGGTCTTTCAAGGTCTTTAACTTCCGACCAAATAAATAATTTTACCAATGTCTTAACATGCAAAGCAAGGGCTTCCACATCAAAAATAGACCATTGCATTTAAATTTGCAGAATCAGAGAGTAAAGTCATTCAGGAGGATCTTGTAGTTAACAGAAAATCAAGACACTTAGGACCACACGAGTGAGAGTGACACAACCAATTAGTCATAAAATCTCCCATTCTCAATTTTTATCCCTTCCCGCCATCTTTTAGACTCCGTTAATCATGACTACATATGGATTTCGAGAGTTTAAATGCAATGTAACCGGGAACCAAACATGCCACATTCGATCCCGTTTCTGTATCAAAGAGAAGAACATGGCACAAGAAAGGAGAAAGACATTTGAGACATTTCAAGATCACAAATCGAGATCGAAATCGTCAAGGTATGAGCACACGCACGTACACACTTTTCTGAGCCATCCCAGACGCAATACACGAGCCGTTCTATGAAGAAAAAGCAGCAGACTGAAAGAAAAGGCTCCACTGCATCCTGCCCATTCTACCCGCATCGCTTCGCTTACACTATTATTGCTGGTTTGTTTAACGGGTAGCGAACGCCTTTGTAACTATCCGCTTAAGAGCCAATTCCTTCTTCTTCAAGTCGTCAGCCCCGGCGTCTTCAATCTCGAGCTGGGCCATAGCCTCGCTGAGGGCCGACTCGATCTTCTCCTTCTGGCCACGCTTGAGCTTGATAGATGTAGTCGGATCAGAAACCATCTCCTCGACACGGGCAATGTAGGACTCGAGCTGTTGTCGGGACTCGAATTTCTTGCTGAAAGCCTCGTCGCTCGACTTGAATTTAGCAGCATCTAGGATAAATTTCGTTAGCGTTTCATTTATACAGATAGGCATGTAAGATATAAATAAATTGAATCTTACCATTGATCATGGTCTCGATCTCAGTGGACGAGAGCTTGCCAACAGAGTTGGAGATGGTGATGTTAGCGCTTCGGCCAGAGGTCTTCTCGGTAGCTGTGACCTTAAGGATACCGTTGACATCGACCTCGAAGACGACCTCGAGAACGGCATCACCAGCCTTCATTGGTGGGATAGGAGCAAGAGTGAATTCACCGAGGGATGTGTTGTCCTCGCAGTTAACACGCTCACCCTGGTAGACAGGGAACTGCACAGTCTGCTGGTTATCGGCAACAGTGGTAAAAGTTCGCTTCTTAATGGTTGGAACGGTTTGGCCGCGGGGAACGACTGGAGCGAAGATGTTACCCTCCATGGCAACACCGAGGGAGAGAGGAACGACATCGAGCAAAAGCAGATCGGCAGTATCAGCTGATGTGGCCTTGCCGGAAAGAATACCGGCCTGAACAGCTGCTCCGTAGGCGACGGCTTCGTCGGGGTTGATGCTCTTTTCGAGTTTCTTGCCGTTGAAGAAATCGCTCAAGAGTTTCTGTATCCGGGGAATACGGGTAGAACCACCAACAAGCACGATCTCATCGACCTTGCTCTTGTCAATGTTAGCGTCCTTCAATACTTGCTCAACAGGCTGGATTGTGCCGTTGAAAGCTTTTGCATTGAGGTCTTCGAAACGCGCACGGGTGATGTTAGAGTTGAAGTCCTCTCCGTCAAAGAGGGAGTCGATTTCGACAGTCGTCTGAGTACCATTCGAGAGCGTACGCTTGGCACGTTCGCAAGCTGTCCGTAGACGACGGAGTGCTCGCGCATCTCCCGATAGATCCTTCTTCGTCTTCTTCTGGAACTCCTTCTTGAAGTGCTCGAGCAAGTTGGTATCGAAATCTTGACCGCCCAAATGGGTATCACCAGCAGTAGCCTTAACAGTGAACACTCCTCCTTGGATATGAAGAAGAGACACATCAAAAGTGCCGCCACCCAAATCGTAGATGAGCACGTTCCTCTCTTTCTCGGACTTTCCGGATCCAAGACCATATGCGATAGCTGCAGCCGTGGGCTCGTTGATGATACGGAGGACATTGAGACCAGCAATTGCACCCGCATCCTTGGTGGCTTGTCTCTGGTTGTCGTTGAAGTACGCCGGAACGGTGATGACAGCTTTCTCAACCTTCTTGCCGAGCTTGGTTTCGGCAACTTCTTTCATCTGCAAAATGTAAGCGTGGGCGCTACTGGAACTGACCGAAAAATGCATACCTTTCCAAGGACCATGGCAGAGATCTCCTGAGGCGAGAAAGTCTTGGTCTCACCCAAATACTCAACCTGGACCATGGGGCTACCACCCTGATCGACAACCTTGAACGGCCAGGACTCTATATCTTTTTTGACAGTCTCATCGTCAAATCTCCGCCCAATCAAGCGCCTATTGTTAATCAGTCTCTGAGTCCTTCCAGATAAATCTTGAAGTATCCTCGTACTTAACATCGAAGACAGTATTCTCCGGGTTCATAGCAGCTTGATTCTTTGCCGCCTCACCAATGAGACGTTCCTCGCTCGTAAACGAGACGAAGGAGGGGGTAGTGAAGCTACCTTGTTCGTTGGCAACTGTGTGATGGGAAAGTTAGAGAAAACCCGTGCTTATGAACAAAATTGAGTAGGTGGTCGTACTAATTTCGACATTGGTGCCCTCGTAATTTGCAACGCAAGAATAGGTCGTGCCTAGCGGTGTAAGTGTCAGTCTTACTATCTAGTGTTTTACGGCGGCGGAATGAGAGCATACCAAGATCGATACCGATCGCACCCTCATAAACTTCGTCACTCATGATGAAAAATGGGCCTCTAAAGGTATAGGAAGGGGAGTATTAGAGAAGCCGTTGGCGAAAAAGGCTGGAGGAACTTTTTGTGTTGCGATTCTAGCCAAACGAAAATTTAGGCGGTGGAGGGCTCTGCCGCCGGAATTTCAATCGTCCGAAACTTTCCCGATAATGAAAATGCCCTCCAAAGGAACCGCACAATCTGCTTTAGTGGGTATTTAGCATGCCTTCGGTTGCAATAATTCACACCGAGGCTAAGGTCTTCTTAGTTAAGCGTTCAATTGGACAAATGTGGTTCTCAGAGGGCGGATATCATGGAATGGTTCACTGGGCAAGCCATGAACTGCTAACAATCCCCTGCTAAATTTGAAAATATAAGTTGGTCGACCCCCATGACAAAAGCTGGTCGTGCTCTCGTCGATTTCAAGCATACAGTCGCTTCAGAAAAGGACGGGTTTATGTCAGAAACCATGATCTAGTACAGAAATTTACCGAATCCTCACCTGTTTGAACCACTTTTCTGTACCCGCGCATGACACCACCCATCGCCTTATTA
>Ga0307507_10002519_pt1 | contig 38243 bp, 29 predicted proteins | sample 7_EM_MG_FD_207223 | JGI IMG/M metagenome (GOLD analysis project Ga0307507, IMG submission 207223) | Populus trichocarpa ectomycorrhiza microbial communities from riparian zone in the Pacific Northwest, United States - 7_EM | ecosystem: Host-associated > Plants > Roots > Unclassified | place...
CGCAAATACTAAACCTCAAATTCAACGCTATTCAAATTCGTGAAATTCGCTTTAATTTGTTCAAATTCGTGTATATTTTCAAACATTCACGCAACCTGCCTGTTCCCTTGTTTATGATAACCAGCGGACATATCAAAAAACAATGAATGACACGAATTTCACGAACCTTACGAATTGTCGCAAATACTAAACCTCAAATTCAACGCTATTCAAATTCGTGAAATTCGCTTTAATTTGTTCAAATTCGTGTATATTTTCAAACATTCACGCAACCTGCCTGTTCCCTTGTTTATGATAACCAGCGGCGTAACATTCGGCATTAATAAGGAGAACGGGGAACATATTAACGTTGCAGTTGACCCGGCAGACATTAATAAAACTACGGAAAACAACAACGGCATCTACAAGCTATATAAGGATATAGATAGCCCAAAAACGTTTGATAAGGGATATCTGGGCGCCATATTCCTGGATGATTCAGAAAAAGGTTACAATTATTCCGGCGGCGCCGAACTTACCGATTTTGAGTTGAAACAACTGGCCAAATTGATAAGGGGTTACAATGCCACCGGCAAAGAGTTTGACGATCATAAACGCGATATCAGCACCAAATAGCTTACTAAATAACAACCGCATTAAAGGCTTTTAAGTATTTGGCTATATAATCTTGCTTTGTTTTTGATTTGTATTGCATAATAAAACGCGGGTGCTCCAACGCTACAACCTGTTCAAAAAATCGGTGCTCGGCATTGAGCTTGCGCAAAAAGTTTTCATTTTTACCGGTACCGAAGCAAAAACAGACATCGGTTTCAAACCCCATAGCAATTTGTTTTTTGATATTTTCTACAATGAAGGGATACACTGCTTTTGTTAGTTCGGGTGTATCGTAGTAATTATAGTTTACTTCCTTGCCTTTGGGGCCTGTTATGGTGAAACCCAGCGGGCAAACGGAATGAATATAAAATTGCTGATAAAACGCTGCTATCCCACCAAATGCTTCAATCATATCATAAACATATTCTGATGATGGTTCATGCGTTATCGGTCCGGTATAGGGTATTTGGCTTTTGCTAAGCATTCGTTTTGGGTCAGTAAAGGCTACCCCTGTCATGCCCGAGCCAAAACGCCCCGGATTTATTCCTAATACCAAATGGCGTTGGTGATTATCACTATAATACTTGTTGTAAAACCGGGTAGATGCATCTAATGCAAAATCATTATCCCTGAAAGGGTTCATAATGCTTATGCCTGTTGGCAGCGTTCCCGTATACTCCAATTGTTGGTTAAAGGCTATTATTCTATCGGCAAAAGTGCTCATACAGGGTAAAAGTAGTAAAAAGTAAAAGCTTAAGGCATAAAGTTATTTTAGTTGGATCTGTTTACTTTTACGTTATGGGCATTGTCAACTTTACTACTTTCCTGGTTACTTCCTTTCTATTCATCATCTCTCCGGGTATTGATACCATTTTCGTACTTAACAAATCAATAGCCCAAGGCAAAAAGGCCGGCGTTTATGCAACGTTGGGTATCACCACGGGGGTACTTGTACATACTACGCTGGCTGCTTTTGGTTTGTCGTTAATATTATCACAATCGGCAATGGCTTTCAGCTTTGTAAAATACGCCGGCGCTGCCTACCTGGTTTATCTTGGCATCAGTAAGTTTTTTTCCAAAGAAGAAATTTTAAAACAGGACGTGGCCATAGTATTGGAGCCTGTGCGTAAAACTTATTTATCTGCAGTGTTAACCAATACCCTTAACCCCAAAGTTGCCATATTTTTTCTGGCATTTTTTCCACAATTCATCCATCCGGCACAAATTCACGATGCGCTACCCTTTGTTTTGCTTGGTGTAACTTATGCGCTAATGGGTTTAGCCTGGTTTATGGTACTTACATTTTTTGCCGGTTCACTTTCTGTGCGTTTAAAGCAACGCCCTTTATTTAGTGTTTGGCTTAATAAATTTTCGGCAGGTGTTTTTGTGCTGATGGGTATTAAAATAGCGTTCACCAAAAGGTAAAGCAAGAAAAGTCCCGGTTACTTTACAGCAGCCAGGACAATTCAAATCACCCTAAAAAAAATCTTATTTCATATATTCTTTATCCAGGAACAAATATCTTGCCCTGTCATTTTCCGTTTTTTGCTCGCTTTTTATGTTGATGTCCATAAATTTAACGGGGCCCTTGCCGGTGTTGGCATCCCACTTTGGCAAACCGGCGCCGTTTGGATTGTAATTTTTAATAAAATTAGCAAAATAACTCTCCATGGTTTCTGATACTTTATAGTCATCAGGTGTCCAGGCGTAAACTTTATTGCCGGCAAGGTTGCCCATGGCATACTCAATTTCGGATGCATGCGATGCGCCAACAGCTGCCGGCATTTTTGGCACGGCCATTCCACCGTCATTTTTTACGACACCTCCTGCAAGCCCTGCGGCGGCATTACCCATTTGTGCAGTCATTGCCGGGCGGATGCGCGAAAAGCAATAACGATACACAGGCTTGCCGCCGGTTTTAATCTGCAAATCGGCCCATTTCCATGTGCTGTACACAATAAAACGATCGCTTGATAAAGCCGTTGCCGATTTAATAACTTCTTCGTCTGCCGAGGCTGGATAAAGTTTCATTACTTCACCGGCTTTATCGCCATACAATGTAGTTAATATTTTTTTGTAATTATCCGGCGTAGGGGCATCGCCACGCATTAGAAACTGGTAAGGCACCTCGGCCGAGTTCCATCCAACTAAAATCGGAATTTTAGCCTGCTCGCCAGCCTCAAATATTTCGGGCAGCGATTTTGGCAGTAAATAACCATCGATAGTAGGTGTATTTGGGGTTGCGTTTGTGCTGTAAGCGGCGTTGAGCAAATCGGCAGCAGGTATCGCCCTTAAAGCAGCTATTGATCCCGCCTTCATGTTTGCTGCAAATTTTGCCCCGTTTTTTTCTGCATCAGCCAAAGGGATTGAATTCAAAGTTGGTTTTATGCCGGCGCCACTCTCTCCTATCGCAGCGTTAATTAAGTTTTTTGATAACGGAGATGCCATTTGTACCGATACCGATATTGAACCGGCCGATTCGCCTGCAATAGTAACATGGTCAGGATCGCCGCCAAATTTGGCTATATTCTTTTTCACCCATTCCAATGCAGCATGCTGGTCGAGGTAGCCATAATTACCCGATGAATGGTATGGCGATTCGGCAGTTAACTCCGGATGAGAAAAGAATCCGAAGATACCCAAACGGTAATTTACGGTTAATGCTACTATGCCACGTTTAGCTATGCTTTCGCCGTCATAACGCGATTCGGACCCATCACCGGCGGCTAAACCGCCACCGTAAAAATAAACCAATACGGGCAGTTTTTCCTTCATGGTTTTGGCGGGCGTCCATACGTTAAGATAAAGGCAATCTTCGCTCATGCCCGATGACCTGAAATTCATATCACCAAAAATTGGCTTTTGCATGGGGTTGCCTCCAAAATGGGCGGCTTTTAAAACGCCCGTCCAGTTTTTGGCAGGTTGCGGCTCTTTCCAGCGCAAATCGCCAACGGGCGGCTGGGCAAACGGGATACCTTTAAAAATAGTAACAAGCGAACCGGCCTCTTTTACGCCTTCCAGCGTACCGTTCGCTACAGTTACCTGGTTTGTTTGTGCAATTACCTTCAAGGTAGTTAGCTGCACCAGCAGCAATACTGCTAAAAATGGCTTCCTCATATGGTTTATAATTGGTTATTGGAAATTAATACAAAGATCAGATGTATTATTGTATCATTATGTTACAATAATAATTAATTTTACGCTGCTAACAAATTTTTTTGTTAATTGCTGTGATTTATATGCCCGCAAACAACAACGAATTCAAAAACCAGGAAGCTGATGCAAAAGGCGCAGGCTATTTGCCCGGCCTGGCTATCGATGCTGTAATTTTTGGCTTTCATGATAAACAGCTTAAAGTTTTGTTACTCGCCTATAAAAATACCGGCCTCTATGCCCTGCCCGGTGGTTTTATTCATGATTACGAAGATGTTAACGAAGCGGCACGGCGGGTGTTATTTGATCGTACAGGGCTAAAAAACATCTTTCTTGAGCAGTTTTATGTTTTTGGCGACAGAAGCAGGCACGACCCGGAACCGCTGAAAAAAATCATGGCTGTAAGAGGTGCCATCCCTCCGGCCGACCATTGGCTGTTGAAGCGTTTTGTATCTATAGGATATTACGCACTGGTCGATTTTACAAAGGCCATCCCTACTCCCGATAGTATTTCGGATAGCTGCGATTGGTACGCCCTTGATGAATTGCCCTTGTTGATGCAGGATCACCGGCTTATCATCCAAAAAGCTTTAGTAACACTGCGCGTAAACCTGGATCAAAAGCTGATAGGCTTTAACCTGCTCACCGAAGATTTCACGATGGGCGATTTGCAAAGCCTGTACGAAACTGTGCTGAACAGAAAACTTATCCGGGCTGCCTTTCAGCGTAAGATGCTAAGCCTGGGAATATTGGAGCGAATAGCAAAAAAATTTACCGGCGGCGCACACAAAGCCCCTTATGTGTACCGGTTTATTTCTGATAAGTAAGCTATTGTCTTAATTATACCCTTTAAATGTCGGATTCTGCCCTTTTGGTTTCGGTTTAATCAGTGTAGATTTACATATAAACCAACAAGCAAATTTTAGCAAATAAAAACCTCTACCAACATGGCAACAATTAATCCTTATTTAAATCTCCCCGGTACAACCGAAGAGGCTTTCAACTTTTACAAATCAGTATTTGGCGGCGAATTTTTGATGGTGATACGTTTTAAAGATTCGCCGGGAGGGTCTGAGAATGTAGCCGAAGCGGACAAAGACAAACTAATGCACATTGCCTTGCCCATAGGTAAAAACATCCTGATGGCTACCGATAGCATTGGCGAAATGGGCATGGGCTACAAACAAGGTAATAACTACCATGTCTCTATCAACACTGATAGCAAGGAAGAAGCCGAAACCATATTTGCGGCGCTATCTGCAGGCGGCCAGGTTATGGTGCCGCTTGCCATGGCCGAATGGGGTGACCTGTTTGGATGGTTTATCGATAAATTTGGTATATCATGGATGGTAAGTTACTCACCTAACCGCCCACAATAACCTTTATCGGGATGAGCACGAAAACAATTAACATAACCTACTGGGTGTTAACAGCATTGCTGGCATTAGCTATGGCCGCAGATGGCTTTGGCGGCGTTACGAAGCAACAGACAGGCGTAATTGTATTGCAACACCTGGGCTATCCTATTTATTTTATGGTGATAATGGGCACTGCAAAATTACTTGGGGTAATAGCTATATTGCAAAATAAATACAAGGCGATTAAAGAATGGGCTTATGCCGGCTTTTCCTTCACCTTTTTTGGAGCCATTGCCTCAAGGGCCTTTGTGGGCGATGCGGCTGGCGAACTTATACCACCTATTATTATACTTGCGTTTTTGTTTGTTACCTACTACTTCTGGAAAAAATTTAATCAATTAAAACCAACTGAATAAATAACCAATCATACTAAAACTAAACTCTTATGAAAATCGCTGTAATTATTGTACGCACCCTTGTAGCCCTGATGTTTTTGTTTGCATCGGTAACCTATTTTGCCATGGTTTATTTTCATGCATTTACCCCACCTATTATAACAGGTAATATGAAAATCTTTAACGATGGATTGGCAGCCACGGGTTATTTAATGCTGCTGATAAAAATAACTGAGCTGGTTTGCGCGCTGTTTTTGCTATTTGGCAGGTACGTTGCGCTGGCTTTGGTAGTTTTATTCCCGGTAATGGTAAATATTGTTTTAGTAAATGCATTTTTATCGCCACCGGGCCTTACCATGGTTATACCGTTGCTGGCAGGTGTATTATTCCTGGCTTATACACAACGCGAAAAGTATGCGCCTTTATTCACGGCAAAATAAACAACACATGCACACGGATTAAAAAATTAAACTGTTATGACGGTAGAAGTTTTTAAAACCAATGTAAACAAGCGCAAATACGCCAAAGTTTTATTAACCGAAATCCATAAGGCCTTTGCAGGGTACCATGCAAATTTCGACTTGGACGACTGTGATAATATATTACGGGTACAATGCAACACCGGAACAATATGCGCTAATACGATGATACTTTTTTTAAAACGTTTTGGCTATCGCGCCGAAGTATTAACGGATTAGTTTTAATACTAAAACAAAATCTGTTATGGTTAATTATTATAATAAAAGGAGGACATCATGTTAAAAGAAAGCAAAGCATTCAGCGGCTTTTCAGTTAACGATATCGGGAAAGCAACGGAGTTTTATGGCAAAACCTTAGGACTGGAGGTAAAAGACGACACCGCAATGCCGGGTATTTTACACCTGGAAATTTTGGGCGGCAATGCAATGGTAATCTATCTAAAGCCCAACCATGAGCCAGCCTCTTTTACAATACTCAACTTCCCAGTGCCCGATGTAGAAAAAGCTGTAGATGAATTAACAGCACGTGGTGTTAAATTTATAGTTTACAACGAAGAGAACTTTAAAACCAATCAAAAAGGCATATTCACAGCCGGCGGCCCAACTATAGCCTGGTTTAATGACCCGGCGGGCAATATCCTGTCGGTTATTGAAGAAGCTAAAAGCTGAATACACAAAGCCCTTAAGCAAATTTGCATAAGGGCTTTGTGTTGTTATAATACCTGGCGAAGTTTATTATGCGGTGTTTATTTTTCAGGCAATAATACCCAGCTTTTTAGCTTTGTCAACAGCTTGGGTGCGGCGTTCAACCTCAAGTTTCCAGAATAGGTTTGAGGAATGGGTTTTAACGGTATTTAATGACAAAAATAACCGGGCAGCAATTTCCTGGTTACTTAAACCATCGGCCATTAATTGTAATACCTCAACTTCGCGTTTGCTTAAATTAAGCCCGGTTAATGCCGCTTGGTTTAAAACAAAATTATCGTTTGGGTAAACGTAAACTTCCTTTTCAACCTGTATGGTTTTAACTTTTGGCGAACTTAGCTTTAATGCCAGCCAGATGCCGAGCGACATAAAAATAATGGCTATGGCACCAATATAAATCTCAAGGGCATGGTCTATTATAATGAACCGGTATTCCAGCCACCGCATTAAAAAAAGGAGCACGGCGAGCGAGCCTCCATAAATAAAAATATGCTTATTTCTTGCTAACCGGTTCAAAAGCCTTTAAATGTTAATCACTATCAAAAATATAAAATATGCCGTTCGATAATCGATGCCGATCAACAGGCAACTAAATAAAATATTAACATAGCAGGTAAAAATTTTCCCCTTCTTAAAAACAACTACCCGAAATGGGAATATATTCCTCAACTATAAACAACATTTAGCTATAATAGCCCAAGCGAAAGCTATATTAATGGCTTAATTAATATGAACAATATAGCTAACAGACTTGTTAGCAAATAAAAACATTCTTGGTGCTTTTGGTAAAATTTTTATCTGTATTTTCGGTACAGTAATTGCCTTAGTGCGGACAAATTGATTACCGGCATATAGCTTTTTAGGAAATTACACCAAAAACAAAACTCTAAGTGTCTTTTTAACGTACACTCGTTTATTTTACAAACCATTAAAAATATAGGAATTTATATGTGATTAAAACCTGGCCCGAGCGTGAAATTATTAATAGTTTACATGTTTAACTGCTTTTAACCTCCTATTTGTTAAATTACCCATATGAAGAAAACATTACTGATTGTCGATGACGATTTAAGCATACTAAAGTTACTCAGTTTCATCCTTTCTAAAGATTACGATTGCGTTGTTAAAAATAACGGTATTGATGCGTTTGGGTGGCTGGAAGAAGGGCACATCCCCGATCTTATTCTTTCCGATCTTCAAATGCCTTATTTTGACGGTCAGTCATTTGCAAAAAATGTCAAAATAAGTGGATTTTACCGCGATATTCCGGTATTGTTATTATCCGCAGCACATGATCTGGATGAGCAGGTAAGTAATATGCCTTTCAAAATTGACAGCTATATGCACAAACCCTTCAAACCAACCGAACTAAAATCAGCAATTAACCAACTTCTACAAGTTTATGAATCATCAAACGTCTGATTGGAACGAAAATTCCGGTTCGCACATTAGGATAGCTTATGCAGGGTTGGAATTAAAAGACCTCATATTAAGTGGCCTTGGCAATTTTAACATTGTTTGTAGCGATACCATCGCCCAACTTGACGTTTATCTGGGTGAGCAATCTATTTTAACCGTTCCGGATATCATCCTGATGGAGATTGATACCGAAGGCAAATGCTTCGCGCTGGTTGAATCAATAAAAAGAAGTTTTTTACTTAACGGTTCTATCATCGTTTTGCTATCAACCCAAAACGACAAAAATCTTAAACAGAAAGCGCTTCAATTAAGGGTACATGATTTTTATAGCCTCCCCTTTTCTGTTGATGATTTGCGCGAAAGGCTTAACTTCCTGGTAACGTTTAAGCTGATAAGACCAAAGCTGCTCGAGCTTTCAAAAGAAGTTGATACCACCTACAAGATGCCTTTCGGAAAACGCATTATTGACCTGGTTATATCGTGCTCAATGCTTTTCTTCCTGTCGCCTATTTACCTGCTTGTAGCCATAGCTATTAAATTAGATTCAAAAGGACCCGTATTTTACAAAAGCAAGCGGGTTGGTACAGGCTACAAGGTGTTTGATTTTTATAAGTTCAGATCGATGCGTACCGATGCCGATCAGTTATTGGCAAAACTATCTACCGAAAGCAACCAATATGCAAACGAAGACGGCGCCGGCAAAGCTGCGTTTGTAAAAATTAAAAACGATCCGCGTATTACCAGGCTTGGTAATTTTTTACGCAACTCCAGCCTTGACGAGCTTCCGCAGCTTTTCAATATCCTCAGGGGCGATATGTCTGTGGTAGGTAACCGCCCCCTGCCTGTGTATGAAGCCGAGATGCTTACATCTAACGAATGGTCAATGAGGTTCCTGGGCCCCGCAGGGCTTACCGGCTTATGGCAGATAAGCAAACGGGGGAAAGAAGACATGTCTGAAAGAGAAAGAAAGAAACTGGATAACTTTTATGCTCAAAAGTATTCTATTTGGTTAGATTTACGGATTATTGTGGGTACTGTACCAGCTCTCTTTCAAAAAGAAAAAGTATAAATTAATGAACAGAAACATAAAGGTTGCCTGCTTTTTATTAGCCATCACATTGTTTTCCAGGCATGTATGCGCCCAGGAAACTTTTATAAACAATGTAAACACAGCATATCTGGATAAGCTTATAGCCACCGCTAAAAAGAATTACCCGGAGGTTAAAATACGGCAAAGTCAGGCTAAAGCAGCCCACATCAATTATAACGCAACAAAATTTGCCTGGCTTGACGGGCTATCGGCATCCTATATTTACAGCCCGCAAAATTTAGTTAACCAGGCGCAACCAACTATTTTTAAGGGCTACCAGCTGGCAATAACGCTAAACCTGGGGCAATTGCTTAAAAACCCATCGGTAACAAACGCCGCCAATGAAACCTATAAAATAGCACAATACCAGCAGGCGGAATACATGCTGACCCTGGAAGCCCAGGTAAGAAAGTTTTATTATGCCTATTTACAGGCAATGGCCGAGTTAAGGCTTCGTTCAGGAGCGGTAACTGATGCTGGTGCAGCTGTTAAACAGCTTAAATATGCATTTCAAAAGGGAGAAACAACTTTTCAGATTTATAACGAACAATTGAACAGTTATTACAGTCAAAATTCGTTTATGCTACAGGCCGAATTAGCAACCTGGACGGCAAAAACAAACCTGGAAGAGCTATTAGGAATTAAACTGGAAGATATAAAGTAGAGATGGAGTTAGGCCTTTTTTTTAAATTATTAAAAAAATATCGATTAGTACTCATTTTTATACCACTTATAACTGGTGTAGCAACTTTTTTTGGGGTTAAAAGACTGCCCGATACTTATGTTTCGCATGCGCAAATTGCTACAGGTATAGTTGATGCATCGCGCCATTTGCTGGACAAAGATGGAAACAGCAGCCAGCAGGCGCAACAGGCATTCAGTGAATTTAGCAACCTGATGGCCATTATGAAGCTAAAAAAAATAGTTAACCAGGTTTCATATTCGCTAATTATCCATGATTTGCAATACCCGGCCTATCCGTATAGTAAACCAAGCAAAATGCTTGCAGATATGGCCGAATACGAACGGGATGCTGCAATAAAACTTTTTCAGTACAAGTTCAATCACTTCGAACCGCTGTTGCTTTACAACAAACAGGAGCGAATTTTGAATGATTTGTTGCACTCCATGCAATATGATGATGCATCATTGCGCAAAGACCTGGTGATTTACAGGGACGACGAAAGCGATTTTATATCTGTTAGTTATGATTCGGCCAACCCGCAATTATCTGCCGATGTAGTTAATATATTGTGTACGCAATTTATTAACTACTATACCCAAACCGTAAAGAAAAACGAATCGAATGCAGTTTCATTTTTATCCGATCTGCTGGTACAAAAAAGGAACGCGCTGCGCGATAAAACAGCTCAACTGCAAAAATATAAGATAGATAACGGTATTTTAAATCTTGAAGAGCAATCGAGAGCTATTTTTAGCCAGATACTAACATATAGCGACAAAAAGCAGGAGGCCGAAAAGGAAATCGCAGCTTACGAAGGAGCGTTAAAAACCATCGACAATAAATTCGCTCCGGGCGACAGGCAGTATTTTGAATCGGTATCCAGTAAAATCAACCAAACTATTACTGCAACACAGGATGAACTTCATCTCATCCAAAACAAGTATATCCGCAGCAATTACGATCCCAAATATAAACCGGCCCTTGATTCGATTCAAAAATCGTTGTCGTCCCAAATCAACCTGTCGTCAGATCAATATATTACCAATCCACTCACCCACAAGGATGATCTGGTTAAGCAAAAACTGACGCTTGAGGTAACACGCGACCTGGCTAAATACAGCATACAATCCATCAACGCTGCATTAACAGACCTGAATGCTAAATTTGCACGCCTGGTACCGTTTGATGCTAAAGTAAAGACCTTTGATTTTGATATAAATATTGCCAGCCAGGAATACCTTGATGTTTTAAACAAATTCAACGCCACTAACCTTAAATCAAACTTCAGTATTGAGCTGATACAGGTAGAGAAAGCCGAACCCGAAGCCCCGCAACCATCTAAAAAGATGCTGTTAATAGTAATTAGTGTTGTGGCGATGTTTTTTGTTTGCGTATTTGCGCTATTCGTTTTATTTTATCTGGATAATACGATAAAGGAACCAACTGAGCTTGTTAACAAGACCCAACTGCCGCTATTGGGCTACCTGAACAGAATTCCTGGCACTGATCTTGACATCAGGAAACTATGGGATATTGAAAACAGGGATAAAATGCAGCAGTATAAAGACCTGCTACGATCCGTGAGGTTTGAAATTGACCAGGAATTGCGCGGAGAAAAAATCATAGCCGTTACAAGTATAAGCCCGCATGAAGGCAAAACTCTTTTTGCATCGAGCCTGGCCTACTCCTATGCTATGATTAATAAAAAAGTATTGTTGATTGACGGAAATTTTGAGCGGCCCGATTTAACAAACTCCACACGTCCCGACTTGTTTTTAGAAGATTATTTTAAAAACAACCCCATATACAATGTTGATGTAAACAGTAGCACTGCTACAACACTGGGCAACCGTGGCGGTGATATTACGCTGCTGGAAATTGCCGATGAAACTTTTATAAAAAACCGTTTCAACGATTTAAAGTCAAAATACGATATTGTTATTATTGATACTGCACCACTAACAGCCTTGAATAAATCAAAGGAATGGTTATTATTTGCTGATAAAACTATCGCCGTTTTTGAGGCTAATAAAGAACTAACTAATGCGCAAAAGCAATTCGTTGTATTTTTAAAAACGCTTGGAAGCAAATTTGGTGGTTGGGTTTTAAATAAAACAACCGTTAACAAAAAAAGAAGATAGGCAACGTCAAACGCACCTGTCACTTTATTTTACCAGGGTAACTTAGCATTAACATTATGAGGATAGACCCTATTGAAGCAAAACCTGATCCATATAAAGATTTAACGCCACTGCAAAACAAGTCGCGTAAGGCTGCTATTGCCATAGCTTTTACCGGCGTTTTTGTATGGGTAGTTAAAATTTTGTTTTTGTAAACCCTTTAGTTATTGCAGATGCAGCGTGAGATAACCGACTATACTAAAGTGAGCGAAACATTTGGAAAAAAACTGATTGTCCAAAAATTTACTAACCCTTTAGTACTCGTTTTTTTAGCGCTTGTGGCTTTGTTTGTCGGCGCCGTGGTTTATAAGCTTGGCATTATCGGGGCAGGCGGTATTATGGTTATTATCATTGGCTTACCAACATTAGCAGGCATTGTAGCCTATCCAAAATTCGGAATAACCGTACTGATAGTAGTCTCGTTTTTTATCAATTATATATCGGAGTTTTTACCAGAAGCGCTACCCATAGGCACCCTGCTCGACGCCATAACCTATTTGCTGATTTTAGGCTTTTTTATTAAACAAAAAAGCGAAAGCAATTGGAGCTATTTTAAGAATCCCATCAGCGTATTAATTATAATTTGGCTGGCATACAACATGATTGAGATAGCCAACCCATCTGCGGCATCGGTACTGGCCTGGGTTTATACGGTACGCACAGTTGGCTTTATTATGCTCATGTATTTTGTGTTTGTTTATCACATCCGTACGGTTAGTTTTATAAAGTATTTATTTAAGCTTTGGCTCCTGCTTGATGCGATTGCAGCTATTTCGGCATTTCAACAAGAAAAATTTGGTTTTTTATCTTTCGAAAAAAAATGGCTTTATGCAGATCCGCAACGGGTGAGCTTGTTGTTTATAGACGGCCACATGCGCAAATTCGGCATCTTTTCAGATCCGGTTACATTCTCCTATAATATGGTTATTGGCGCCTTGCTTTGCATAGCGCTTATGATGAGTAACATTAGCATCCGCAAGAAAATAATCCTGGGGTGCTTAGCCATGTTTTTCCTTACGGTAATGCTTTATTCGGGTACCAGGGCGGCCTATGTTTTGCTGCCTGCCTCATTGGTCATTTTAGCCGTGCTGAATTTTAATCGTAAGGTACTTATCGGTACCCTTATTGCCGGTTTAATACTTGCATTTTTAATTGTGATGCCCACGTCAAACCCGGCAATTAAAAGGTTTCAAACGGCATTTAGCCCTTCAAACGATCCATCTTATAATGTACGGGCCGAAAATCAAAAAAAAATAAAGCCATATATATTGTCGCATCCCATAGGCGGTGGCCTCGGTTCGGTAGGCGTTTGGGGCAGGCGCTTCGCCCCCAACTCAATGTTGGCCAAATTCCCGCCCGATAGCGGATACGTACGCGTGGCGGTAGAAATGGGCTGGATAGGGCTTATCCTATTCTGTACCTTGTTTTTTGTAGTACTAAAAAATGGCATTAACTTCTTTTTCCTGATAAAAAATCCCAGGCTTAAAAACTATTGTATGGCCATGGTGCTGGTTGTATTTGCATTTAACATTGGCAATTTTCCGCAGCAGGCCATCATACAATATCCATCTAATATTATTTTTTACTTATCCATAGCCATTATTGTTGCCTGCATGCGGTTGGACCTTGAACAACAAAAAGCCCCGGCAGCAGGCAGTAATACAGATACAAAAGCATTAACCGAATTGAATTGAGCCGATGTCGATAACAGCAAAAATAAAATCTAATCCCCGGTTAAAAAAGTTAGTCCACTGGATGCTGATACCTCCCGGCGAATCGAGGCCCAGGCGATGGGTACGATGGTTTATTACACCATTTTATTATCCGCGCGGCAAAGGTGCTGTTGTAAGGTATTATGCCCGGCTGGATGTTTTTCCGTTTAATAAGTTCTCGTTAGGCAGCAAAAGTATTATCGAAGATTTTGCAACCATCAACAATGGCGTAGGCGACGTAATTATAGGCAGCAATTGCGGCGTCGGCATCGGCAATGTTATTATTGGCCCGGTTACTATGGGCAATTATGTAATGCTGGCGCAAAACATAGTTATTTCGGGTTTAAACCATGGTTACGAAGATGTAACGCTTCCTCCACGAATGCAAAAAGTAGTTACCAAACCCATAACCATTCATGATAATGTATGGATTGGCGCCAACTGCATGGTTACCGCAGGTGTAACTATTGGTAAGCATGTGGTTATTGGTGCAGGTAGCGTTGTAACAAAAAACATCCCCGATTATTCTGTAGCTGTTGGCAACCCGGCAAGGGTAATCAAGAAGTATAATTTTGCAACAAACAGCTGGGAAAAGGCGTAACAAAACAAACCATGCGGTTTACACAAAAGCTCATTAATAAGCACACTATTTCATTAGCAAGCAACGCTATTATGCCTGTATTAGGCATGGCTATATTGGCATTAATGGCACGCTACTTAGTTACCCCGGGCGATTTTGGCGACTATATTTTTTTCTTGGTTTTATTTACCCTTGCAGATACTTTCAGAACCGGTTTCCTGCAAACATCACTTATAAAATACTATGCCGGAACCTCGCCCGAAAAATCGGCAAACGTAGCTGGTTCTGCATGGTGTGTTGGCTTATTAATTATATTTGGTTTTGCTATAGGCAATTTAGTTGTGTACTTGTTTTACTTCGGTGCCAATGAAAATATGATTATCATATTAAAATGGTTTAGTTTCATTTTTTTGTCGACCCTGCCAACCGCTATTGCCGGCTGGATACTGCAGGCCGAAGAACGTTTTGACAAATTATTCATGGTTCAGCTGATAAACCAGGGAGGTTTTTTTATATTTATCCTGCTCCTTATCATTTTACATAGGGCAACCTTTCAAAACGTTATTTACTGTTACTTTTTAAATAATGTTATCAGCAGCATTATTACAACTTCGTTAGGATGGTCGAGAATAAAAACCATTGGCAACAAAAGCCGGGCGTCAATAAAACAACTGGCGCATTTTGGCAAATTTAGTGTAGGCACTTCTATTAGCTCGTACCTTTTACGTAGTTCGGATACATTTATAATTAAGATGATGTTTCCATCGTCGCTGCTCGGGGTTTATTATATTCCTCAAAGGCTTATGGAAATTTTCGAAATTCCGCTAAGGGCATTTATTGCTACAGCACTCCCCACAATGTCGGCAGCTGTTCATCGTGAAGATAAAAAGTACGTATCGTACATCATGAAAAAGTATGCCGGAATGCTTACGATTGCCCTTATTCCTGTTGCCGTTGGCGCTTTTTTACTGGCAGACCTGGTTATCGGCTTATTATTTGGTAAAATCTATCAACACTCTAATGCTGGCAACATTTTCCGGATATTTATGTGCTTTGTGATGCTGTTACCTATTGACAGGTTTTTTGGCATAACTCTGGATATTATCGGTAAGCCGCAGCTAAACATGGTTAAAGTTTTTATTATGCTGGCAGTAAACGTTATTGGCGATTTTGCAGGTATATTTATTTTTCATAACTTATATGGCGTTGCCATCGCCTCAATATTTACGTTTTTTTCCGGGGCCATATTTGGCTATTGGGTATTAAAAAAACACCTCAATTTTTCGGTCAAGGACATTTTTTACCTGGGCTATATTGAGTTAACGGAGCTTATTACAATGCTTTATAATAAAATAAGAAAAAAGGAAACCGGGCAGGTTTAATATATGGAACTGAAGAACCGTAATATCATCATATTTTCGCAGATGCAGTTTGATGGCCGCTTGGAGTCGACTAACTACATTATGGCCAAATACCTGGCAAATAATAATAATGTGTATTATGTTGACAGGCCTTTTACCTGGAAGGACTATTTTAAGTTTAAGAATACTCCCGCATTCAAAATCAGAAAACCCCATTTCTTTTCATCTGCCAATAGCATCGTTCAAACAGGGATAGCTAACCTCAAAATTGTGATTTCGCCACCGGTACCATCTATCAATATGTTACCCGAAGGAAAACTCTATCGGTTAGCGGTGCGGGTGAATGAACTGATAGTAGCTTCGCGATTAAAAAAAGTAATAAAACAGCATAATATCGATGACTATATATACATCAACTCCTACAACTATACCTACCCCAATTTTCATAATCTGATAAAGCCCGTGTTAACGGTTTATCATTGTGTTGACCCTTTGATAGAACTTTATCAAACCAGACATGGTTTAATATCTGAAGATATTGTTGTTAAAAGTGTCGACCTGGTAATTTGTACCAGCAAAGAATTAAGAAACAAAAAACTTAAACTAAATTATAATACACACCTTATTCCCAATGCGGCAAACATTAAGCACAGCCAAAAAGCGCTTGACCCTGAATTGCCTGTTGCAGCTGTTTTATCGGGCATCAATAAACCAATAGTAGGGTACTTTGGAAACATTGAGCGCCGCGTTGATTATAAATTGCTAAAAGAACTATTTAAACAAAACCCCGATAAAAATTTTGCTTTTGTAGGCCCTGTGGATAAAAATTACGCAGATATGCCGGTATTTGAACAGCCCAATGTTTTTTTAAAGGGAGCAGTGTCCTATGAGCAAATGCCGGCAGTTTTAAAAGGCTTTGATGTAGCCATTATTCCCTTTAAAAAAGATGAGGTGAGCAGTTCTATATTCCCATTAAAGCTTTTTGAATATCTTGGCTCTGGCAAACCAACAGTATCATCTAACTTTAATACCGATTTAGCGGAGTTTACAAAAGATACAGTTGCTTACTGCAAAACTGCGCAAGAGTTTACCAGTGCTATAAACGAGGCCTTAAATGACACTTTGGAATTACAGAGAAAAAGACTTGCTGTGGCTGCCGAAAATACCTGGGAACACCGGGTTATTGAAATAGAAAAACTTTTAGCAGTAAATTTACAGCTAAAACTTAAAGCAATAAATGAATAATAACGCAACTTTTTTATTAAAACACAGTAAAAGTTATTAAAATATATTAAACAATGGAGATCATCAAATTTGTTGCTTCGGTAATAATGTGGGTAGCTTTTGTATACCTGGGAGTATACTGCCTGTACCTATTTATATTCTCTGTTTTGGGGAAATTAGTGCCTATAAAATACCCCCCTGTTGCTGCTTCATTAAGCAAATTTGTTATCTACATCTGCGCTTATAAGGAAGATGATATTTTATTAAACTCGGCCGCAAATGCATTAACGCTTGATTACCCCTCCGATAAATTCCATGTGTGTGTTATAGCCGATTCGCTTAAACCCGAAACACTGGTAAAACTACGGCAAATGCCCTTACAGGTTGTTGAAGTATTTTTTGAAAACAGTACCAAATCAAAGGCGCTAAATAAAGCCATCGAAAATACGGTACCAGGATTTGATGCAGCTATTGTTTACGATATTGATAACGTGGCCGCGCCCGACTTTTTGTACCAGATAAATAACTACCTGCAGGCCGGCGAAAAGGTAGTACAAGGCCACAGGATAGCCAAAAACAGCAACACCAACGTAGCCGTGCTTGATGGCATAAGCGAAGAGATTAATAACCATATTTTCAGGAAATCGCAGCGGGTATTTAACCTTTCGGCCGCCATTATTGGTTCGGGTATGGCTCTTGAATATGGCCTGTTTAAGGTAACCATGGCGCAGATTAATGCTGTTGGTGGTTTTGATAAAGAAATGGGGCTGATACTAACCCGCCAGAAAATTGGCGTTGCCTATGCCGAAAAAGCTTATGTTTATGATGAAAAGGTAAGCAATCCCGAAGTATTCAAAAAACAACGCAAAAGATGGCTTTCGGCACAGTTTAACCTGTTGCGTAAATATGGAATGAGCGGATTCGGCGAGTTATTTTTAAAAGGTAACTTTGATTATTTTAACGAAATATATCAAATGTCGATACTGCCGCGGGTACTGATGCTGGGGTTGATGCCTTTTATGCTGTTCATCTCATTATTCCTTTTATTGTTGGCGCCTGGTATAGGGCCATCATGGCAATTGTGGGTAATTGCAACATTATGCTGCTATATTGGCATTGCTGTTGCTATACCTGGACAATACTTTAATGCACAATTGCTAAAAGCTGCGCTTAAGCTGCCATTGATATTTTTCACTATGCTGTTGCTGTTATTTAAATTAAAGGGCGCCAACAAAAAATTTATACATACCGCACATGATCATACAGCTGTTTAATGTGTAAATTTAATGGTTAAATGGGCAGATACCCCATATTATGTTGAATAAGATATTACAAGATACCCCAATATGGAAGCTCACGAGAAGGCAGCTGTTTTAAATTTGTTAAACAATACCGCAACTGAATATCCCAAAAGTAAAGCGTTGCATCACCTGATTGCTGGGCAGGCAGCTATAGCACCTGATAAAACGGCGCTTGTGTTTGAGGATCGCTCGTTAAGTTTTAAAAACGTAAACGAAGCCGCCAACAAACTGGCAAGGCATTTACTTACCTACAATATCAAAACGGGCGATATCATTGGCCTGGCGCTTGACCGCTCGCCCGAAATGGTGATATCGTTGCTGGCTATCCTTAAAACAGGTGCCGCTTATGTACCGCTTGATCCCGAATATCCAAAAGACAGGGTGGAGTTTATGATGGAAGATTCGGCGGCTAAGATTTTATTAACATCCGAAAAATTTAAAGGACATTTTATATCGGTAGCACAGGAGGTTTTAATTGAGGATGCCTTAAATAAATTCGACGATTACTCAGGCGATGACCCCGAAACAGTAGTTGACGGGAACAACCTGGCCTATGTTTTATTTACTTCGGGCTCAACAGGGAAACCCAAAGGTGTGCAGATAAAACACCACAATCTGGTTAACTTTTTGCTAAGCATGGCAAAGCAGCCCGGCCTTACCCCTGCCGATACCCTGCTTGCTGTAACAACCATTTCTTTTGATATTGCCGGCCTTGAATTGTTTTTACCTTTATTGGTTGGTGCCAAACTAATTATTACCGATGCTATAACCGCAAAAGACGGCAGAGCGTTGCTTGACCTTTGTGCAGCACAGCAAATTAGCGTAATGCAGGCTACGCCATATACCTGGCGCGTAATGCTCGGGGCCGGATGGGAACAAAAACTGCCGCTTAAAATACTTTGCGGCGGCGAGGCCTTACCAAAGGATTTAATTAACAAACTGAATGCCCGCAGCTTGGAATTGTGGAATATGTACGGCCCCACCGAAACTACCGTATGGTCGACAGTTAAGCTGATCCTGAACGATACCGATATTACCATCGGCAAACCTATTGATAATACCCAGGTTTATATTCTTGACGAAAAACTTAACAACCTGACCGATGGTACCATAGGCGAGATTTATATAGGCGGGGATGGCGTAGCCAAAGGTTATTTAAACCGGCCCGAGCTTACCGCCGAGCGTTTTGTTGACGATATATTTTCAAACATTGAAGGCAGCAAAATGTACCGCACCGGCGATCTTGGAAAAATTCGCGAAGATGGCGAGATTATTTGCCTTGGCCGGATAGATCACCAGGTTAAAGTGCGTGGCTACCGCATTGAGCTGGAAGAAATTGAGCAAAACCTGCTGAAAGAAAACAATGTTAAACAAGCGGTAGTTATTGCCCGCGAAGATATTCCGGGTAACCCACGGCTTGTTGCCTATATTATTGTTAATGAAGCTATAGCCGACACCGATTTAAAAGCGCAGTTTGAAGCATGGCAGCAAAACCTGCTTGCTGTGTTACCAGAATATATGGTGCCCGATGATTTTGTTTTGATGGATGTTATCCCCATTACGCCCAATGGAAAAATTGATCGTAAAGCGCTGCCCAAGCCCGACTACAGCAATATACAACGTACCGGCGAATTTATTGCCCCACGCACGCCAAATGAAAAACTGGTTGCCCAAATATGGCAGGAAATGATGGACATAAAAAGCATCAGCATTGCCGATAACTTTTTTGAGCTGGGTGGCCGTTCGTTAGTTGCCGTGAAAATTATGGCGCGGATTGAAAAAGAAACCGGCAAACGCCTGCCGCTTGCAACCCTGTTTGAACATGCGACCGTCGAAAAACTTGCGGCACGGCTGGATATCGACCCGGCATCAATCACCTGGGAATCACTGGTGCACATTAAGCCGGGTGGCAGCAAAATGCCTTTATATATTGTACATGGTGCAGGGTTAAACGTTTTGTTATTTAACGCACTGGCCATGAATATGGATGCCGAACAGCCGGTTTATGGCTTGCAGGCCAAGGGTTTGAACGGAATTGATGAGCCTTTAGATGTAATGGAAGAAATTGCTGCCAATTACATAGCCGAAATTGTTACCCAGAACCCCGACGGCCCGTATGCCCTTGCCGGATACTCGCTCGGGGGTATTATAGCTTATGAAATGGCCAACCAGATGATAGCCGCAGGCAAAAATGTTAAAATGCTTGCCATGTTTGATACCTATGCAGATCTATCAACCGTTAACGATTCTAAATTTAAAAAAATAGCTAACAAAGCTTTACTCACATTAAAGCAGATAGGCCATACTTTCGTGTTGATTGCCGAAGATCCGAAACGTACTATTGAATATAAGAGCCTCATCATCAAACGAAAGATCATTAAATTAGTATGGAAGGTTTTTCCTGGCAAAGACGAAAAGAAAGAAGGCTTTTTTGCCTATGATAACGAGATAGATGAAGCAAGTGAAAAAGCGCTGCGCAATTACGTACTAAAGCCTGTAAATATCGCCATCCAGCTATTCCGCGCCAAAAAACGCACTTTTTACATGGCCGATTTTAAATTCCTGGGATGGAAGCCATTTGCGATAAAGGGTGTAAATGTACATGAGATCCCTGGCGAGCACAATACAATTTTTGCGCCGCCAAATGATAAAGAATTTGCTGTAGTGTTACAGAAATGTCTTGACGAGGCGTCTGAAAATTAATTATACTGATAAAAGGATTTCAGGAAATCAGCCGGTAATAATATGTTTTACTTATTGTTGCCGGCGCTCAACCTTCAATAAAATTAATCCGTACAACCATCGTAATCTCAGTATTAGCATAAATGAAAAAAGTTTCGGTTGTAACCATCAATTTTAACCAGGCGGCAGTTACTGAAGAGCTGTTGTCATCCATCGAAAAAACAAATACCTATACCAATCTGGAGATAATTGTGGTTGATAACGCCAGCAAAATAAACCCTGTACCCGGATGGCTGGTAAAATACCCTAATATCAAATTCATCCGGTCGGATGCTAACCTGGGCTTTGCCGGGGGTAACAACCTGGGCATTAAACAGGCCACCGGCGATTATATTTTCCTGGCTAACAACGATACCGAATTTACCCCTAACCTTGTAAATAGCCTGGCAACTGTTTTGGATACGCGTGATGACGTAGGCATCATCTCGCCCATGATAAAATATTATAGCGACAAGGGTTTAATTCAATATGCCGGCTATACCGCTATGGATTATTCCACGTGCCGCAATAGTTGCATTGGTTTAAAGCAAAAAGACCAGGGGCAGTTTAATCACATCACAGGGCCAACGGCTTATTGCCACGGTGCGGCCATGATGGTTAAAAAAGAAGCTATTGACAAAGCCGGGCTTATGGCCGAAAACTTTTTCCTGTACTACGAAGAAGTAGACTGGTGCGAAATGATCAAAAAAGCCGGCTACGAAGCCTGGGTAAATACCGATGCGCTGATCTATCATAAAGAATCCCTATCTGTTGGCAAAAAAAGCAAGCTAAAAGAGTATTTCATGAACCGTAACCGCATCCTGTTTACGCGGCGTAATGCGCCCGGCTACAAAAAAATAATCTTCTTCATTTATTTTCTGTTGCTGGTAGTACCGCGCAACCTGATAACTTATATAAAAAATAAAAACTACGATTTTATACCCATGCTTTTTAAAGCAATCTGGTGGAACTTCACCCACTCAAAAAACAGCACCGATTTAGGTTACCCTATAAATACAATAGCATGAAAATAATTTTATTGTTAAGCCTTTTTATTGTGTTTTATACGTTTGCTGGATACGGCATACTGCTATATTTTATTATAAAACTGAAAAGAATAGTGAGGGGGCCTAAAAAAACTATAGCCGAAGATTTAAGTGCCCTGCCAACTTGTACGCTTGTTGTGGCCGCCTATAACGAGGAGTTTTTTATAAAAGAAAAAATAGCCAATAGCTTGCTTCTTAATTACCCGGCAGGCAAATTAAAAATAGTTTTTATAACCGATGGATCATCGGATAGCACCCCGGAGATAATTGCCGGATATCCCCAAATCCAGCTTTTGCATCAGCCGCAGCGGGCCGGCAAAATAGCTGCCGTTCATCGTGCAATGGAGTTTGTGGATACCGATGCCGTTGTTTTCACCGATGCCAATACCTTTTTGAACAAAGACGCGCTGATAAAAATTTGCAGGCATTACAGCGACCCGACCGTTGGCGCGGTGGCCGGCGAAAAACGCGTGCATTTTGACGAAAATGCCGATGCAAGCGCCGCCGGCGAGGGTTTTTACTGGAAGTATGAATCGGCGCTTAAAAAGTGGGATTCTGAACTCTATTCTGTTGTTGGCGCGGCCGGCGAACTTTTTAGTGTAAGGCGGTCGCTTTATTTACCGGTACAGCCCGATACGGTTCTGGATGATTTTATGATATCTATGCTGATTGCCGAAAAGGGCTACCGCATTGTTTATGAACCCGAAGCCTATGCTACGGAAACCGCATCCGAAAATGTATCCGAAGAATTAAAACGAAAAATCAGGATTGCAGCTGGTGGTATCCAATCAATATTGCGGCTAAAAAGTTTGTTTAACCCTTTCCCCTACCCAATCCTGTCGTTCCAATATATCAGCCACCGGGTGTTACGATGGACGATTACGCCCTTCCTGCTCATCTTATCGTTTATTCTGAATATCGCCCTGGCTTTAAACCCCGGCACAACGGGGTGGCAGCTGCTGTTGTTTGCGCAGGTATTATTTTACCTGCTGGCATTTTTGGGCTACATCATGGAAAAAAAACAATTACGGGTAAAAATATTGTTTATCCCCTATTACTTTTGCGTAATGAACTATGCTGTTTTAGCTGGTATCATCAGGTATTTTACCACCACACAAAGCGCCATTTGGGAAAAAGCACAACGCAAACAATAACGGGAGACATTAACTTTAATTGATAGTTTAAATATTTCAACAACTTAGCTAATATAGTTTACATATAAAGTAAGCCGTATTTATAATCAATTTTATTGGTACAAAACCAGCCGTAGCATTACCGGAATACAAAAAATCACTATATTCAAAGCTTTTAAAGTAACCTGCAACATTATTTTAAACACCCAATTATAATAACGATCAGGCAAGTTAACCAAGCTAACCTCATCAATTTTAATGAACATAAATTTCGAAAAAGTAGCTGAAGAAGGCATAGATAGTACCCCCTTTGTACACTATTTATTTGAGCAACAGCTTCAAAAAAAACCTGATGCACTGGCCGTTACTTTTGGTAACAGGCAGCTTACGTACAGCCAGTTAAATCAGCAAGCTAATAACCTGGCCGCTGCTTTGTTGTCACAATCGCCCAATTCGGCAATTGTTGGTGTTAGTACTTCCCGGTGTGTTGAAACTATTGTAAGTGTGTTGGCCATACTTAAAGCCGGTAAAGCCTATTTACCACTCGACCCGGATTACCCTAAAGACCGCCTGGAGCAAATAATTCTCGATTCAGGTGTTGATACTTGTTTAGTAACCGAAAAGCAGCAGTCAATATTTGAAAATCTGCCCATAAACCTCCTTTTATCAGATAAAATTTATCCGGCGGCAACATCGTTGACCAGCAGGCGCGGTGGCGATGCCTATGTGCTATATACCTCTGGTTCAACAGGAACTCCAAAAGGTGTTTTAATGGGCCATGCGGCATTAGTCAACCTGCTTTTATGGCAACAGGAAAACTCCGTTGCAACCACCAGAACCAATACCCTGCAATTTGCCCCGCTTACGTTTGATGTATCCTTCCAGGAAATATTTGCTACACTTACAACAGGCGGCACACTGGTGCTTATTGATGATGATTTGCGTATCGATCCGGTAAAGCTTTTGCGTTATATTGAAGATAACGGCATCAACCGGATTTTCCTGCCATTCGTGGTGCTGCAATACTTAACCGAAGCTGCTATTGCCAACAGCCATATCCCCGCCTGTATACAGGAAGTAATGACGGCGGGCGAACAGCTAAAGGTTACACCGCAAATTACAGCTTTTTTTAAGGAATTGCCTGGCGCTGTTTTATATAACCAATACGGCCCTACCGAAACACATGTGGTTACGGAGTTAAAATTAGATGGAGATCCTGCCTTATGGCCGGCATTACCATCTATCGGCGTGCCGATAAGCCAAACCCAGATTCTGATTTTAGATGAAAGCCTTACACCGTTAGCAAACGGCGAAACCGGCGAGCTTTACGTTGCAGGCCTGAGCCTTGCCGATGGATACCTGAACAAACCCGATTTAACGGCTGAAAAATTTACAGAAATAACAGTCGAAAATAAAATTACCCGCGTTTACCGCACCGGCGATTTGGCCCGCTACCTGCCCGATGGCAATATTGAATACCTTGGCCGTAAAGATACCCAGGTAAAAATCCGTGGCAACCGCGTGGAACTGGGCGAGATTGAGGTGTTGCTCAATCAGCTCGGCAATATCCAGCAGGCCGTTGTTGTTGCCCGCGAAGATGCAGCCGGTCAAAAGCGCCTTATAGCCTACCTGGTTTCGTCAACAGGCAAGCAGGATACTGCCGCTATAAGAAAGGCGCTTGAACAACAGCTGCCCGATTTTATGCTGCCATCGGCCTATGTGTGGATCGGCGAACTTCCTAAAACCACCAGCGGCAAGGTTGACAGGAAAGCGTTGCCCAACCCCGGTTTGGAACGGCCCGAGCTTGCTGTATTGTATAAGGCCCCATCAACCCAGGTAGAAAAAAACATTACCGGCATCTGGATAAGTTTATTGCAGTTAAACAAAATAGGGATCGACGATGATTTTTTCCTGTTAGGCGGCAACTCACTGCTGGCCCTTAAAACTGTAGCTGCCTTAAAACAGGAGTTAAATTTAGATGTACCGATAACCAAACTTTACCAGTACCCAACAATTAGCGGCCTCGTTAGCTTTTTAAGCGGCGGCAATAAAACAGCTCCACTCTCATCTGTAATTAAAAAAAATACCGGGAATGCCAATCATGATGTAGCCATCATCGGCATGGCCGGCAGGTTTCCGGGAGCAAATACCATTGACGAATTTTGGCAGCTGCTATCCGGCGGTAAAGAAAGCATTACATTTTTCTCAACCGATGAAATAGATAAATCAATTCCGGCAGGTATTAAAAACGACCCTGCTTATGTAAAAGCAAGGGGTATTATTGATAAGGCAGATGAGTTTGATGCGGCTTTCTTCGGGTTCAACCCCCGAAATGCCGAATTGATGGACCCGCAGCAGCGTGTGTTTTTAGAAATAGCCTGGGAAGTTTTGGAAAAAACCGGCTACCTGCCACAAAAACATACAGGCCAGATAGGTGTTTTTGCCGGTTGCGGATACAATACCTATTACAATAACAACGTATTAACCAACCCCGAAATAGTTGAGCGTACAGGCCATTTCCAGGTGCGGTTACTTAACGAGAAAGATTATATAGCAACCCGCATCGCATTCCAGCTGAATTTAGAAGGGCCTGCGGTTGCTGTTTACGCGGCCTGCTCCACCTCGTTATTAGCCATTGCGCAGGCTGTAACCAGCATCCGCAACGGGCAATGCAATGTAGCTATAGCGGGTGCCGCTTCAATAACATCGCCGGTAAAAAGCGGCCATTTTTATGAAGAAGGCTCCATCATGAGTAAAGATGGCCATACCCGTACTTTTGATGCCCAGGCTACCGGTACCGTATTTAGCGACGGCGCCGGGGTAGTGTTATTAAAATCATTAGCTGATGCCAAAAGCGATGGCGATACCATTTACGCCATAATTAAAGGTGTAGGCATTAACAACGATGGCGCGGCCAAAAGCAGCTTTAGCGGCCCAAGCGCACATGGACAGGCCGGGGCGATAGCTATGGCAATTGGTGATGCCGGAATTGAAGCATCAACTATTAGCTATGTGGAAGCACATGGCACGGCCACGCCGCTGGGCGATCCGATTGAGATTGAAGGCCTTAACCTGGCTTTTGGCGTACAGGATAAAAAACAGTTTTGCGCCATCGGTTCCATCAAAAGCAATATGGGCCACCTTACAGCGGCCTCGGGCGTAGCAGGCTTAATAAAAACGGTTTTGGCCATGCGCCACAAACAAATCCCGCCATCGTTGTTCTATAACCACATCAATCCCAATATCAATATTGCCGATAGCCCTTTTTATATTAACAACCGGCTTAAGGATTGGGAAACTGATGCCATACGCCGTGCAGGTGTAAGCTCATTTGGCGTAGGCGGCACCAACGTACATGTAATTGTTGAGGAATTTGAGAATAACCCCATTCAGCCAGATCAGGGTAAACCATTTAAACTCGTTACCTGGTCGGCCAAAACCGAAAGCAGCGTTAACAATTATGCTGCAAAACTGGCGAATTTTATAAGCCAAAACAACGCAGTGAGCCTTGATGATGTTGCTTATACTTTGCAAACTACCCGCGCCGGTTTTAACCACCGCAGGTTTATAATTGCTGCCAATAATGATGAGTTGTTGGCCAGGTTAAAAACCCCGGAAACAGATGCATCAGCATCAAAAAATTTAAAAACCAGTGTTTCCGAAGTTGTATTTATGTTCCCCGGCCAGGGATCGCAGTATGCAAATATGGGGTTCGATCTATATCAAACCGAACCTGTTTTTGCCGCCGCTGTTGATGAATGCATGGTCCTTTTGAAAGGCACCATACATGAAAGTCTGTTTGAAATACTTTACCCTAAGGCGGTCGATAATCAGTCGTCTGAAAAAATAAAACAAACCCTTTACGCGCAGCCGGCTATATTTATTTTAGAATATGCAACGGCCAAACTATGGATGAGCTTTGGCATACAACCTGCAGTATTAACCGGCCATAGTGTGGGCGAGTTTGTGGCCGCTCACCTTGCGGGAGTTTTTAGCCTTGCCGATGCTGTAAAACTGATTTCGGAAAGGGCGCGACTGGTAAACAGCGTTCAGCCAGGCAACATGCTTTCGGTACGTATAGAAGCCGAAAAACTGGCAGCCATATTACCTCCTGAATTGTCAATAGCTGCCATAAACACCCGTAAACTTTGCGTTGTTGCAGGCCCAACCAACACTATCAATTCCTTTGCCGAACAATTGGCAGACCAGGGTATCCCAGGCAGGTTATTACTTACCAGCCATGCCTTCCATTCGGCCATGATGGATGATATCGTTGGGCCATTTGAGGCCGTTGTAAAATCAATAAAATTAAACCAGCCCATAAAACCCATCGTATCTACCGTAACCGGCAAGTGGATGAGCGCCGCGGAGGCTACCGACCCTGCTTACTGGTCGCAGCACCTCCGGAAAACCGTGCGTTTTGCCCAGGCCCTGGATACTTTACAGGAAGATGAAGGCCGCCTTTATCTGGAAGCCGGCCCGGGCATTATTTTAGCTACGCTTGCCCGGCAGCATATTGTTGATAAAGCAATACCTGTTGTAGCCGGATTTGAACAAAACGAAACCAATACCGAGTATAAATCCGTATTAAAGGCAGTGGGGCAACTATGGCTTAACGGCATTGAACCGCTTTGGGAAAATATCTATAACCATCAGCAACGCAACAAAATAGACCTGCCAACTTATGCATTTGATCATAAACGTTACTGGCTTGAACCAGCCGTTGTGTTAAATAAAGTTGAAACCATAGCCGAAGATTTTGCACACCAAACAGAAACTATTACACCTGCAATTATGCAAACGAGGAAAGATATATTGATTGATAAACTAAGGGCGATATTTGAAGATGCATCGGGCATCGAAATTGACGAAACAGGCACCGGCCTAAGCTTTATCGAGATCGGTTTTGATTCCTTGTCGCTTACGCAGATAGCTACCAACCTTAAAAAACAATTTAATGTACCTGTTACATTCCGAAAATTGTTTGAAGAGTATAACAGCCTGGTATTATTGGCATCGTATCTTGACGCCAACCTTGCTGCCGATGTATTAAAACCACAAGCCGTTGCCCCAACCCATGCGGCGGCAACGCAGCAACCGGTATTTGCAATGCCTGCAGCTTCAAGTAACAGTACAGATATAAATAATAATAATCTGATAATCAATTTAATATCGCAACAACTTCAACTTTTAAGTAACCAGTTAGCACTGATACAAGGAGGTGGTGTGCAAGCGGCGCTGCCCGCACCAGTTTATCATTCGGCAACACCCGCTATAACTCCGGCTAAGCCAGATCACCGGGAACCGGAACTTACTGCAGAGGAGCAGATTGAGATAAAAAAACCTTTTGGCGCAACGGCCCGGATAGAAAAACAAACCCTGGAGCTAACCGAAAAACAATCAGCATTTTTAAATGATCTGACTGTAAAATACAACGCCAAAACTAAAAGCAGTAAGGCGCAAACCCAAAAAGACCGCCCATATATGGCCGATCCGCGGGTGGTAAGTGGCTTCAGGCCATTAACCAAGGAGGTTGTTTATCCTTTGGTAGTTAACAAATCAAAAGGCAGCCATGTGTGGGATATTGACGGTAACGACTATATTGATGCACTTAATGGTTTTGGATCAAACCTTTTGGGTTACCAGGCCGATGTACTGAAAAAAGCGGTACTGGAGCAGGTTGAAAAAGGCTACGAAATTGGCCCTCAGCATGAACTGGCGGGCAATGTTTGCAAACTGATTTGCGAGTTTACCAATTTTGACCGCGCCGCGCTTTGCAACACCGGATCGGAAGCGGTTTTGGGTGCTATGCGTATTGCGCGTACGGTAACCGGCCGGTCAATGATAGTAGCCTTTAGCGGTTCGTACCATGGTATTAATGATGAGGTAATTGTACGTGGCACTAAAAAGTTAAAAACCGTGCCGGCGGCCCCCGGCATTATGCCCGAGGTAGTACAAAATATGCTGATCCTGGATTATGGCACCGAAGAATCGCTTAAAATTATAGCCGAAAGGGCGCACGAATTTGCCGCAGTACTGGTTGAGCCGGTACAAAGCAGACGACCTGAATTTCAGCCTGTTGAATTCCTGCAAAAAGTAAGGGAAATAACCAGGCGTTCAGAAACCGTTTTGATATTCGACGAAGTAATTTCGGGCTTCAGGATGCATCCGGGCGGCGCACAGGCAATGTTTGGCATTAAGGCAGACTTGGGCACCTACGGCAAAGTAATTGGCGGTGGCATGCCTATAGGTGCCATTGCAGGCATCAGCAAATATATGGATGCACTGGATGGCGGTACCTGGCAATATGGCGATGACTCGCAACCCGAAGCAGGCGTAACCTATTTTGCCGGAACTTTTGTGAGGCACCCATTGGCCTTGGCCGCCGGTAAAGCCACACTGCTTTACATGAAAGAAAGAGGCCCTGCCTTGCAGCAAGAACTCAATGCCCATACCAAACGCCTTTCCGATGCTTTAAATGCTATCTGCGAAGCTGAAGGCATCCCGTTGTATTCACCATCTTTTGGATCATTGTGGAAGATAAAGTTTAAGTATGAACTGGCTTACGGCGAATTGCTGTTTACATTGATGCGTTTTAAGGGCATTCATATATGGGATTTGTTTCCGTGTTTTGTTACCGCAGCGCATACCGGCGAAGAAATAGATCAGATTATTACCGCATTTAAAGAAAGTATTGCCGAACTGATTGAATCGGGTTTTATACCGTCAGAAAAGCCTAAGGTTGCGGCAAATGCGCCAATAAATTTGCCGTCTGTTCCTCCTGTTCCCGGTGCAAAACTTGGGCGCGATAAAGATGGCAACCCCGGCTGGTTTATCAGCGATAGCAACAATCCCGGAAAATTTTTACAAGTTAAGTTAAGCAGCAATTAAATTGGATACTTCTTTTTCATACGATACAATCCCGGTAGAATTTGACCCGTTTGCAGGACCGGAATTACAATCGGTTGCCCCTATTACAGAATCGCAACTGGAAATCTGGACATCGTGCCTCATCGGCGGCGATGCTGCTAATTGCGCCTATAACGAATCGTTTTCGCTTACTTTAACCGGCGCATTAAATCACGATGCTATGCTTGGCGCATTGCAGGATGTTGCTAACCGGCATCAGGCCTTACGGTCGTGCTTTAGCGCCGACGGGAAATATATCTGTATTTACGAAAATGCTCCGTTAAATATTGATTACCAGGACCTGTCCGGCCGGTCCCCAGCCGAACAGCAGCTTTATATCAGCAAGTTGAATAAACAATTTGCAATAACCCCCTTTGATTTGGTTACCGGCCCGCTTTTTAAGGCGAGCCTGGTTAAATTAGCCACCAATGAACACCTGTTAACGCTTATTGCCCATCATATTATTTGCGATGGCTGGTCGGTAGGTATTATGATGCAGGATTTAAGTAAATTTTATTCTGCCTATGCCAGGGGCGAACAGATTCAATTCCCTCCTGCCCTGCTTTTTTCCGATTATGCTGCCGAACAACGGGCATTTGAGCAAACGCCCGCGTTTCACGAAACCGAGCAATACTGGCTTAACCAGTTTAAAGGAAGCACTCATTACTTAAACCTGCCAACCGATTTGCCGCGCCCAGCTATACGTACCTATAAAAGCCATCGGGATGATTTTAATTTAGATATGTTACTGGCGCTGGAGCTTAAAAAGCTGGGCAAAGCAAACGGCACCAGTTTTGTAACTACACTGCTTGCGGCGTTCGAGGTATTTTTACAACAAATAACCGGTCAGGACGAGATCACCCTGGGTTTGCCCGCCGCCGGGCAATCTGCAACGGGCAATTTCAGGCTGGTAGGGCATTGTGTAAACCTGCTTGCTTTACGGAGCCATCCCAACGGTGGGCAATCATTCAAAAGCTATTTAAAAACCAGGAACACAGCCATACTGGATGCATATGATCACCAGTTATATACCTTTGGCAGCCTCCTTAAAAAATTAAATATTCAGCGCGATGCCTCCCGCATACCCTTGGTGCCCGTAATGTTCAACATTGATATGGGTATGGATGATGATGTGGAGTTTTATGGCCTAAAGCACCGCCTTCACAGCAATCCCCGCGAGTACGAAAGCTTCGAGATCTTTGTAAATATATCTGGCCATGATGAATCGCTGGTGTTGGAGTGGTCGTACAATACCCAATTGTTCCAATCATCAACCATCCACAATATGATGGATGAATTTGAATTTTTGCTCAGGCAATTGGTAGCAAACGCTGATGTTTTGATTGGTAACATCACCCTGAAAAATACCGCCGCTATTATCGGCCAGTTAAATACCTGGAACCAAACCTACACGCCATACGATAAAAACAAACCCTTACACCAGGTAATTACCACACAGGCAGCAATATTTAACAACCATATCGCTGTAAAATTTGGCCAAACCGAACTAAGTTACCAGGCACTAAACCAGAATGCCAATAGTTTTGCGGCTTTGCTGCTTGCCAGGGGCGTTAAAAAAGGAAATAAAGTTGCCTTTGCTGTCGACAGATCGGCCGAAATGGTGGTGGTAATGTTGGGGATCATGAAAACGGGGGCTACCTATATCCCGCTTGACCCGCAATTCCCCTTAGGGCGCATTAACTACATGCTGGCCGATTCAGAAGCAGTTGTGCTGATCGTTTCTGAGCGATACAAAGGCCATTATCAATCCAACGCCCAGGAGCTGGTTTTAGAAACCGAATGGGAAAGCCTTGACCAATACCCGGCAACCGACCCTGGTATTGAAGTGAATAGTGATGATATTGCCTATATCCTGTATACGTCCGGCTCTACAGGAAATCCTAAAGGCGTACAAATAGCGCACAGCAGCCTGGTGAATTTTTTATATAGCATGCAAAAAGAGCCGGGACTGACAGCTGCTGATAAATTACTGGCCGTAACCACGGTTAGTTTCGATATATCCGGCCTGGAATTGTTTTTGCCGCTTATTGCCGGTGCCCGGGTAGTTATTGCCGATAGCAATTCGGCAAAAGACGGGCGGATATTGCTCGACATGATCAGGGCCGAAGGGATAACCATGATGCAGGCCACACCTTACACCTGGCGTATTATGCTGGAAGCCGGATGGGACAACAGCACACCAATAAAGGTATTATGCGGCGGCGAAGCCCTGCCCAAAAAATTAGCCGACAGGATACTAAATGCTGCTGCCGGCTTATGGAATGTTTACGGCCCCACAGAAACCACCATATGGTCGACCATTAGGCAAATAAAAGCCGGCGATGAGTTGATTACCGTTGGCCGGCCAATTGATAACACATCGGTTTATATTTTAGATAAATTCCTTAACCCGCTGCCCCCTGGCACTGCCGGCGAGATTTACATTGGCGGCGATGGCGTAGCCAAAGGCTACCTGAATCAGCCTGTGCTTACTTTTGAAAAGTTTGTGAACGATCCTTTCGCTACCACCCCCGATAGCAAAATGTACCGCACAGGCGATATGGGCAGGTTTATGACCGATGGAGAAATTGAATGCCTTGGCCGGATAGACTCGCAAATTAAGATTCGCGGGTATCGCATCGAGGCCGGCGAGATAGAGCATCAGCTTATCAGTCAATACAATGTTAAAGAAGCCGTAGTTATAGCCCGGCCGGACAAAAACGGTATTGATAAACTGGCAGCCTACATTGTGGTGAAAGATGGCTACAAGCGTGAAAGCGATACTACACAAATAAAAGGATGGCGCACTGAGCTCAGAGGCCTGTTGCCCGAGTACATGGTTCCTGACGATTTCATTATAGTGCAGGCCATGCCATTAACACCGAATGGCAAAATAGATAAAAAAGCCCTGGCAAATCAAAATACGAAACTGGCCGAAAGCATTAACCTGTTTATTTCGCCGCGTACCGATGTAGAAAAATTGGTAGCTGATATCTGGTCGGAATTTTTAGAAGTCAAAAACATTGGCATCTACGATAATTTTTTTGAGCTGGGGGGGCATTCACTCATAGCCGTACAGGTAATGACCAGGATTGAAAAACTGACCGGTAAACGCCTGCCGCTTGCCGCCTTGCTTGAAAACCCGACAGTAGAAAAACTGGCTTTGATGCTGGAAATGGATGGCAAGTCTATCGTTTGGGATTCGCTGGTGTCTATAAAACCAACCGGTGCCAAAATGCCAATTTACATTGTACATGGCGCCGGCTTAAATGTGTTGTTGTTTAACGCGCTTGCCCTGAATATGGACGCCGACCAACCTGTTTACGGCCTGCAGGCAAAAGGCCTTAATGGTATTGACGAGCCGCTGAACAATATTGTTGATATAGCCGCACACTATAACGCATCTATCATGGCTCAAAACCCAACTGGGCCTTACGCGCTTGCAGGTTATTCTTTTGGTGGTATTATCGCCTTTGAAATGGCCAGGCAGTTTGAAGCAATGGGCAAGCAGGTAAAAATGCTGGCTATGTTTGATACTTTTGCATACAGATCGCCCTTCTATGATCCGTTCCCAACCCAGTACATAAAACGGGGTAAGTTTTTTATGCGGAAGCTGGCCTATAATTTATCATTTAAAGATGGCGTGGCCCAAACCCTGGCGCACAATGCTACCGGCCTTAAACGCCGCCTTACCAAAACGGTATGGAAAATTACTAAAGACGAAGAGCAGGAAGGTTTTTTTGGTTACTCCAACAAAATAGACGAAATGAACCTCCTTGCCGAGAGAAGATATCGGCTCAAGCCTTACGATATTGCTGTCGAGCTTTTCCGTGCCGAAAAACATACATTCTACATGGATGATTTTGAATACCTTGGATGGAAACAATACGCGCTGAAGGGTGTAAGCGTTCACAAAATACCCGGCGGGCACAACACTATTTTTAAAGCCCCTAACGACAAGATATTTGCCGGCATATTACAAAATTGCCTGGATGAGGCTGCAAAAAAATAAATTACGATGGCACAGGTAGAGGTGAACATTCAAATGTCTGGTACCATTAACTGGCAACCGGAAACTGAATGTAATTTTCAACCGGAAGATACAGTCGACGTTTGGCGGGTTTATATCCCTTTATACAAACACCAAACTGCACACTTTCTAAATCTTCTGCAGCCCGATGAAATTGCCCGGGCAAACCGCTACGTGCAGGAAAAAGACCGGGCGCGGTTCATCATCAGCAGGGCCGCATTGAGGGTGATTGTGAGCAGGTACATTGATCAACCGGCAAGGGATATTAGCTTCGGTAGCGGCCCAAACAAAAAGCCATTTATCGTGGGAGCGGATTTGCGGTATAATGTATCCCACTCGGCAAACTGGGTGTTAATAGCAATTGCAAAAACCGATGTTGGCGTGGATACGGAAACCATAGATAGCTCGTTTAAATTCCAATCGATACTGGAAGATTATTTTAGCCCGGCCGAAATTAGTTTTATAGATGGCAGCCCGGAAAATTTCTTTTTGTTGTGGACAAGAAAAGAAGCCCTGACCAAAGCCACGGCCCAGGGCTTGGATGAAAACCTTAAACACATCCCAAGCCTCGACGGCATGCACATCACCAACACCAATATTTTAAAGACCAGCAAAAACTGGCTGGTAAAAAGCTTCAAAACCGATGCTGAAAACCGGGCAAGCATCGTGTGTGAAAAAACAGTTCAAAAGTTGCATTTTTTTGAAATAAACTTATCAAAAAGTGTATGATTTGTGTGGTTTTTTGCTACTTTTTTAACGCTATTTGCTTTTAAACAACCCGTATTTTAATATGCAGTAGATAGCCCTTACGCCATCCTTCCACCCTATTTTCTTGCCTTCTTCATAAGTACGGCCATAGTAAGAAATACCCACTTCGTAGATCCTGATCTTGGGTACACTTGATATTTTGATGGTCACCTCGGGCTCAAATCCAAAGCGTTTTTCGGTTAAGAGGATAGCCTGTATTAGTTTGGTATCAAACAGTTTATAGCAGGTTTCCATATCGGTCAGGTTAAGGTTACTAAACATATTTGATGCAAAGGTTAACCACCTGTTACCTATGGTATGCCAGAAGAATAATATACGGTGCGGATTGCTCCCCATAAACCTGGAGCCGTAAACAACATCGGCAAAACCGTTTACTACCGGCTTCAGCAAATCGTTATATTCGGCCGGGTCGTATTCTAAATCAGCATCTTGTATTATAAGATATTCGCCTGTTGCCTTTGAGATACCGGTGTGCAGAGCTGCCCCTTTACCTTTATTTACCTCGTGCTTAAAGTACTGGATATTAACATCCGGATTAGATTGCCGGTATGAATTGATGGCAAGCTCCGTATTATCCTTTGAGCAATCATTTACGATAATAATCTCTTTTTGGATATCATTAGTGAGGTTAACTGATTTAATTTTATCCAAAATTAAATGTATGGTATTACCTTCGTTATAAGCCGGGATAATAATTGAAAGTTTTTGAATGCCCATTATTGTTGTTTATCAAAAAATACGCTTCCGGATATTGTAGTGATATAAAGCTTAGTTATATCTTTATTGAAAATATTACTTAATGCAAGCTGTATTAAAACGAATAAAAACTTACTTAAAAAGACCAAAAGTAATATTTCTGCTTGCATTCCTGTTCGTTTTAACCGTGCTGTTTTGGTTTTGTTTGCCAAAGCCATTATTTAAAAACCCTACATCATACGTAATTGACGATAATCAGGGCCAGTTGCTGGGCGCATCTATCGCCAAAGACGGCCAATGGCGCTTCCCTTACAATGATAGTGTGCCCGAAAAATTCAAGCAATGCATCGTCGCCTTCGAAGACAAACGCTTTGAGCACCACCCCGGTTTTGATGCCCTGGCTTTTGGGCGTGCCATCAAACAAAACATAAGCTCAAAAAAAGTTACAAGTGGCGGCAGTACGCTTACGATGCAGGTAATCAGGCTGGCTACCAAACACAAACGTAACATCTGGAATAAGCTCCTGGAGATTTTTATGGCACTGCGGCTCGAACTTACCTATAACAAAAAAGAAGTATTGGCCCTTTACACCAGCAACGCGCCATTTGGCACCAACGTTATTGGCCTGGATGCCGCCTCCTGGCGCTATTTTGGCCGCAGCCCCGATAAATTATCCTGGGGCGAAATGGCCGCTATGGCAGTATTACCCAACGCGCCGTCATTGGTGCATCCCGGCAGGAACAGGCAAACACTGCTTAATAAACGAAACAGGTTACTTAATAGGCTATACAAGCAAGGTATCATCGACAGTATAACGGCCGAACTGGCAAAGCTGGAACCCGTTCCGGAAAGGCCTATGCCGTTACCGTCCCTTGCTCCGCATTTATTACAGCGCTTTAAAAATGATTATGATGCCAGGCCAATGGGCGATACCCGTATTCGTACAAGTATACGTTCGGGCTTGCAGCAACAAGTTAATGATATTTTGGAACAACATCACCAGGTTTTAAAGGCAAACGACATTAACAATATCGCCGCCATTGTACTGGACGTTGAAACCGGCGAAACGCTTGCTTATGCCGGTAACATTACCCATCATGAGGACCCGCAAATGGAAAGCGATGTAGATGTGATTGACGCCCCCCGCAGTCCCGGAAGTACGCTAAAGCCACTGTTGTATGCTTCGGCAATGCATAACGGATTAATATTGCCTAACAGTTTACTGCCGGATGTACCGACATTGATAGCCGGCTATCACCCGGAGAACTTCGATATGGGATATGATGGCGCTGTACCTGCCTCGAAAGCACTGGCAAGATCATTGAACATACCAGCTGTAAAGCTGCTGCAACAGTATAAATTCGAGAAATTTTATGATTTTTTGCACAAAATTGGCATCACCACCCTAACCAAACCGGCAAATCATTACGGGCTATCGCTGATACTCGGCGGCGGCGAAAATACGCTTTGGGAACTTACAGGCGCTTATGCGGATATGTCCAGGGTACTTAATCATTATGATAAATACAACGGCAGTTACGATCCTGAGGATTTTCATAACCCAGTTTACAGTAAACAGGATATTAAGAAACCCGACCTGGAAAAATCGGGCCTGCTTGATGCCGCTTCTATCTATAGCACTTTTCAGGCCATGGAGGAAGTAATGAGGCCGGGCGAAGAAATGCTATGGCAGCAATTTAGTTCAAGCCAGCGCGTGGCCTGGAAAACCGGAACAAGCTTTGGCTTTCGCGATGGCTGGGCTATTGGCATAACCCCAAGGTATGTGGTAGGTGTTTGGGTTGGTAATACCGATGGCGAGGGCCGCCCTGGTTTAACCGGTATTAATACCGCTGCCCCTGCCCTGTTCGAGATTTTTAGATTATTGCCTGCATCAAAAGACTGGTTTGCAATGCCAACCGGCGAAATGGTAAAAATTGACGTGTGCAGGCAAAGCGGCTACCGTGCCGGCCAGTATTGCCAGGATATTGATCAGGTACTGGTTCCTAAAACCGGCTTAAGGGCACCTGTTTGTCCTTATCATCAGCTTATTCACCTATCTGCCGATGGCCAATACCAAGTAAATGGTAATTGCGAACCACCAGATCAAATGCTTAACAAAAAATGGTTTGTGCTGCCGCCATCCATGGAGTATTATTATAAATCCCGCAATTATCAATACCATGTACTTCCTCCGTTTCGGGCAGACTGCGCCCAGACTGAAAATGGTAATACCATGGAGGTGATTTACCCCAAAGATGGTGCAAAAATATACATCCCCCTTGAAGCTGATGGTACACGCGGACGGATGATTTGTAACGCGGCACACCGCTTGCCAGGTATGAAAATATTCTGGCACCTGGATGATCAATATATGGGTACTACCAAAGATTTTCACCAGATGGCATTAAACCCGCCGCCAGGCAAGCATATCCTTACCCTGGTTGATGGCAATGGCAATACCGCTAATATTGGATTTGAGATATTGAGCAAGTGAGTGGTGAGTGGTGAGCAAGTGAGTGGCGAGTGGTGAGTGGCGAGTGGTGAGTGGCGAGTGGCGAGTGGTGAGTGGCGAGTGGTGAGTGGTGAGTGGTGAGTGGTGAGTGGTGAGTGGTGAGTGGTGAGTGGTGAGTGGTGAGTGGTGAGTGGTGAGTGGTGAGTGGTGAGTGGTGAGTGGTGAGTGGTGAGTGGTGAGTGGTGAGTGGTG
>Ga0307507_10002520_pt1 | contig 38213 bp, 8 predicted proteins | sample 7_EM_MG_FD_207223 | JGI IMG/M metagenome (GOLD analysis project Ga0307507, IMG submission 207223) | Populus trichocarpa ectomycorrhiza microbial communities from riparian zone in the Pacific Northwest, United States - 7_EM | ecosystem: Host-associated > Plants > Roots > Unclassified | place...
GTGCAGACCCTAAGTAGGCGAATTGCCCATTCGGCGGCGCTTTCTACTAGATATCGTGCAGGCGTACGGAGTAGATATACTCATTAATTATAGAGCTGCTTCTGCGGATCAATTTAACAGTATTTCTAAGATAATAGCTATTGTAGAGTGGTAGATTAATTTTGTTAAAGTGGCTAATCTAAAAATTTAAAGAAACCGGATAAACTATTAACCGAGGCCATCAATCAATTATTAATTATTTGACCTCGGTTCAATTATTTAATTGGCTTAATTGATATCTAATCTCGTATTTGATTGATTGGACTGACGCTCGGACTGATTGAACTTCCAATCAAATCTGTTGATTGTTGGCAGCACTGAGGAAGACTCCAATTACGAGAGTAAGGACGTTATATATAACGTGCAGGTGCTGTATAAGGATCGCGTGCGCAGGTGGAGTCGCAATATTTAACAAAGGCGTCGACGCGTGGAGCTCCAGATTGATTCTGAATCTGAAGGTAGAGATCAAGGCCTCCAGATTAATCTGGTGCCAATAGCTCCAGAACAACTACCTTATATAGTAAAGCGTGCAAGTTTGACGCGACCGCCGATCTGGAGGAGCTCCAGATTGAAAAGTCGTCAGAATCACCGAACGATCGCGTCAGATTCAGATTTGACCTCCAGATTGATTCTGGAGTTGCAACCGAACATACCCTAAATCTCCCCCACCAAAATCGGTATAACCAGTAGAGATTTTGTATGGGAGGGAGCCTAATTTAGCCGGGAAAGTGGATGCCTTAAGCCTTTTTAAGTATAAAAACCCCCCTTTTATTACTTATTAACCCAACACGTGACTCTTTATATAACAATACCATTGGTATAATGATACGCTCGGCCGTATAAACCGTATCGTACTAACCGGTTTTTACTGTATTAGATATCCCTTATAAGCATACTTACGCAGCTCTACTATTTCGCATCTACAGTACTGCTGCTTACTATAATCTCCTCTAGCAGCGTGGGTTTCAATAAGCGAATATTCAACCAATAAAATATCGGCAAATGCCAATATTTGCAGTGCAAATATTCAATATTTACAACACTTTTAATAAAACAGTTCTTATAGTAACGTATTTATTTTAAAAATTAAGATTATATTAAGAATTGGTATATATTAGTAAGTTTTTAAATTAAATCACGTAATTGGCTATTATATAATTGCGCGCCTTCCTTATATGGTATTTTAATATCAATTCTAAATGTTACTTTACCTCACTTTACTTTACCAGTAGCAGCAGTAGCAGCAGCAACAGCAACAGTAATAATAATAATAATAACAATAGCAGCAGCAGCAGTAATAATGTAAGTACATCCTTTAGACAGCTTGTATAAAGCTAGCGCCCTTTACAGCTTTATAGGTTTACTATGGCTTTGGAGCAGCTTATACCCTAGCTTTAGAAGTTTATATAAAGCTGACTTTAACTTAGGGCTCTTATTCTCTATAACACTGCTATTACTGCCGCTAACGCCACTAGTACTAATGTCAATCCCATCCTTATAGTAGGACAGCAGCAGCTGGCTCCCTACTACCACAGTCCACAGGCTTAGGCGTTACTGGCCCTTCTAGGGCAGGATATAGAGTTCATACAAGGTGCAATCTCCCCTTATTAAATAGCAACGCACCGGCCTTTGTATATTAACGCCATCCTTATATAATCTTGGGGTAAGGTAGTGGGTAATCTATACGCTGCGTGCCTTGGCGCTTACCTAGGCTATCGCCCTTTCCTATTATATTATTAGGTACCCAGGCACTTTAGTAGAGCATATAGAAATTACAAGTAGTGTAACTATATAGCCTGCTGCTCCATACGAGATAAGGATAGAGGTAGTAGTAGTAAACCTCTATATTTGCCACAGGCAGGGGCTGGCGGTAATGGTATAGTAGCGGCGCCGTTGTTAATTAAGGATAAAGAAGACTAGCCAGGAGGTAACCCCCAAAATGCTATTATTCTGGCTTAGGTATATATAAGCTTTTATTTAGTATATTAGCAACCTATATATACCTAGCTAGTTAGGGGTATTACTAGCACTCACACATAATCTATAGCTTAACGTGCTGTATAAGCTAAGTAGTTATCTTATATAATGAAACTAAAACAGATTAGTATATAGATAGATCCTTAAATTTAGAGCTTTATATAAAGAATAAGTTAAGTTTCCTTAAGTAAGAGTCCAGTTCCGTGCCACTATTTTACATACTCTACCCATTTAAGAGTCTTAACACCTATTTGCATTCTCTTCCATAAGATTATACAACATGCTCCTAAAAAGGTTTATTTAGGTTTATTACTTATTACTAAAATTAATAAGATAGTGATTGCTAGTAGCAATAGTTGTGGCCATCATACGCGCTATTACTCTTAGTACCACTATTAAAGGGCAGAAAGCTTTCTAATATAACTTAGAGGATTATTAATATAGTTATTATACTCATCTTAGCTCTAAGGTTAAATAAACTTATTAAAATCCTTAACAATCCATTTATATAAATTAAGTTCTTATTTAGGCCAAGCTTACCCATATAGCAACCTAGATAGCTAAAGAGTAGCAAGACTCTCAGGCCTAAGAGCTTGCGATTAGTAATCCTCCCAGAGTTATTTAACCTTTTTAAGTATAGCTCTCTACCACTTCTTTTCCCAATTTACTTAAATATACTTTATATAACATTTAGGATAAAAAATAATTGCCACAGTATATAATGGGGATTTATCTAACTTAAGGTAGTATTTATTAAATACCGGCCGTCGAAAACGGACTCTGCACCTGTACGTGGTGACGGCTACGAACCTAGGTCTTCAAAGTTCAGACTTAGAGCCAACGCAGAGACGTCGCACAGCGTGCGATAGGACCTGGTGGTGGTGGTTGTGAGCGTTGGGGCGGTGGTGAAAGGTTTTCGCATGGGATGGTAAGATCTTAAAAACCACCACTGTTAGTACCCCTTTACAATAACGGCTACTACTACACTGTTCTCTTAAGGCACCTGTACAATCCAACATAGATGCGCAGCATTCGATAGCATCCCCCGACCCCCAATAGAAAGCATTGACGACCTCTTATATCGACAAACAAGCGAACGAACAGACGAATAAGCAAATATACGGCCCCTCCTAACCCCCAGGGCGATCGCCCGCGGAGCATGCGGTTACTCGCCGTCAACTACCAAATACCTAGCAGCCTGGATTGCGACCCACGGTTTTCCCTATCTTCTTTCGACGGAGTGGTGACCCTAAGAAAGGGCCTAGCTGGGGCCTAGGCATAAAAGATACCCAAATACAACATATCCCGCTGTTAGTATTATAGTAGTTAGAACGGATGAATCCCCCTTACGCCTTCGATAGGCCCTAGGGGGGGGAGGCATAGCGTATATAGCAATGGTCAAACAAGAGATAGCACACAGGGGATGGCCAAGATATAGGAAACAACAATAACAACAACACAACAATTAATTGGCAAGGCCTAGCTGGGACGTAGTGAACCCCAGCTTAGATAAGCTAGAGGAGGAAGCAGTGGTTCCTAAGGAGTTTGAACATCCAAGGAGGACAGGACGTAGCCGTAGGCCCGCAGGGCCGCTGCTACGGACGGATATGGCAAGCTGGGGTTTTTCATCCTACTAAGGTGGCTTATAGGGTTTTTCCTCCCCCAACCCAACTACAGGGTTTTCTTCATGTAAACTATAAGTTTTCCCCCTATAACAGAGTAGTCTGCGTGGGCCAGTAGGATCCGTATCAGACGTTAATTAAAGAATTATTATTATTTATTAAATACCTTCTATCTAATTTAAATCCTGGAATAAAAGAAGCTATTCTTCTTATAACGTTCCTATTATACAATATTAGAAGAACTCTTAAAAGTAAGAGAAGAAGATTCCTTATAAGACTCTGCTTAAAATACCTTATAAGAATATCCATTAAAAAGAGAACATTTAAGATCATTACGTTATGGCCCTAAGTTTCTAATATAACCCTCTTAAATATCTAAAGGAAGTTGTGTATTATATAAAGCGTAGTCTAATCCTGTGGAGTAAGGAAATCTTAGCCTAAGGTCTCAGCATACTTCTTTATATAAAGGTTAATTGCTAACTTAAGTTCTAAGGCCACCTAAAGCATTTAGTGCCAGCTATTCTATCTCATATAATTGTCTAATAAAATTTGTCTTTAAGTAAGAGTAATAAAGTCTCTTATATGACCTGGTAAGCTTTAAGTATATATAACAATATTATAGAGTTTGCTAAGTACACTAAGGGTTTAAAATTGGTTTCTCCTAGAGTTTAGATTAACTTTAATTCCTTTTTTATCTTTAATATTATATAATAAAAGTTTATCTTTTTAAACTAAGTCTTGGAAGAAGAAGGCCTTAACAGTAAGGTGGATAATATGGCTATTATATTAAATTTGTTAGTATAGAGATTTCCACTCTATGTTATAATCTTCCTAAAGATATTTTTAGATTATACAACATAAGACGTTATTTATAGATACATTATTGGCGACAATAGCACCAAGTTTTTGTATAATACCGTAGTCCTAAAGTATTAGAAGCAGTGTTTAGAACTGGTCCTCCCTACTATATAATAGTATTATATGTAACAGTGCAGTGTGGGTAAATTGAATGAGCAACTTTTTGTAAATCTATGGAAATCAAGTGAACTAAATACATGAAAGTAGACCCGGAACTCCGTAGTCTATGACTCAATATTTGACCGTATCCGAGACATACAAGGGTAGGGTCGATCCTGTCTCGGAGCCTCTCAGGCGACGATCTTGTGTCTCAGCGTAGTGCTGGTGAACTGTTACATTATATGAAGTGCAAGAAGGCCTCTTTATAGTCTTTTATTTTGATTAACAAAATATACGCAGACGCTAAGTAGAAGATGTCTGTTTAGGGACATCTAGATATCTAGTAAGAGGTAAACCTTAGATATTGCTAATTAAAGCTTCTTTTATATAATGTTCTTCTGCATTATAAATATATTTTAGACCATTTTATTAATTATGGTATAAGTTATTATAATATAACCCTCAACCTCTAGATTAAGGACCTAATAGAATACGTAGAACTCTGGCCATTTAACAATTTAAAATGGTAGCCTTTATACGGTTATTAATGAAACAAGTGCTGCGGTAATAGCTTCCTAGTTAAGTGTAGATTAAAGGACAAGCGCATCAATATTATTTGCCTGCTCTATATCACGGAGCTGTATATAAAGATTATAAAGTTAAGTACTGGTTTTTGTACAAATAGGGCCCTCTTGCTTTTTAGAATGGATATTATACTTAGACCTTAGGTAATATTAAAAATTTATAGTAGACTTTAAGCAATGTACCATCTCTATATAATACTTGCAGTATATAAGCTTTGTTCTCTAGTAGTATATAGCCTTATCTTCGTATAGTGGCTAGGTATATATCCATAGCTTAAAAGTCTTCTTTTATTAGGAGTTTAATAACTCCTCTATATTAAGGAAGTCTAATATAGGTGTAAAAAGTAATAAACCCGCATCAGAAGCCATTATTATAATAACTATGTATACAATATTGTAGTGTAAAATTTTTTCAAGGGGTGCCAAGAACATCCGTACCAATATTACAAATATGCTAATATTTGCCAATACGCGCCAATATTGATCAATATAATTGGCAGTATTGATATTGAAACTCTTACTGTCCTCTAGGCTCCGCTTTGGAGAGTTACAAGTATGTGACCACAAAATAAAGTTAGGTCAAAGTCCCCCCACCATATTCTACGTCTGCCAGCTATTTAGAGCCCCAAGTAATGGTATTATATAAGAATAATAAGAGCCAGGACCTGTTTTCGCAGCTGGGAGCATTTTTCTATAAGTAAAATAGCCTCGTCGTTACGACCTTAGGCCTTAAACGTAAATGCTAGGTTGGCTATACTAATTAGCCTATCTAGATACTCCTCCCCTAGTTCCCTCTTACAAGTCTCCATTACTTATATATCCCGCTCTTTAGCCTCCTTCTACTACACTTAATTCCTACAATAGAAGGCGCCCTTATTTAGGCTTACCACCTAATTATTTTACAGTGCCATTCTTAGTCGTTAGTGTCACGGAGTAAGTACAAGTGGTGATAATATATAGCGAAGTAGATATTATTAAGCTATGTACATAAACTGTGTAATAAAGTTAAGACGTTGCGTAAGGAGAGAAGGTAAGGAAACGGGAAGAAAGAGTATATATCGTTAGTTTGGTTGCTTAGTTGACACGTATACGGAGTAGAATAGGATTCGAGTAGCGGTCCTGGTAGAACTTAGCAGGATTTAGTGGACTTGGCAGAATATGGTAGAATGCGGCAGATTGCCGTTAGATTGTCGTCTCACGGTTAGTCTCTTCTTGCTGCGTCGGTAGAAACAGGTGGAAACAGGTAGGAACAGGTGGACGTGTATAAGGTGTCACGGAGGTGTCCCATGACAGTACCCTCCCTTTAAACTCAAGCTTCTGCGAGATGGGGCTGTGGTAGTTCTGGGTAAAGTTCATAAAAGTCTTCTGCGGCTTATGTAAGTCCTACAGAGTTAACGGGTTCCCATAAGGGCTTAGTAAAGCCTCTCCATTTTATAAGGTATATATATTTACGTTTCCGTTTATTATACTTAATATTGTTAACTCTTTTAATAAGGTACTTATCCTTACTATCTACTTTAACTGGTAGGGGAGGGTCTTAGATCTGTCTAAGTAGGGCGTCTAATATAGGGGCGGCAGGGCAGAGGACTGACATATAGAATATAGGGTGGATTTTAATCGTATTAGGGAGCTTTAGTTGGTAGGCATAAGGAGAGACAACTTTTTTAACCTTATAAGGGCCGGTGTTCTTCTAATTAAGTTTCTTAGTAGGTTGTTTTGTGTTTAGATTTCTTGCGTTTAGCCTGATAAAGTTACTAATTTAGTAAGCCGGTGCTAGGGTTCGGTTCTTATTTACTATAGCTTTATAGACAGACTAGGCCTATGTTATTTTATTAGTAAGGAACTCTTATAGTTCTTCTATCTTCTTTATAAATTTGTTTACTTTTATAACTTATAAGGCCTAATAAGCTAGGTAAGGAATATTACTAAAGGGTTTAAAACCTATTTGCGGGTGCTAGCTATAATTAGCTAGGAATGGGAAGACCTTTATAGTTTCTAAGACGGAGTTATTTATAGTAAACTTGGTAAATATAAGCTAGTCTATCTAGTTATCCTATAAATATAACGTGTATATCCGAATATACTGTTCCATTATAGCATTTACATGTTCCGTTTAACCATCTATTTCTGGGTAATATACTATAGATAATAGTGCTTTAATGCGGAGTTAGGTAGTTAGTTCTTTCTAAAACGCTAAGATAAACTAGCGGCCTTTATTAGAGATAATTGTTTTAGAGAGTCTGTAAAGTTTTTATACATAATCTAGGAACAGTTAGGCAATAGTAGGTGTTAATATATTAGGGCAGGCGATTAAATGTCTTATCTTAGATAGTTGGTCTATAACTACTATAATGTTCGTACAGCCTTTACTTATGGGGAGGTTAACAACGAAGTTAATTAAGATATCCTTCTATCTTTGGTTTAGAACAGGCAGTGGTTTTAGGAAGCCGTTATACGTCTTATATAAAGCTTTAGCTCGTTAATAGGTGTGGCAGCTAGAGACGTACTTCCGTATTATATTATACATGTTTAGCCAGTAGTACTCCCGTTAGAGTAATTCTAGGGGTTTTCCTTAGCCTAGGTAGCCGGCTACTAGTAGATTATATACGTGTTTAAGAAGCTTAAGCTTAAGTTCATTATAATTAGGGACAACTAGGCGGTTTTAGTAGTATAAGCGGTTTCCGCGGGCTTCGCATTTACTTAGAGAAATCTTTTTAGAGCGTCTAACGCTATCTCAAATTAGCTTAAGCGTCTCTTAAATAAACTTATTATTTGGATATTCGTTAACTATAATCTATTTAATGGTTTAATTAGTTATTTTAAGGACGTATACCGTAAGATCTTTAGTAGGAGGTTTAAATAGCTTAGGGCGGAGTAGGGTTTAATTGCAGTAGGAGCGCGCTTTTTCTTAAGCTGGTGCGTCCTATAAACGTTAGGTTAGGGTATTAGGCTTCTAGCCTTAAACGCCTAGGCGGTATATAATTAAGAATCGGAATTGGGATAGATATTCTAACTAGCGGGCTTAACGGTAGCTCAGCTGTTTTATAGTTGTAAAGTATTATAGGTTTTTATAGTTATTAAGAACTTTAACTAGGAATCTAGCTCCTTCTAGTTCTAGTTGCCATTACTTAAAGCATCTAACAATAGCCAGCAATTCCTTATTATAGATCTCGTAATTATATTCGGCTAGGCTTAGTTGTTTTAAAAAGTATGCTATAGGGTACAATACTCCTTCCTTATTATATTAAGACAGAATGCCTTTAGTAACGTAATTAGATAAGTTAGCTTCTACAACACTTATTTAGTCTAGGTTAAAGTGTTAGAGTATAGGTACAGTAGTAAACATAACCTTTAGATAAGCAAAGGCCTTCTTATATTCCTTATTAAAGATAAAGGCTTTATCCTTTTAGGTTAAGGCTATAAGGGGTAAAACTAAGGCGGAGAAGTTATTAATAAACTGTTAACAGAAGTTGGCGAAGCCTATAAAGGCCCTTACGTCCTTAATATTCTTAGGTTCTTGCCAGTTTATAATTACTTTAACTTTCTTAGGATCCATTTATACGCCATCTATAGAAATAATAAGTCTAAGGTATAGGACTTCCGTTTTATAAAACTTGCATTTATCTATATCTAATTATAGGCTAGCTCCGCGCAAGGCTTGCAGGACCAATTTAATATATTTTTAGTATTTAGCCAGATTATTACTATATATTAAAATATCGTTAATATAAGTAGTACAAAAGACGTCTAGGTATAGGCATAGAGTATTATTTACAAAGTATTGGAATAAACTTAGGGCGTTTATAAGGCCAAATGGCATTACTAAGTATTTAAATAATCCGTATTAAGTACAAAATATAGTAAGCCATTCGTCTCCTTTTGCGATACGGAGGCGGTTAAATGCGTGGATAATATTAAGCTTTATATAGAAGCGAGCCTTACTTAATCAGTTTAGTATCTCTTAGATTAACGGGATTAGGTATTGGTTCTTAATAGTAATAGCGTTAAGAGCTTAGTAGTTTACATAGAAGTATAGACCGCCGCCAGGTTTCTTAATAAAAATTACTAATACAGCTATAGGTAAAGAACTTACTCTAATAAATTCTTTATCTAGATGTTTATCTAAGTACTTCCATAGTACCTAGAGTTTATTTCGGGATATTCCATATAAGGGTCTAAATCTGGGATGTTTTCCTTCTTTAACTACAATCTTGTAATTATATAAACGGCGTTTTAGTAGCTTATTAGCTTCCTTTTATAAAAATATATCTAAATAATTATAGTATTCTACTGGTACTTTCGTAGCCGGGTTAGTATGCTTCTTTAGTGCTAAGGCCTTCTTAATATCGGCTATTATAACAGCAAAGATCGTATATTTAGGTTTTTTTGGCGAGTTATACTAACAGGGTAGCTCTAATTATATAAATATCTAAGGTATTAAGCGGGCTTAGATTATCCTTAGTTTCTTATATAGTTTTAGGTTCGGTGTTAGGTATAAAGTTAGTGTTAGATTTAGGTTTGGGTTCTTTAAGTATCCTTTTTATAGTGGAATACTAGTTCTTTTAGTACCTTTATATATTAAGCTTAAGCTTCTACTTAGTTTGGGGTGCAGCGGTCGGAGTCAGTTTATATAGTTTAGTATAATTTCCGGGTTCTTAGTAGACGTTAGTGGAATTCTTATATTAGTGGAATTTAGTGGAATTCTTGGGTTAGTAGAATTAGGTAGACTTTTTAGGTATAGGGTAGACGTTAATAGAAATTTTAGACTAGTGGATCCTAGTGGATTTTTTAGATTTTAGTTTAGGGTCTAAGTAGTAAGCTATAAGGCACTTCTACTTATAACAGGAGGCGGTAAATAGAAGCTTAAGGTTATTTTAATTAATAGTTACCTTATATAGCTTTATCTAGGGTTGTCTAAGGATTACTAGGTAACCTAGGGTAGTTACAAAGAGCTTAATTAATTCTTTATAGTTTAGGTATTGGAGTCTTAGGGCCGCTATATAAGTAATATGGCCCAAGATAGTACGTTTACTATTAAATCTAAATACGTTAATATGTTGGTTAAGGGGTATTAGGGTAAACCTATTATTTTACACAAAGATCTTATTAATAAATCCTATACTGCTAGCTCCTGTGTTAATTAGGACTTAAGCGTTAGCCTATTAACTTTTCTGCCAAAGATAGTAGTTAACAGTTATACTATAATCCTAAGAGTTAGGGTTTGTAATATTTAATGCGTTTAATAAAATCCTATAATATAGCTGTCCCGGAGAGCAACTTAACTCTAGGACGTGCCTTTTAGTAGTAAGCGGGAAGGGGTTCCTATAGAACATTAGTTATAACTTCATCCTTATAAGTAGTGCTTACTAGACGCGGGGCTAGAGCTAGGTAAAGATTAGGGAGGGTAACTAAAGGATTAATATAGTGAACGGTTATTAGTATTGGCCGTTTATAAGTCATGTTGGGGCATAGGAACGGAGTAGTATCTTAAGATATATTCCTTACTTCCGCATTTAAAGTAAAGGCCTAGCTTAATACGTCGTTCTTATTTAGGGGACCCTAGTGGAGCGTATCCTAGGGTCCCTATATTAATATCCATGGCGTTAGGGTGCTTAGGCTAAGATAATAATTTAGTAGACGTTTATAGGGCTGTTATATTATATTAAGGAGTAGACTTCGGTGTTAGGCGTAGTATATTATTATACCGTTTATTAATAACGTTTATATAGGCATTAAGGGCTCCTAGTAGGTCTATACCTATTAGGGAGGTTTTTAGTTTAAAACTTAGGGATTTAATAAGGCTATTAATTAGTACAGAGTTGTTCCAGCCTATTTCTTTTACATAACGGTTAAATTTAAAGAAGTATACTAGAAAGCTTTTTATTCCTTAAGTTATATAGTTTATTTTTCTCTAGGCAGTAGCTTGGCGGTTTAGGTTACTATATATGGCTTTAAGAAGTACAATTAGGCTTAATACCAAGTTCGGTTAAAGAGGTTTAATAAGGTTAGCTATATCTCCTCCTAGTTAACTTAGGGCATAATAGAGTCGGTTGGCTTTAGTTAGGTAGCGGTCAGCGTTACTAGTTAGCTTATTTTTAAACTAGCTTAGGAATAATTAGAGTTCTTATTATTTACTAGTAAATATTAGAGGGTTTAGTAATTATTTAGATTATTACGGCGTAGTAGTCAGTTCTACTAGTAGGATAACTATTGCTGATTTAGGGCTTGCGTTCCGCGTATTAGCTTCTAGTAATAGCAACCGGTCTCAAGGGCTTAGCGTAGGCGTCTTAAGGGTGCGGATTTCTTCTTAGAAGGCCTTAATTATTTTCTAGTACCGTACTTCTTATTTAGCTTGCTATTAAGCTATAGTAGCTTAGTTTTATACAAGGGCGTCTATAAAGGACTTTTATATATCTACTAATTGTTCCCGGAGTGTGAATATAATATTAGCGGCCGTTATAGGGGCTTTAAGGTCGTTCTGCATTTTAAATAGGGCGGGGCGGAATATAGGTTTTAATGTAACGTAGTGTCACGGAGTAAGTATAAGTGGTAATAATATATAGCGAAGTAGATATTATTAAGCTATGTATATAAACTATATAATAAAGTTAAGATGTTGCGTAAGGAAAGAAGGTAAGGAAACGGGAAGAAAGGGTATATATTGTTAGTTTAGTTGCTTAGTTAACATATATATGGAGCAGAATAGGATTTGAGTAGCGGTCCTGGCAGAACTTGGTAGGATTTGGTGGACTTGGCAGAATATGGCAGAATACAGCAGATTGCCGTCAGATTGTCATCTCGCGGTCGGTCTCTTCTTGCTACATTGGTGGAAATAGGTGGAAACAGGTAGGAACAGGTGGACGTGTATAAGGTGTTACGGAGGTATCCCGTAACAGTTAGCCTAAACTAAATAGGGAAATTGTAGAAAATAAAAACAATAAAATTTTTTAGTACTTTTGTAAGGGACTTTATATAACGGTGCTAGGGCACCGCCCCTATAGCTAGCTTGGTATAATCTTTAGAGTTCGCCTATAGCGTGCTTATATTCCCTAGAGCCCCCCTTTTATCCTCTTTTCCTTTTCCTTAGCTTAGTATTTTTGTAATATAGCATTTATTTAAGCTTCGGTTTAGAGGTATTTATTTAAGCCGTTATACTTTATGGGTAGAAAGTATAATAAGGCAAAAAGGGGGTTATAGAATATATTTAGTCTAAAGACAAATTCTTAGGGGAGTTTAATAACGGCTAAGGAAGGATAGCTAAATATATAGCTGGCTACGTGACCTAATTACTAGCCTAGGCCGGCTTAAGGGGTTCCTAAGAGGTAGTTATAGTGGCTGGCTATAAGACTAGTATTAAGAGGTAATAGGAAGGACTATAACTATAGAACATAAAGCTAAAACAAATGTGTTTATTAGTTAAATAAATAAAACGCAAATCCTTTTATATATGTAGTTCTACTATATACCTAATAACTACTAACTTAAACCCTAAACCGAGTTTGCGTTTGTTGGTAACATAGGGTAAATCACCAGTACTACTCGAGTAGATACAGTGACGTTGTTTTAATGATGCATGCTTTCTTTTTAATTGGAACGAGGAAGGGCGAAGAGCTTAAGGCTCCTCGCCACGCTAGTGCCGCGACAACACGTAACGACCGCTTGCCTTATTCCCGACACTAGCAACTCTTCTTTTGTAGTTGCTTATATACACTTGTAGATTACTACTATACAAAGATACTAAGCGAAGAAGAAGAAAAATGTTAGGGGTTAACGCGAAGGCAAGGGGCCGCCAAGGCGCTAGTAGTAAGCGAGCTAATAGCGATTTTCTATACCGGGCATGGAAAATCCTAATTGGCTGGTTAAAATTAGGGTCTGCGGAATATTATACTCTTACTCCCTTTTAACCTAACCTTTAACCTATATATATAGAGTGTTTGTGTTAATAAATGTTTCTAGAGCCTTGTTTAGGTTTGCCTTTATTATTACATTTACTAGGTTATTTTAGCTATTAATCTATTAGATTTTAAAGAGTTCTTACTATTTATAGGATTACTAAAGTACTATAATATCGATTATAAGGCGCTTCTTCTTTATGGTACCAAGCTTAACTAAGCACTTATAAAGGGAATATAAGTCAGTACACACGATTATAGGGATAATAGGAAGTTTAAGTTAATCTATAATTATCTTTAGGGTAGTTCTAATTGCAATTGCTATATTAACTCCGCTAACCATTCTATATATCTCTAACGCTAGAACGCTTTAAGTAACGCGCTTACTCTTAGTTAAGCTCCAATAGATAAGATTGCTATAGATTATAAAGTTATTCTCTTTAGTAGATTTATTCGTGATTATAATTTTATATCCTAGCTAGGAGCTAAAATCTTTATTATTTACAAACAATTTATTAACAAATACAAAGAGCTTAGCTGTAGGAAGGTTAATAGGCACATAGAGTAGTCCCCAATTGAGATGGTTTATTTGCCAGGAAAGACGCTTATTTAGGGTAAAAACGTTATCCTTAGTTAGTTCCTGGTGTTAAGCGGTAATAGAGAGATTAAAGGAAGCCTTAGGTTAATAGATAGAAGCAACATAAGCTCTGTAAGCGCGTTGCTCCATATATCCTTGCTTTAGAGAATTAATATTAATAATATTAATCTTCTTACCTTAACCCTTCTGGCGCAAAGTAATGGAGTCCTTATTTAGGGAGAGGATGCATCCATTAAAGAGTAATAGTGTTATTAGGTTAAGCCTCTCCTTTAGCTTTACTATAAGATTTGCCTTTACTAGCTTATCTTCTTTAAGAGCTAAGAATTGGTCGTCTCCTAAGATAATTATATTATTGGTTTGCATGCTAATAATTCCAAATAGAGTTCCTATAGTAATAATAAGGAAGCAGGGGTCAAATATAGAAGTTATTATTAAAAGCTTCTCTTTATAGTGCTTACTATAGGTAGCCCACTAGTAAGTTCCTATCTCTGCGATTCTATATAATGGCTTAAGCACGACCATAATTATATCTTTAGGATATTGGTGGCGAATTTATTCTAGAAGGTATGCTAATATTAAGCGCTAAAGGTATATCTCTAATTAGGTGTAGGCCTAAGTAATATCTTATAAATAAACCGTTATTCTATTTTTCATTAAGGAGGGAGCTAGCGTAATAATAACTCGCTAACTAGCTTATTAAATTATAGGGGATTATATAAGAATTACTTTCTTACTATTATTGTTATAACCTTAGATAACTAGCCTTAACTTCTTAAATAGGGTATTAGTAGCTTTGCCCTTAATCTTATTAACCATTCTTAACTTAAAGATGCGAACTCTATTAAACTTAGTAGGGTTATACTTCTTAAATTTAAAGACTTCTCTTATAATAAGACTGTTAATCTCCTGCTTATTAGATACTTAGAAAGGGAGTCCTAAAGTTATAATACAGCCTTCCTTTTAAAGTTGTTTTGCGAGCTTAAAGTCCACCTTCTCTTTAGCTGTTATAAAGGCTATTAATAACTTAACTCTACTCTTAATAGCAGTAATAAATTGCTCTTTAAAATTAATAAGATGTTAGTAATTTTGTGATCCTTTTAGGTAACCTCTACCGCGTTATAGTTGCGGTATATCTACTATAACTATATTAGAATTGTAGTCGCCTTCTAAAGCACATTAATTGTAGTTCTCCTCTAGGGTATCCTCTAGGGCATTCTATAAAGGCTCAAAACTGTTATCCCTATAATAAAGCTTAACAACGGTTAAGCGGAATTAAGTAGGTCTATAGGGCATCTAAAGAGTATAAGTTTAACCCTTAATGGTAATAAGTGTATATAGGCCTAACTAGCTCCCTTTCTCACGCCATATCCATACTTTAGATTAGAGTGGTAGATCTATTATAATTAAGGTATTTAGGCCATTTCTTATTTTTAGTGCGTTGTTAACCTAGCGTATAGCGTAGATGCGGCGCACCTCCTTTATTGCTTTATAGATAGCCTTAGCTCGTTATATAATAGATAGAGATAGTGGAGAATTGTTAATTATTTAAGGGTAGGCGCTAAAGACTAGTAACGTAGGTACGAGCCTATCTTGGCTAGCGGAATTGTTAACAGCTTTAATAGCTATCTATAAGATAAGCTCTTTACTAGCGCCCTCTAGTTCTAAAGAAATAATCTTATATACTTAGCGTAATAGTGTATAATATTGTTCTACTTTTCTAATACTATTATGTGCCTTAATAGGGACTTCCTTGACCTTAATTTCTATTACCTTTACCTATTACCAAAACTCTATAGATAAGAAGTTCCTTCCTATATTATAAATAACTTAATTAGGGGGTCCTAGGTAGATATTAATCTAGCATAATTAAAGAGTATCCTATACGTTCCTAGCTGATATATCCTTTAGGAAACATACGGCTTAGAAGAAAGTTAAGAGGTTAATAACTTAGAGTACTAGCTTGCCGCTAAGATACATAATATTAATAATAATATAGAAGTTAAAGTTATAGTTATCTTTAAGGGTGAACTTAAATCGGCTAGGGGACTTCTGGTTTATTTGGTAGTAATAGTAGTACTTTATAAGATGCTTAATTGTCTTAGCCTTAACTTTATAACCTACTCACTAAAGAACCCTAAGTAATTTATAAACTGATAGGTAACTAAAGTAATGGTATAGTTAATATAACTCTAACTTAGTTAAATGGCTTTAAGCAACGCTCCTTTCTGGCTATTAAAGGAGTAACTAAGGGTGACCCTACTTGCGTACAACGGGCACCTAATTATCTCCCTAAACGAGCATATTCTTAAGGTTATTAAGCTTAATGCCTAACTTATCCATATCTCAGATATAGAATAGAAATAGGGTGTTTGTAGAAATAATATAGAAAGTAATATATCCTAACAGGGTTTGGACCTTAATTATACAAAAAGAGATTATAATACCCTTGCCAAAGCGAATTATATATTGGCCTACTATTAATTAGTTAATCTAAACAGAGCTATTAAGCTGCTAAAGAGCTCGAACTTAAGGTTCTCCTACTATATATACTTTTGCGGCTCTAGTATCTGGTATAATACCATAGAAGACGTTCGCCGAGTATCTATTATTAAAGGAGAACACGGAACTTTCCTTTAGCTTATTAAAGATATCTAACTTTGTAATAGAATAGAGCGTAAATTAGTTATTAAGGACAGCAACAGTTTATATGCCATTTACCTTACTATATTTAGTAAAGTATTAGTTAAGAGAGTAGTCCTTAATTTCTATATCCATAAGGAGCTGTTTGGCCTCGTTAACCTTACCCTTAAAATCTTCTTCGCCTTTATATTGAACCAGGAAGCTTTGGAAGTAGGCTATAGTAACCTTATAATTTCCAACATTTCATACGCTCTAGCGAAACTTATTATATACCTCCTTTTATCTATTAAGAGGGTGCCTAGTTAACTAGTAATTTGGCTTCTTACAAATATAGCATTTCTTCTATTAATTATTTTAAGATAAACCTCCACGAGGACCTCTATAATTGCTTTATAGTTAACATTAATTATACCCTCTACCGTATCCCCTACCCTAGCCACCATATATTTAATCAGTCCAGTTATAATCATATTAGTTAGCCAGGTCGATTAAAGTAGGTTAAGGTTAGGTATTAAATTGCTATACTTTTTAAGAGCGCAGAGTGGTACTAATAGAGGATCTTAATTAAGCACACACTCCTTTATAAGTATTTGCAGGATTAAAGAGAGTAAGGTTGCATTCTTTAACACCTTAGTATACGCTAATAACTTAATCGCGTAGGCTAAAGTCCTTTTAATATAATTTAGATAAACCACGCTAAATTATCTAAAGTTAGTTAAAGAGTTTTTAAAGATAATCAAGTTAAGAGGTATCTGGGTTTATAGTAATAATTCTTAGGAAGGTAGTCTCTCTTTACTCTAATATATACTACTGCTTATTCTCTTCTGTTTTAAAGTGGCATCTTATTTTATATATCATTTGGTTAAAATCGTATCCTTTTCCTACTAAACGATCATAATAGAAGGTACTGGCGCGGCCCTTAAGTATAATAGAATAAGCGTTATAATATTAGTTAGGTTCCAGTCTAACCTTCTAGTAATAGTTATAGAAGATACGCAGCTTTAAATTAAGGATATTATATAGTTCCCCGCCAAACCTCTTTTCCTAGTCTAAATAGAGCTTTGTAAGCTCTGTAAGCATTTTTAAGGTGCCTCCAAGCGGTGTTAGGCCACATTAAAATTACGTTAGAGATTAAGATGGGGATTGCTTTATAGGCTGCAGTAGAGATATAGATCTTAATGGAACACAGCATAGTACCTAATCTTGCTGTAATAGAGTTTAAAGGTTATTAAATCGCGAAGCAAGGGGATCTTGCGCTTGCTCTTAAGGGGCAGTAGTTAAAGTTATGGGTTAAATTAGTGGAAGCGATGGATATGGAACGTAAGAACTTGTGCCTAAAGCAATAGAATTAGGACGCGTCTCTATTAGTATATTATTTAGATTCTATTGTAAGTTAAGCTTCTTCTTATTGCGTAGTTGGTGTTTAATCTCTTATAGAGTCTATTCGTGCTCTTCTTCTACGTTAATAACTTGCTCCTAGATATTATCTCTAATAGCACCCCTATCTATAGGGACAAATACTCCATTCTCCCAAAGGAAATTATGGAAGTCTTATATAATATTTTTCTTCGCAAGAGCTTATGTTTCTGTTGGAATCACGGTGGGGGGGGGTTTTGGTTTCAATCAATTCGTTTTTCTTCTTCTACTTCTACAGGTGGAATTTGATGGATCTCCTGAGCTCGCTTAGCTCACGTGGTCAACCCAATTGGTTACAAGCAACTGTGTCTACTATATTACAGAACCTTATTCAGACAGTTTCCTTTATCCATCCAACAAAGTCCTCCTTTATATAATACTATAGCATGGTGTTATTGTATTCGCGGTCTGTATAGTATGCTATACGGTATAATAAGAATCCGTTTAGGTCCTATTGCTTGGCGTTTATAGGGTTAATGTCTGTGTCCTATATCTCTAGGTTAATATCTTTCTTATACTACTTTAGGTAGGTTAACGCTATAATGGCTATTATTTTGTTAATAGAAAAAAAAAGGAAAATAAGAGTTGTTTGACAGGGTGTCATATGTTAAAGGTAGGTAGGGTTTTCGGTTTTATAGGATCTCGTAGGTTTGCTGTTAAAAGGTAGGCAATTTAAAATGTAGTTAACGCGTTTTAGACGTTAACTTAGGACCCTAGGTTTAGTGACACTTCTGACCTAAAGTACTTGACCAAATCTTTGTAAACGTAGTTGTTCTGCATAATGGACGCAACTTGGTATCTCCTAGTACTTAGTGACACTTCTATTACTAGTTTTCCGCAAGTTTAAGGTAGCATAGTATCACCGGGATCCATTCTATATGAGCGCATATAGCACCCTTACACGAGACTGTCTCTTCTATTAAAAACCTTGCTGTTCTATAGTTGTGTATTCAACCACTAATCAGTGTTGGTAACACAGGGTAAATCACCAGTACTACTCGAGTAGATATAGTGACGTTGTTTTAATAATGCATGCTTTCTTTTTGATTGGAATGAGGAAGGGCGAAGAGCTTAAGGCTCCTCGCCACGCTAGTGCCGTGACAACACGTGACGACCGCTTGCCTTATTCCCGATAGCGTTAATTACTCAAGCCTATTTAGTATAGTAATAAGTTTGCTTTATAGTAGTATATTTAGGTACCTCTTGTATAGAAGCGCTATTATTTCTTACCTGGTACTTAAATTTTCTACTATTGCTTTAACTACCTCTTCTATAATCTTGACCTTGCTCCCTTATCAATTAAGTAGGAGTATTATTATCTCTTTACTAAATAACCTACTATTTAAGCAACCGCCCCCTCCGTAATCTTAACTTTACTTCCTTATTAATTAAGCAGGAGCGTTATTATATCTTTTCCATTTCCCTAATTCCCTACTACTGTTTTAACTACCTCTTCTATAATCTTGATTTTACTCCCTTATTAATTAAGCAGAAGTATTATTATCTCTTTACTAAAAAACCCCGCTATTTAAGCAACCACCCCCTCTGTAATTTTAACTTCGCTTCCTTATTAATTAAGTAGGAGCATTATAATATTTTTTCCATTTCCCTAATTCCCTGCTACTGCTCTAACTACCTCTTCTATAATCTTAACTTTGCTCCCTTATTAATTAAGTAGGAGTATTATAATGTCTTTTCCGTTTCCCCAATTCCCTACTACTACTCTAACTACCTCTTCTATAATCTTAACTTTGCTCCCTTATTAATTAAGTAGAAGTATTATAATGTCTTTTCCGTTTCTCCAATTCCCTACTACTACTCTAACTACCTCTTCTATAATCTTAACCTCGCTCCCTTATTAATTAAGTAGAAGTATTATAATGTCTTTTCTATTTCCCTTATTCCCTACTACTACTCTAACCATTTCTTCTATAATATTAGCCTCGCTCCCTCGTCAATTAAGTAGGAGTATTATAATATCTTTTCCATTTCTTTAATTCCCCGCTACTTTAACAGCTCCTACTATAATAGTAACTAGCTTATTTAAACCTAAAGGAGAGAATATTCTAACTTTATAGTAAGCTTAATTACTTATTAAAGCTTTAAAAGATACTTACAGTAGTATATTTAGTACTGCTTTATGCCCCTAATAACACGTAGCCTATAATGCACTATTATATTTACCACCCTTCGCGTTTATACCCGCCCCTAAATTAATTAAAAGTTTTGCTATCTCTTGATAGCCGCTATATACTGTTACGACACTGGCAGAAAACGGCAGAATTTGGCTGGCAGGACTTGGCAGAACTTTGCGGTCACGTGACTAGAGGACCGCATAAAAGAACCCTACTTCGACCGGCGCTGCTCTTCTTCTCCTTTCCTTTCTCTAGCTTTAGATCCTCGTTAATAGACAATCCAATTATATAGGCTTGCATGCGTCTTCCTTGCTGTGCTTATGCCTTAATTAACTAGGTTGCTAATATTATCTAAAGCTTATTACTACTCTTTCTTTCTAAAAAGGAACTTAAATATATCTACAGACTATAAATAGGATAGGAATATAGAATAGGACCATAAGGACAGGATAGAACTAAATAAGACACGTATAATATAACTAAAAGGACACGCACGGATTAGAACCCCTAAAGAAACTACCGGAAATTACTAAATACCTATACCACCATGCCAAGAAATATAATAGCCAGTAAAGCAGCCGTAGGACCCTTAAATACCTCTAATAATAAGGCAATTACTGTCTTAAACCCCTAGCAGGAGCTTATAGCAGCTAATACTGAAATTAAACGCCTTTAAGAGCTGCTTAAAACCAGAGACACCCCTATACCTAGTAAGGAGTTATTAGACACTTAGAGACTTACTATAGTCCTTAAGGCCCTAGCCTAATATACAGCATTAGCATTATCGCGGTTTGCGAAGGTTGCGGACCCCCTATTACTTACAAACGGAACTAACCCTATATTTAACAATTAGAAGCTTCAACTATAAGATAAGCTTAAAGTTAATATAGACCACTTCCCTACTATCCAAGCTAAAATGGCCTACGTCTTCGGCCGTATTGGTGGGGACGTATAGATATATCTACATCCGCGATATGCTTAGGACTCGGTAGACCCCTTCCTCTTTAGAGAAGAGATAATTAATTACCTGTCTTCCATTTATAAGGACCCCTTTAAGGTGCAGAACACCTGCCTTAACTATAAAGGCCTAAACATAAAAATAACGGAGACCTTTTCGGCCTCTTAGACCCATTTTTTATACCTAGCCAGCTAGGCCTAAATCCCTTAGGAAGATCTGCTCCTAGACCTACTTAATAAGCTTACCTTAGACCTACAGCGAGCTATACTACTAGTCTTTACTACTATATAGACGCTAAAGGAACTAATAGACTAGTGCTTAGCTATTAATTAAGGCCTCTGTTAAATTAAGGCACGTGCTAAGCGGTATAAAGCTAGAAACCCTTTAAACCAGACTATAAGTAATATAAGAACAGCCAATAGTGCCCTAGTACGGGCTATAACTCCTATAGCACTGACTATTTAGCCCGCCGTTAATCTAGCAGCTAGTTACGCAGCTAGCCCTACTATAGGCCCAGTATAGACTTGGCCTATGTATAGTAACCCCTATAAGTAAGCCCTTAGTAATTAAGGAGCTTGCTTTTTATATAGCCAAAAAAACTACTTTGCAAAGGACTACCTAATAGCGGCAAAGACAAATAAGGTCCTATTAATTTAGGAGAATAGCATAGAGCCAGAAAAAGAGAAACTCTAGAGGAAGACTTCTCTTTAGGGTTAAAAGGGATTAATATATTATATATTAATCTAGGTTGGCTAATTAGTGGAAGAAGCTATACTATCCCTTATACTTTATTCCGCAATAAATATTAAGTTTTAACCTCTGCTCTAGCTAACTTAGGAGCAAATGCCTTTACCTTAATTAATATAAACATTGGTAAAATATGGTACCCTTTTAATGGCCTTAATGGTTGGTGGTTAACGCAATTGGCGCGCAGTTAAGGTCATTTAGTAACTTAACCAACTAGCCTATATCGTGTTTTTTTAATACGCAGCCTGTGTGTAGCCTATATGCAACCTACGCGCAACCTACCAGTAATCTACGCATTTAGTAACTATAATTATATTTACCTCTTTTATACTAATAACATATTTTAAATAAATAAAAGTTACTTTAAAGCTATTTATAAGGCTAGTAAAATAAATAATATTATTTTAGATAATTTAATATAATATAGCGATGGTTCTCTTCTACCTATCTACCTATTGACTTACCTACTTGCCTATATTGCCTACCTGTCTGTATTGCCTACCTGTTTATATCTGCCTACCTGTCTATATCTGCCTACCTATTAGCATCTGCCTACCTGTCTATATCTGCTTGCCTATCTATATCTGCTTACCTATCTATATTGCCTACCTATCTATATCGCCTACCTATTTACATCTGCTTACCTATCTATATTTACCTACCCGTTAGCATCTACCTACCTGTCTATATCTGCTTGCCTATCTGTATCTGCTTACCTATCTATATCTACCTACCTATTAGCATCTCCCTATTTGTGCCTACCTGTCTGTGCTACCTTGATTTAATTAATTGATTAAATTATTTATAGTGCTTACTAGCTAGTTATTATCGTCTAGCTCTAGTAACGGTTGTTTAGTTCTAGTGATAGTTGTCTAGCTCTAGTAACAGTTGTTTAGTTTTAGTGACGGTTATCTAGTTTTAGTAATAGTTGTCTAGTTCTAGCGACGGTTGTTTAGTTTTAGCAATAGTTGTCTAGTTCTAGCAACAGTTGTCTAGCTCTAGCGATAGTTATCTAGTTCTAGCAATGGTCGTCTAGCTCTAGTAACAGTTATCTAGTTCTAGTGACGGTTGTCTAGCTCTAGCAACAGTTATCTAGTTTTGGCGACAGTTGTTTAACTTTAGAGACGGTTGTCTAGTTCTAGTGACGGTTGTCTAGCTCTAGCGACAGTTGTTTGGTTTTGGCGATAGTTGTCTAACTTTAGAGACGGTTGTCTGGTTCTAGCGACGGTCGTCTAGCTTTAGCGACAGTTATCTAGTTCTAGCGACAATTGTCTAGTTCTAGTAATAGTTGTCTAGCTCTGGCAATAGTCGTCTAGCTTTAGCAACAGTTGTTTGGTTCTAGTAACGGTTATCTAGTTCTGGCGACGATTGTCTAGTTCTAGCGATAGTTATCTAGTTCTAGTAACGGTCCTCTGCTAGCTGCCGTTCTAGTGCCTCCCTAGGTAGGGAGGATGTAAGAAAGGAAAGAAGGGTAAAAAAATAAGGCGGCTACATAGGCAGAGATATATATAGACGCTATTAGGAATATAGTGGGGACCTAATATAGAGCTTCGTATAGAGCCTCCGTATGCAAAGCTTTATGTAGAGCCTTATGCAGAGCCTCTATATGTAGAGCTTTGTATAGAGCTTCGTGTAGAGCTTTGTGTAGAGCTTCTGTATGTAGAGCTTTGCGTAGAGCCTCGTGCAGAGCTTTGTGTAGAGCTTTGTGCAGAGCTTTGTATAGAGCTTTGTGCAGAGCCTCTATATATAGAGCCTCGCGTAGAGCCTTATGCAGAGCCTCTATACGTAGAGCTTCGTGCAGAGCTTCGTGTAGAGCTTTATGCAGAGCTTTATGCAGAGCTTTATGCAGAGCCTCTATACGCAGAGCTTTGTATAGAGCTTTGTGTAGAGTCTCCGTATGTAGAGTCTCGCGTAAAGCCTTATGTAGAGCCTTTGTACGTAGAGCTTCGTGCAGAGCTTTGTGCAGAGCTTTATGCAGAGCGTCGTGTAGAGCCTCTATGCGCAGAGCTTCGTGCAGAGCCTCTATACGCAGAGCTTTGTGTAGAGCTTTGTATAGAGCTCCGTATAGAGCTTTGTGTAGAGCTTTGTATAGAGCTTTATATAGAGCCTCGTGCAGAGCCTTATGCAGAGCCTCTAAGTAATAAAACTATATAAGATTGTATAAGATTATATTAGATAATATATAATAGTTAAATATATAGCATATAACTTTACCTTAATTGCATGTTAAGAAATATATAGTTACCTTTTAAAGTTGCTAAGTAGGTTAACTGCGTGTTAAGGAATATATAGTTAGCTTTTAAAGTTGTTAAGTAGGTTAACTGCATATTATTTAACTTTTAAAGTTACTAAGTAGGTTAATTACGTGTTAAGAAATATATAGTTAGCTTTTAAAGTTATTAAGTTAGTTAATTACATGTCAAGTTAGTTAAATTGCGTGTTAAGTTAGTTAATTGTATATTAAGTTGGTTAAATTACGTGTTAAGTTAGTTAATTATATGTTAAGTTAGTCAAATTGCGTGTTAAGTTAGTTAATTATATGTTAAGTTAGTTAAATTGCGTATTAAGTTAGTTAATTGCATATTAAGTTAGTTAAATTGCGTGTTAAGTTAGTTAATTATATATTAAGTTGGTTAAATTGCGTGTTAAGTTAGTTAATTACATATTAAGTTAGTTAAATTACGTATTAAGTTGGTCAATTATATATTAAGTTAGTTAATTGCGTATTAAGTTAGTTAAATTGCATGTTAATTACGCGAAACGCGAAAATTAAAGTCTACTTAAATCTTATCCTGCGAATATTTTCCCAATGAAGTGCGCTATAAAACTGGCTAACTTTTTAAATACGTCTTTAGAAGAACTGCCTAAGCCAATTCCTATTTATAGGTATAACGGACGGGTAGGACCATTTATTATAACTATCTTGCGGATCTATCTCCGTATTAACGGATAAAGGTAGTATAACATCCCCTTCCTTATTACGGACCTTAGAAGCCATAATATAATCTTAAAAAGAAAATAGCTAGCCTATTTAGGCTTATAGCTTAATATATAGAATAGACGGCTTATTTAGCCCAAAACTATGCCCCCAATACCTTCCTTTATAAAAGAAATTAGTATTATAATAGAGAACCTTATTTAGCTATAGATAAACACCGTTTACTAGGCTAATACTATACGTAGGAACTAGGCTTTTAAAAAGGACGTATAGCTTAACCCGCAACGGATCTGTATACTACGCCACCCCTAGACTACCTATATTATGCCACCCACACCAAAGATTAAAAAAGTCAGTAAAAAGCTAGCGGAGCTCCCTATAGGGAACTTAGGCCCTATACAGCTATAAAAAATAGTAAGGAGTATTAGGCGCTATACCAAACGTATAGACCAGAAGGACAACTTATAAAAAATGGAACGTAAGCTAAGGAAGATTATAAACCCTATACCATAAAATACGGCCCAATAAAAGTCCGTAAAGAAACTTACGGACCTTCCTCCAGTTAATATCTGCTGTATTAGCGCCGTAGGATTCTACCAGAACTTGGTCCAACTTAATACTATTGCCTTTACTACTAGCTTATATAAAATTGATTAAATAATTAAGGAAAAGGAAAGTGAGCTTAGCGGATAGGAAAGTAAGCTTATAAATAAGAAGCTGGTAGAACAGAAACTACCCCATTAACACTAGAAATTTAAGGATATATTCTCTAAGGTAGCGTCTAATATACTCCCGCCTTACCGACCATACGACTATAAGATTAAAATTAAACCAGATAAGGAAAACACACTTAGCTATAGCCCCCTCTATTAGTAGTCCACTGCCAAGTTATAGGCTATAAAGTAGTACCTTATTAATAACCTAAATAAGGGCTTTATTAAGCCAAGTTAAGCCCCTTTTAACTTACCTATTCTCTTTGCTAAAAAGCCAAATAGAGGACTTCGTTTCTGTATAGACTACCGTAAACTTAATAATATAACCCACAAGGACCGCTACCTACTGCCCTTACTTAATAAGACTTTAACCTAAATAAGTAGAGCTAAGATCTTTACTAAGCTCAATATCCGTTAGGCCTTTTACTGGATTAGGATAGACCCTAAATTAGAAGATTTTACTACATTTTGGACCCGTTACGGAATATATAAATACAAAGTACTTCCTTTTAAACTGACTAACGGACCGGCTACGTACTAGCAATATATAAATAATATACTCTTTAACTACCTTAACGACTTCTGTACGGCCTACCTAGATAATATTATAATCTACTCCAAGAATGAGTTAGAATATAAGGAGCACGTCCATAAAGTCCTATAATGGCTCCGCGAGGCCAGCCTCTAGGCCAATATTAGGAAATTGGAATTTAGTATTAAGCGCACAAAGTACCTAGGGTTTATTATTAGCATAGACAGAATTAAGGCAGACCTAGAAAAGACGGCCGCGATTAACTAATAAGTACCCCTAAGGACTATAAAGGGGGTGCAGTTATTCCTAGGGTTCTGTAACTTCTACCAACGCCTTATTAAGAACTATAGTAGGATTGCCCGGCCCCTAAGCCTACTTACCTATAAGGACTGGCCCTTTTACTTTAATACCGCATATAGGTAGGCCTTTAACGAGCTTAAGAAACGACTAGTTTCTGCTCCCTTACTCGCCTACTTTAACCCAGAACGGCCCTTAATACTAGAGACCGATGCCTTAGATAGTGTTATAGCTGGCGTTTACTCCTAAAAGCAGACGGACGGAGAATGGTACCCTATTGCTTACTATTTAAAGACTATAGTAGATGCTAAGCTAAACTACTACATCCATAATAAAGAAATGCTGGCTATTATCTCTAGCTTCTAGCACTGGCGTGTATAGCTAAAAGGGACCCCTAAGCCTATTTAGGTAGTCTCCAATTACAAGGCCTTAGAATATTTTATAATAACAAAGGCCCTTATGGCCCGGTAGGCACGCTAGGCGGATATTCTATCCTAGTTTAACTTCCTAATTATGTACCAGCTAGGCGCCATAAATCATACAGACGCCCTTATAAGGTGTAGATAGGACCTAGATAACTAAATAGCCATAAAGATCTTATTATAGACCTAGATATTACTATAACCAGAGCACCTTAACCCTAGAATATAGGTAGGACTAAATACGGACCCCATAAAGGTTAAGATGTGCCCTACTAACACTACAGAATTCGACCTTATTAATAAGCTACTATAAGCAAATTATACGGCCCCTTCATTATATAAGTACCGTGAAAAGGCAAAGGGCGTTACTAGCCTATGGTCCCTTGAAAACGGACTACTAAAGTATAAGAAACGGCTAGTAGTAGCTAAGGAACAGAACTTACGGACTTGGCTTATTGCTAAAGCGTATACTTAGATCTCTACGGCCCACCCTAGAAAAAATAAGACTTATAAGATTATTGGCAACCGTTACTACTAGCCTAGAATGGTTATAGATATTAATTGCTACGTACAAAACTATAACAACTACTATAGGTCTATAATTCCACGAGATAAGACCCTAGGACTATTAAAACTACTTTTAATACCAGAACGCCCCTAGCAGTATATTTCTATAGATTTATATAAGCTACCTATAGACCGTAATGGATATAATATGGCTATAGTTATAGTTAACCGCTTTAGCAAGCGCCTATTCTTAATCCCTTGTTATAAGAATATTAATGCAAAAGAGGCGGCCCAACTATATATCCACTACGTCTACTAAATTTACAAACTACTAGATACTATCGTATCTAATTATAGGCTATAGTTTATATTGGCTTTCTGGAACAAGTTTACCTAGATTTTAAGTATTAAGCTAAAGCTTTCTATAGTATACTACCCCCAGATAGATAGCTAGACGGAGATTATAAACTAGTATTTAGACCAGAGACTCCGACCCTTTATTAACTACTTTTAGGATAATTGGGCCAAACTGCTATCTCTAATAAATTACGCCTAGGCTACCCTACCCTATAACTCTATAGGATTTACATCTATCCAGCTAGAAATAGGGTATTTACCCTATATAAGCTTTAACTAGGAAAAACCGGAAGGGCCATAGACTATATACAAAAAACTATCTTATGAGGAAGCACGGTATTACGCTAAATGCTTAGAAGAAGCCTAGAAAGTAGCCCATACAAACCTAGAAAAGGCCCAGAAATTAATAAAACAGTAGGTAAATAAGCATAGGCGTAAGCCCAACTTTACTATAGGCGATAAGGTCTAGGTTATAACAAAAAACTAAAAAATAGAACGGCCTAGCCATAAGCTAGACTATTAGATAGCAGGACTATACAAGGTCCTTAAAAAGAGAGGCAACTTATATAAAGTAAAGCTCCTGGATTTAATTAAGGTCTACCCTATCTTCTCGCCGGATAAGCTATAGAGAGCTGCAAACAACCCATTACCTGGATAAAAGAATGAACTGCCCCTGCCAATTTAAGTTAACGGCGACAGCAAATAGGAAATTAAAGAAATACTAGCCTATAAACTTATAAGGGGAACACTAAAGTACCGCGTAAGTTGGAAAGGATATAATCCGGACCCTACCTAGTACCCCGTATAGAATTTTATAGGTAGTCTCTATAAGTTATAAGAGTTCTATAGCCGTTACCCTAACAAACCTAGACCGCCAAAGTACTTAGATAAGTAGATAGAATGCTAGCACAGTAAGGATAATAGGTCGCCTATAGAGCATAAGGACAAGAACGCCCCAAAGGTATAATACGGACATATAAAGCCTAAGGGCAGGCTTTTTTGGAGGGGGGGGGGTAATGTTACGGTACTGGCACATTGCCGCAGATTGCCGTTACGTGACCGGAGAATTGTACATAACTTCGAGCGGTGCTTCCGTTCTTCCCCTTTCCTTTCTCTAGCTTTGGATCCTCGTTTATAGACAATCCAATCGTACAGGCTTGCGCGACCCTCTTGCCGTGCTCGTGCCTCGATTGACTAAGTCGCTAACAACTGGCAGAAAACGGCAGAAATTGGCTGGTAGAACTTGGCAGAACTTTGCGGTTATATAACTAGAGGACCGTATTAAAAAACCTACTTTGACCAGCGCTGCTCTTCTTCTCCTTTCCTTTCTCTAGCTTTAGATCCTTGTTAATAGACAATCTAATTATATAGGCTTGTATACGTCTTCCTTACCGTGCTTATGCCTCGATTAACTAAGTCACTAATATATTACTGCTTAAAGTGCGTTCCCAAAGTAGCCGCCTTATTTATTTAGGTTAATACTATTATCTAAAAGAAACCGTGTCTTATTAATAAGTCTAAATACTATTACCCAGTATAGTGCGGATTATTTTATTAATTAACAAGTTAATATATAAGGGAGGTAAGTTAATATAGAGTAGGTACAGAACTATATATAAGATAATCCATTGCTAATATTATAAAGTATTACTATTTTTAAAACCTAGTTTAAGTTATCCGTATAAGCTTTCTGCATATAAAATATCTAGTATTTTGCCAAATAATCCAAAAATGCATACTTCTTTATATAGGCGTAAATAGCCAGTAACCCGCCTATAAAGTACAGTTTATCAATATTAGTTGGAATATGGTATTCTTGGAATTTCTGGAAGAGTAGATAAGTAACGCATATCTCTAAGAGCATTTAATACGCTTTTTAGAGATTAATTAAGTATCTCCACTCTTGCGGTTTAAATATTTCGTTATTCTCCCGTATTAGAAACTCCCTTACTATTTAGTAAATTAAGTAGACGTAGGAGCCTACTATACTAATAAACAACCCGCACAATCTACTAATCCATTTTTTTCTCTTCGCGTCCCCCTTAAGGTTAAGAGCTTTATAGGATATTAAACATAGACCAATCTCTAAAGCTATATTAATTTCGCTTAATATTAATAGGTGTTATACTGTAACAATAATCTATAAAACTCTTTTTGCCTCTTCTTGCTTATATTTTACTAGGATTTTCTTATAAGACTCTTTAACTATTCTGGATAAGGTGTTAACGGCCTTTAGTAACCTTTTCTTCGTCTATCCTAGTGCATTTTTTATTTTATCCAATATTAAGTAAAGCCAGAGGTAGGTTCTATTTGGTATTTTATAGAGTTGTGTTATAGGATATATCCGTAATACCTTACATATATCTACCTATTTCTACTAACGCAATAAGAAGAGACCGACCGCGAGATAACAATCTAATGGTAATCTACTGGCAATCTACGGCAATTTAATGGCAATTTGCCGTATTCTGCTATATTCTACTAAGTCTACTAAATCCTACTAAGTTTTACTAGGACTACTACCTAAATTCTATTATATTCTATATATATTAAATAAGTAACTAAACTAATAATATATACCCTTTCTCCTCGTTTCCTTACCTTATCTCCTTATATAATGTCTTAACTTTATTATATAGTTTATGTATATAGCTTAATAATATCTACTTTGCTATATATTATTACCACTTATACTTACTCCATAATACTATATTATGTTAACCTTATATACTACCCTCCAAAATATAAAACAACCTTAAAGCCTCCGTAATAGCCGCTAGCGTTATATCTGCACTTTAAAAACAATTAGTAGAGATATAAAAGCCCTTTATAGACGCCCTTATATAAAACTCAGCTACTTTAATTTAATAATAAGCCAAATAAGAAGCACGATATTAGTAAATAATTAAGGACCCTTAAGAAGAAATCCGCATCCTTAAGATGCCTATACTAGGGCCCTAAGATAGAATACTATTTCTGGAGACAAATATATAGGATAAGAGTCCTAAACCTATAGTGTCTATTTACCCTAAACTAACTACTGCACTGTAATGATTTAACTAACTACTAGACCCTTTAATATTTACTAGTAAATAATAAGAACTCTAATTATTTCTAAGCCAGCTTAAAAATAAGCTAACTAGTAATGCTAACCGCTACTTAACTACTGTTCCGTAAGCTTGTATTTTTTTTAAAATTTCCGCTAGTAATTAGGTAGTCGTCTTCTGCTGCTAGGTATAAGAAGGTAAAGTCTTCTTTATTATTATAGACGTAGGTATCTGCACTAGGGTTAAGTATCCAGGTGTTCTGGAGTTTAAAAGAAATTTAACTAGTACTAAACGCAGCAGCATGGCTAGTCGGTGTCGTAGAAGCTGGAGTTTTAGAATCAAAATTAATTATAGATTCTGTGTTCTTCTAATTGTTCTCCTTTGCTTCCTATTCTCTTTTTTAGATGCGGTTAACGATACGCTTAATCCAAGATGTAGATAAGATCGTTTTATCTACTTTCTTCTAGACATCTGCCCTTGGTCTCTATCCTTAAGGGCGCTTATACTCGGCAATATAATAGCATTTGTTAAACCGATGTACGAGTCTGCATATGCATTCCTTGTGCCATCTCAAATTTAAATTGGAATTGCTGTTGGGGTTAGAATTAGAATTGGAACTAGAATTGTTTTGAAGGGTTACAAATGCAGAGTTATTGGCAGTTAAGGTAGACGATGCTTGCTATATACGGTAGTGCTCCTTAAATTCTTTAATAAGATTGATAATGGATAGGGCGTCTTTGTCCTTTCATTCTTTTTGGATAAGGTCTACTTTAAGTGCTCCTGCAAAACTAGAAGAGATGGGTTTAATAGCTTAAATAAAATTGTAGTGGGGTCTAAATCCCTAGACGTCTGGTAGCTCCAATTACTCTGCCAGCTTATAGACGTTTCTTTAGCTATTTAACCATTTATTAATGCTCTGCTTTTTATTATAGGCTTTTAGAGCCGTATATTAATTAAGGATGTTATACTTTCAACCCAATGTAGTAGGAGTAAGTACAGTCTTCAGTTCTTAAAGCCGTTTGTATACCGTGTTAAGGCCGTCAATAAGTGGAAAGTAGGCCACCGATATTATGCAAATAATGTAGTTACTAACATCGCTAATAGCCTATTTTCGCTTCTAGTGTATACGGAGATCGTCCTTATACTCTGCGTAGATTTAATTGTATACAGTAAGCTAGGTTTGGTCTAGCTATGCTATTAATATAGCTGCAGGAAGTACGTTTACGGGTATAGGTTAATTTGGAGGTTCTAGCTTTAGGAGCTTATCTTTTGTCTTAGATGGGTTAATATACTGCCATACCTTATTGGTTTTAGCAGTATCTTAAATAACAAAGAACCATTGCATCCAATAGGATGGCTAGTTAAGGATAACGTTAATTTTTAATTCGCTCGTGGTTGTCATTTTTAGGATTTTAACAGATTAGGTAGGGTCTAGGTTAGCGCCTTAGCGAAACCTTATTTTAACGATTTGATTCGTTAGTTCGTTCTGGTACGTTCTGGTATGTTTGTTAGGTTTAATCGTCTATTTATTTAATAGGTAAAGAAGCTTAAGATACTACAAAGGTAGTAGAAGTAGTGACTTCTTAAATAAGGTAGTATTTAATTAGTTAGCAGGTGGTGCGATCCGGGGTCATAACTATAAGCTTTGCAGTGTGGGAGAATTAAGTAAACGACTTGATTTTAAATGTAGCTCTAAAGGGTCTCTATATACACAAAACATATAGCAAAGGTTAACGGCGACGCCGATAACAATTTATAACTGTTATCTAATTGGCCACCAGGTCGACATTGCCACTTAGTTAGTAATAGGTAATAAATAGGTAATAGAAATAAGTAGTGAGACATGCGATAACAAAAGGCACAGTGGTAAGTCATAAGGTAGCGCAAGCTCTGATACCGATAGTTGGTTACAACATCTCTAGCTTAGGCTCTCAACTTAGGTGCAACTAAATACTTTATTGGTGACTAATTAGACCTAACACACTTAAAGAGATAAAATATGCCACAATAAGTTTGAACTGTAAATAGGATTATTGTACCTACTATAGGCTATAGCTAAGTTTAAACCGGCAGCCTAAGGCTAAAAGACGTCTAGCTTATACCTTTATTTAAGACAATTAAGCTAATCTCTATAAGGACCCTCACTTAGAAAGGCTACTTAATTACCTTTAATATAGACAATTAAGCTACTAGCAAGCATAAATTAGGAGCGATATTTAAGGCTATTATAAAGAACAATCTTTACGTACTATAAGAACCTTAGGGGGCACTTAATGCGAAAGCAGAAGTATACGATTTATAACTAAGCCTTAATGAAACAGATACTAAACTATAGCATCGCCGAACTAGACATACAAATTACAGCGATCTATTTAAGCTATAGCACTCCTTATTAGGCATAAAGCTTAGAAAGAGAGTAGTACTAGTTAGCAAGAACATATGCGAAGCTTATCTAGCTAGGAAGATGCAAGAAATACTAAGTAAGAAGACAACTAAGTGCGAGAAGATACCTAGTTAAGGGACGAATTGGCATATTAATTAGAGGCTATAACTACTACCTCCTAGCCCTAGACAACGCTATACCCTATACTTAGGTTATTCCTTTTAAAACCCTCTAAACCGAAGAGGTACTACCGCATATTAAAGAAATTATTGTAAGGGTAGAGAGATTTACTGGGACTGAAGCTATATGGATTTAAGCGGATAATAAAAAGGCGGAGTTTAGCCATAGATTTTAAGACAAATTAATAGCCTAGGGTATTAATTTTGATCCTTGCCCGCTATACAAGCACTTATATAATGGCGTAATTAAGCGCGTAATCTATACAGTTGACTATAAAATAAGATTACTTCTATTTTAAGGAAATGTACTAGTAGAACTCTAGTGCTACGCAGTTAAACATACTGTCTAGATTAAGAATTAAGTACCAACCTTAGCACTTCTATTTAACGACAAGCACAGTAGTGCTATTATACCCTATAGGGCATACACCTAATAGGTCCCTAACCTTAAGAATCTAGTTATTTTTGGGTATTACGCTAACCTAATTAACACGCTTAAGAAACACCATAAGAAGTACGATTTAGGGATAAAACCTAACTACGTTTTTATGGGATTAAAAGGAAGTAGTTAATTCAAGATAATAAACCTATATACTTAAGTAATTAAGCTATTTAGAGATACTAAAGTAAATAAGTATAGGTTCCCTTATAGAACACCTTAGGTATAAGCTATAAGCTAAGCTATAAGACATACTATAAGCTAAGCCGCGAACCGACTTAAATCTCCCTTTATTACCTTAAACGTGCTAACAGAGACTCCGGTTATAAGAACTGCAAGTAGGTAAGATAATAACTAAGTAGGCCGCTTAGATTATAACTAGGTGCCAATAGAGACTTTAGTTATAAGAACTATAAGTAGACGAAGCCTAAGTTAAGACCAAGTAGGCCGCTTAGATTAAGTAGGAAGCCTAGGTTAAAATTAAGTGGGACGCTTAAATCTGTAAGGTAATGCTAAGGGTAGGACGCCCGTATAAAGCACATTAATACGCATTCCTTATACGCAGAGAATAAGGTCTGGAAGGTTACTAAATATAAAGGTTTTTAACGACATAGTGGTTTAGTTAGTAATAGCTATAAAAGCTATCTACTTAGAAGCTAAGAACACTACCTCCTTAGGAGCACCTATAGCAGAATTTAATGCTATTAAGCTAGATTAGGCCTTAAGGGAGGACGCTCCTGGTTAGATAAAAGCTATCTTTAAAGAATTTCTCTCTCTAAAGAGAACGCACACCTATACCATTATAAGGGGGAGAGTACTAGAAGGAAGGTTGTTACTTCTAAGTAAGCTAGTTCTAAAGCATAAGTATAACACTAAGGGAGGAGTAATTCGTAAGAAGGCAAGACTATACATTTAGGGAGACAAGCAAACCCCCAACATCGACTATTTTAAGACATTTGCGTCTATTATACAATATAACACCTTTAGGTTCTTAATAGCAAAGGTGGCAGCTAAAGACCTTAAACTCGACCATATTAACGTTAAAACTATATTCTTAAACCTACTATTGCAAGAATAGATTTATATATAGATTTCTAACCTATTAAGAGACTTTAAACCTAACCTTAAGGGGGTAAAAGATGCCTACTTAACGCTAAATAAGTTACTTTACGGCCTAAAACGGGCACTAAGAGAGTGGTTTTATATAATTCAGAAGTTCTTTAAGAGTATAGGTTTAAAATTAGCTAATACTAACCCTAATCTCTTTATAGGAAATAAAGTACATATCTTATTATTTGTTAATAATATGCTAATTGTAGGAAAGCGCCGACACCTTAATATTATAAAGATAAGAATTTTAAGAGAATAGAGATATAAAGACCTAGGCCCTATAGAAGTATTTATAGGCTTCTAAATTAATTGAGATTGTATAAACTAAACCCTTAAGCTATATTAGATAATGTACACTAAGAAGCTACTTAAACGGCTAAAAATGGACAACTGCAATCTAACTAAGCTACTAATACTAGCTGGCACTGTTCTAAAGTCTAATATTAAAAGTCCCCTTAAGTATAACAATGTAACGGTATACTAATAGATTATTGGCTCTATAATCTACCTTTTAAACTATATACGTCTTAATATCAGCTATACTATTAGTTAGCTAGCTAGATTTATAGCAACACTAGGAGATTATATTACCGCTTAAGTAAGCAGCTACTATAATATCTAAACGGCACTCTCGAAACCGGAATTACCTACTTAAATTAAGTAGTTTACCTTCCTTTATATAAGCTTACGTTAACTAACTTACCTACTAGCTATTGTATCTTTATTAACGCTATATAGGGAATAAAACACAATCAGATATCTTTTTAAGGTATAGCAGTTATACGCTATAGGGGAGCGGTAATCTGGATAGCTTAAAGGCAGAAGTTAACGGCACTAAGCTTAATAGAAGTAGAGATTATGGCAGCATTAAAAGGAGCAAAGTTAGTAGTATAGCTTAAAAAGCTAACAAGAGATCTAGGGGAGAGAGATAATAACGATAATCCTTTTATCCCTACGCTCTATTATAACAATAAGAGCACGGTTAACCTCTTATATAATATAAAATACCACTAAAAAGCCAAGCATATCGAGACTTAATACCCCTTCGTACGAAATAATATGGTTTAGCGAGATTGACTTAAAGTAGTATATATACCAGGTAAAGATTAACCTAGAGATATACTTATGAAACAGCTACCGATTGACCAATTTACGAAGCACTGTGTAATGCTAGGAATCGGTAACTGACGGAGCAAGTAACATAGGTTTTTCGCCTACTATAGGTTTTTCCCTCTATACATAGGCCGAATGGCACTTGCAAGGTATTTGGGAATAGATTTATAATTGCCTATTTAGGAAACAGACGAGGAGAGCTTTGTCAGCATAGGGGAGTGTCAAAATTAGCAAGAGATGCTGACTAAGCTCTGGAGAACGAACTCTATATATAATCTAGATAGACATCATCCGCATTACAAGTCAATCAATATTCATCGTCTGCATCATCTTTATCAATCAATTGACCCCTCAAGATAGCTCCGCTGTGACCTTATGACCTCGTAATTCCAACAATATCCGCAAGTGGATATCGCTAACCTTTTTATTAAAAAGTTAATTCTATGGTCTAAGAGACTTTTCTAGCATTTCTTAAGCGATCCGACTTTGTTTATATAAAGCAGTTACCTTTTTTAACGAAATTAATCTACATCCCTATAGCAGCTATTATCTTAAAAATACTATTAAATTAATCCGCGGAAGTAGCTCTATAATTAATTAATATCTCTACCCTATTAGCCTCCGCGATATTAAGTAGAAGGCGCCGCCAACTAGGTAATGTGTTAATAATTAAATTGCCTACCCCTACTATAAATATAACGTTAATTAACCGGCGGACGCCTATCTAAATACTAACTGGAGTATTTACTAAGTGGATATTAAAGAAAGAAAAGGTTAAAGTTATTTTAAAATATTTACGGGACTGGCGATAGTCCTTTAGTAACCTTTCTTTGGCGTGGCTATAGCTTAGTATTAATAAAAGATAAGGCGTAGGAAATAACGAGGCTTAAAAAAAGAAGGAGGAAAAAAAGAAGAAGGTAAAGGGACTTATTACTACCCTTCTAGAGGACGAAGAAATCCGTAATATAATTATGGAGACTATAGATATCTATTTAGAACTAATTAATATAGTTATAAATATCCTTTATAAGAGCTTTATAATCTTTAGCAGAAGATGGTTATTTTTAGCCTATAAAAATCAGATCTAAAGTTTAAAGACGTTTAATTCTCGTAGGACTATAAGGCAATTAGCTAATATGCCCCTCTACTCTGCCAACTAATGGAAGGGTTATTAGTATAATTAAGAACTAATAAATCGCGAAATACGTACCTAGGGCAGGTTATTCTTCTTACATTTATCCTTTTATTAGGCCGCGCTCAAAGCTCTACTAACTATTTTACTCGGCTTCTTGGTCTTTATCTTTAAGGTATAAATATAAAGTGTTAGGTTTTATTACTGATTTATAGACTAGGGCTTATTAACAAATATATAACGCTTAACTGCCAAAAAATGGAATTGGCCGAATGCTCTAAGGAAGATTATAATACTAGCAGCGAATATACTAGCACTAACGTTATTAAAGACTTACCTCTAATTAATGTCCGCTCTTAATAATATCTATATTATATATAATAATTTTAACTACCTTAAGTAAACGCGATATTATTTAATCTAAGACACTAGTATTTTCCATTTTTATACTACCGGAAAGCTTATCTACAGATCTTATATTCCCCCTAGTGGCCTTCTTTAAAGTACGCTATATAACTAAGTATAGCTTTAGATTAAGGATATTGCCAAGGCGCTAGGTAATATATATAATGGTATTTAAATTTGGATATCTATTTTTATATTTATATATATATATATTATATTATACTACGTATAATACTTTATATACAGCCTTAGGCTATAGCGCTATAGTTCTATGTACATAAATCCTTTCTAGACAGCTTAATATATACTAGTAGCTATGTCCTAGTAGTTTATAAACCCCTAAACTAGGAGTTTATAGTTCCTTAGTAAAATACTAAGTTACTGCAACTACTAGGGAATACAGTCGTTTCAATAATATCGGTAACTCGCTTAGAGGCGAACGTCGCGCATCTCCCCTATCAAAACGATGCACCCCATATAACTCTACTAATATGGCTTTATATTTTATAAATAGGGCCGTATTTTATAGCCCTTTGCAAGAGCTATAAAACTAGCCCCTACTTATATAGTTTAGGGCTGTTTTAGTAGAGTTATGGGGGTGCTTATTTCTAGGAATAGAGGGGTCGGATTAGTCAGCGCAGAGCCTCAATTCAAGTTTTACGGTCACCCCCTATAGCCCCACTAATATAGCTCTATATTTAATAAATAAAGACATATTTTATAGCCCTCGAATAGAGCTATAAAATAAGCCTTTATTTATAAAATATAGAGCCATATTGGTGGGGCTATAGGGGGTATACTGCCGTTTTGGAAATATTAGTAAAAATCGCCAAGCCGCAGCAGGACATCGCCCTCTTATTAAAACAATCCACCCTATATAATTCTACCAATATTAATCCAATTTATATATACAGAGACCCATTTTATAGCTCTATTCTTGGGCTATAAAAGTGACCGTAAAACTTGAATTGAGGCTCTGCGCTGACTAATCCGACCCCTCTATTCCTAGAAATAAGCACCCCCATAACTCTACTAAAACAGCCCTAAACTATATAAGTAGGGGCTAGTTTTATA
>Ga0307507_10002521_pt1 | contig 38213 bp, 8 predicted proteins | sample 7_EM_MG_FD_207223 | JGI IMG/M metagenome (GOLD analysis project Ga0307507, IMG submission 207223) | Populus trichocarpa ectomycorrhiza microbial communities from riparian zone in the Pacific Northwest, United States - 7_EM | ecosystem: Host-associated > Plants > Roots > Unclassified | place...
AAAGCTAAATAAGTCACTTTACGGCCTAAAGCAGGCACTAAGAGAATGGTTTTAGATAGTTAAGAAGTTCTTTAAGAGCATAGGTTTAAAAGCAGCTAATACTAACCCCAATCTCTTTATAGGAAATAAAGTATATATCTTACTATTCGTTAACAATATACTAATTACAGAAAAGCGCCGATACCTCAATATTATAAAGATAAGAATCTTAAAAAAATGGAGATGCAAAGACCTAGGTTCTATAGAAGTATTTATAGGCTTCTAAATTAATTAAAACCGTATAAACCGAACCCTTAAGCTATATTAGACAATGTATACCAAGAAGCTACTTAAACGGCTAAAAATAAATAGCTGCAATCTGGCTAAGCTACTAATACTAGCTAGCACTATTCTAAAAGCGGATATTAAAAGTCCCCTTAAGTACAACAATGCGATAGTATACCGGCAGATTATTAGCTCTATAATCTACCTCTTAAACTATACACGTTCTAATACTAGCTACGCTATCGGTTAGTTAGCTAGGTTTATAGTAGTACTAGAAGAATTACATTACCGCTTAAGCAAGCAGCTACTATAATATCTAAACGGCACTCTTAAAACAGGAATTACCTACTTAAGTCAAGCAGTCTACCTTCCTTTATACAAGCTCACATTACCTACTGGTTATAATATCTTTACTAATACTACGTGGGGAATAGAACACGATCGGATATTGTTCCAAGGCATAGCAGTTATACACTATAGGGGAGCAGTAATCTGGATGGCTTAAAGGTAGAAGTTAACAGCATTAAGCTTAATAGAAGCAGAGATTATAGCGGCATTAAAAGGAGTAAGGTTAGTAGTATAGCTTAAAAAGCTGATAAGAGATCTAAAAGAGAGAGATAATAACAACCCTTTTATCCCTACGCTCTACTATAACAATAAGGGTACGGTCAACCTTTTATATAATATAAAATACTACCAGAAAGCTAAGCATATTAAGACTTAATACCTCTTTATATAAAATAACATAGTTCAGCAAGGTCAACTTAAAGTGGTATATATACCAGGTAAAGATCAGCTAAGAGATATGCTCACAAAACAGCTACCAATCAACCAATTTATAAAGCACTATGTAACGCTAGGAATTGGTAACTAACGGAGATAGTAATAGACGGAGATGGAGCAAGTTATGGAGGTTTTTCGCCTACTATAGGTTTTCCCTCTGTACGTAGGCCAAATGGCACTTGCAAGGTATTTGGGAATAGCTTTATAATTGCCTATTTAGGACAGATGAGGAGAGCGTCGTTAGCATAGGGGAGTGCCAGAATTAAGCGAGAGATGCTAACTAAGCTCTGGACACGTCGCGAGAGCGAGCTCTGCATGTCAATCTAGATAGATATTAACCGTATCTACTGCATCACAAATCAATCAATATTCATCGTCTGCGTCATCTCTATCATCAAATAAACCCTTAAGACACCTCCGCTGTGACCTTATAACCTTGTAATTCCAACAAAGACACAATCGACGCCACCCTTATATGTCTCGGATACGGTCAAATATTAAGTCATAGACTACGGAGTTCCGGGTCTACTTTCATGTATTTAGTTCACTTGATTTCCATAGATTTAGAATTAAGTCGTTCTTTCAATACCCACACTTGCACTGTTATAGTTATGAGTCCAGATTGCATTACCTACTAAACTAATTAATCTACTACCTTATTTATGAAGTCACTACTTCTACCACCTTTGCAAGTGTCTTAAGCTTCTTTACCTACTAAATGAACGGACGGTCGTATCTAACCGACGAACATACCTAACAGACAAACGAACTGACAAATCAAATCAAAAGCTTAAAACGTCAAAATAAGGTTTCGCCAAGACGTTAACCTAGGACCCTACTTGACCTATTAAATTCTAAAAATAACAACTAATACAGACGGACCTTATTTAAAATTCAACCTTATCCTTAAAAAGCCATCTAATTAGATACAATGGTTCTTTATTATTTAAGATACTACTAAAACAAATAACGTATGGCAGTACATCAACCTATTAAAGAAGAAAGACAAGCTTCCAAAGCTAGATGTTACGGACGCTTTAAGTACGATGTTATAACTACTTGGGGAAGAGTCGCAGGAAGCTAGTTAATTAATATAGGCATGGTCCAGGATGGATCCAGTGGAACTATATAACAAGGAATAGTAAGCGAGTTACATAACATTATATATAGTGTACAAAGTATACGCAGTATACGTCTACGTATAATACGTATAACACGTACCTCACATACAAGAGAGGATTTCTTAGGAGTACAGTTGTGTATTTAAAGGACCTTAGTCCCTACCATAGATAGTTCTCTCCTTATAGTAAATCTTAGAATACAATTAGAGTTAATCTATTAGGCAACCACTCTACCAGTTATTATTATATTATTAATTTATTTTTACCTACATACCCAGCCTAATAATAGGACCCACTATAGTTCCTACTACAAGGTTCCGTTACATATTCACTACTAAGGTTACGGTATTAAACAAGATCAAATAACATACCACCCAAAGCACCAGTTACAACGACGTTAATAGCAGCCATAACCTCAGGACCAGGAGACACTAGTATAGCAGATATAGATTCTCAAGTAGTTACGCGAGGTCAGTTATAGAAAATAGTTAATTACTTATAAGACAATAATAGGATACTTAAAGAACGCATTAATAGAATTAGAGCAGTAAAAATTAAGCTACCTTTAATTAAACGGTTCTCAGAAGAGAAGTTAAAGCTTAAGGGATTTCTTACGCAGATGCACTTTAAAGTAATACAGGAAGGAGTAAAGTTAGTAACATTATTGGATTAAGTAGCCTATACAGGATTGTTCCTAACAGGAAGGGTACTTAAGTAGTTTAAACTATACCTTACGAAAATACAGGCCAATGGCATAATAACTACTAACCAGGACGTACGGTATATATTTACTAGTTAAAACGGGTTTGCGGAATAACTAACGTAGATATTTAGAGACCTAGAGGCCACAACTACAGCGGAACAAAAGCTTTAGAACTTAGTACAACGCACTTTAGCAATTAAGTATATAACGCAGTTTTAAACACTAGCCACATAGGTTAAGTGGAATAATAGGGCGCTTATAGCACAGTATAAATAAGGACTTAAGGCTAAAGTCTAGGATACAATTATCCTAATAGAAGATACGGATACTCTAAGAGAGTTAATAGACTAGTTAATAAAGATTAATAATAGGATCTATTAAAGGGAACAAGCTAAGAGAGGGTAAGACAGAGTTCTATAGTCGTATAAGGCGCAAAGTACGCAACAACAGATATAAAGTTAAAAACTATAGAATAGCGCAGAGCTAATGGACCTAAGCGGTACTAAAGAAACCCAAAGATGGGGAAAAAAACTATAAAAACCTAGAGGTTAAGAATCTAGTAATTAAAGGACCTAGAAGTAGAGGCTAAACCAGAGATCTCAGCAGTAGAAGACGTTTAGGCGGACTCTATAGCAAGAAAAGTAGTTTAAAGATAGGGCTTGCATAAATTGCAGAAAATAAGGTTATTTTGCCAGAGACTATAGAGGTAGTTAGAGTAACTACGTGGTAAAGGGAACAAGGCTAGTAGACAGCACGTATATACAGAGAGACGATGGTGCACTATAAGGAACAAAAGAATGTTCAATTAACAGTTTTGCGTATTATTACAACAACGCATACCAAATTTATAAGGATGCTAAGTATGGCGCAAGCTATTAGCTATAGGAGCTATTATTATCTAAGTTTAGAGGAACTAATAAACCAGCTTACAGATCAGACATTAATAATAATAAGTTTAATATAGGTAAAGCGTTTACTAATAATAAGGCAATAAAGGCAGCTTACTAGGAGCATATAGACCTTAAAGAAGTTAAAACTAAAGTAGAGACTGAAACCATTATAAAACAGGGTTTAGTAATGGATGCTATAACACTATAGAATATAATTTCCATCGCTTCACAAGACAAAAGGAGCAATATTTAGAAAAAACTAAGTAAGTAGACAACTGCTAGTGCTAGCTTATCACTTAATAAAGGTAAAAGGCCATAGGCTTAAGATTCTTAAGAAGAGATAAAAGAAGCTTAAAATTCTTAAGATAAGATAAGATATACCCAAGGACCTACAACGGATAAAAACTAATAGGAAAGGGCAGCTACTCAGTTCATAGACAAATAAATAAGTACAGGACGCAAGTTCAAGAACTATAAGTTTAGGGAATGAATAAGAACGTTAGCAATCCTAGGTAAACGCAGTATTTAGCCTAAAGATTAAATAATTAATACCAGAATTAAAAAACAAGACAACTATAAGGATTTAGCTATAAGATGCAAAAAACAAGAAACTATAGATAAGTTTAGAACAAGAATCATTATATAGCAAGAGCAAAAGCTAGATAAGAGGTTAGCTACGCCAGGTTATATAAGGGACAGAGCACCCGTATAAAGAGTTACTAATAGGCTAAGTACAGGGACACCTAGGGTAAAATAGTTAGATAAACTGGAATAAGAAAAGGATCTAGATATCCTAACCAGGTTTAAAGAAAGACATACTAAAGGATATTATAATGCAGCGATAATAAGGTACTTTCTAACAGATAAACTATACACACTAAACCAGTTATACGGAAAGTAGTATAGGCAACGATATAGTAATAAATGGGAAGACTTTTATATATGGCTAAACAAAAAAGTTGTCTAAGACCAACCCATTACAGAGAAACGCATAAGTTACATTAAGGGAGCATTAATTATAATATTAAGGAACCTAGAAGAAGGATCTAGGGACTAGAGAAGTAAGCGATAAATCTTAATACCTATAGCAGAAATACTAGTGGTTAGGTCAACTAGGTATAGGTTTAAACTTAAGAACAAAGATAAACTAAGAGTTAACTTAAAATATGTAGCGCATTATATATTATCGTGGATAGCTTATGTGGATAATACGTGCAACATATATAGAGCACTAAAAGACAAGAACCGGAAGTACTTAGTAAGGATATATTAGGCACCAGAAGAAAAGCGGTTTAGAAATACCAAGTATATACATAGATGGCACCCTATAGAAGTACAAGGTTAAGGAGACTTAACACTTTAACTAGGAAGATTCCTTACAGAAGAATACCTAGACGGACAATAGTGGTAAAAGTGCCTAGAGAACACTTATCTATAGTATATAGAGGAAAAGAAACAAACTAAGTATTAGCTAAGGTTAGACTAAGTACAGACAGGATCTAGTAGCCAATAGCTAGGAAAAAGGGAGGTGTATAGGACCAGAGGGAACTAGTATTAGAGCCTTAGACCCTTAAAGGAATTTAAGGTTAACACCTAAATTTATAAGCTAAATGGCAAGATCAGCAGTTTAAAGTATTAGTAGATAGTAGAGCAATTAGGAACCACATATTACTAAAAGTAGTGGAAAGGATAGGGTTACCACATAGATAAAAGGAACACCTATATCCACTTATAACAATTTTAGGAGATTAGATAGCCTATAGAGGAGGCATTATCAATCTTAAAATAGGACCTATTTAGATAACTATTAAAGAAAGGCCAGTTAGAATGTCTTTTAATATCCTACTATTAGGACAAGATAAGGCAATATTAGGAATGCCTTAGTTATAGGAGTACAATCCAAAAATCAATTAGGTTATAGGTTAGGTTAATATTAAAAATACTTAACGGCGTAAAGTGCGACAGCAAACCAAGTTAGTATAGTACCAAGTTAGAGCAATATACAAAGAGACTAAGCAAGGCTTAAGTTATATACCAAAGAGATACCACAAGTATAGAAAAAAGTTATGGTCACTAGAAAGTAAAAAGCTGTTAGAGCATACAGTATAGGACCATAAAATAGAATTAAAAGAGGGAATAAGTCCAAAGTTCTTTCTAATCTATAAGCTTACTAAAACGGAGTTAGTAGTGCTTAAGGAGTTTGTCTAGGAGAACTTATATAAGGGATATATTAGACCGTTATAGTTATCGGCAGAATATCTAGTACTGTTTATCCTAAAGAAAAACAGAAAACTTAGGATGTGTATAGACTATAGACAGTTAAACAGCATTACTAGGAAGGATAGGTATTCTTTATCCTTAATTAGCAAGATTTAAGATAGGATAGTTAACATAAAGATCTTTATAAAGATAGATCTGAGGTAGGTATACCATTAGATTAGGATCAAGAAAGGCAACAAATAAAAGGCAGCCTTTAGGTTAAAGGAAGAACTATATAAACTATTAGTTATGCAATTTAGGCTTATAAACGCACTAGTAACGTTCTAGAAGCGAATTAATAGTATATTAGGAGAACACCTAGATAAGTTTGTTATAGTATACCTTAACAATATTATTATCTACTTAAAGAATGAGGAAGAATATAGAGAATATATTAAATGGGTTTTAAAGAGACTATAAAAAGAACAGATGCTAGTAGCAATTAAGAAATGCAAGTTCTTTACAAGAAAAACCAATTTTGTAGGATTTATTATTAAACTAGGAAAGATCAGCATGGACCTAAAGAAAGTTAAAGCCATAGTAAGTTAGCATAAACTATAGAACGTTACGCAGTTAAGGTTATTTCTAGGGTTTTGTAACTACTATAGGAGGTTTATAGCATAGTGGTTAAAAAGCATTAAGCCATTTACAAGACTAACAAAGAAAGAGGAACTATAGGTTTGGTATTATAGACGCTTTAAGTACGATATTACGACTACTTAGGGAAGAGTCGTAGGAAGCTAGTTGGTTAATATAGGCACGGTCTAGGATGGATCTGGTGGAACCATATAACGAGGAATGGTAAGCGAGTCACATAATATTATACGCAGTGTACGAAGTATACGCAGTGTACGCTATATATAACACGTATAACACATACCTTATATATAAGAGAGGATTTCTTAGGAGTATAGTTATGTATTTAAAGGACCTTAGTCCCTACTATAGATAGTTCTCTCCTTGTAGTGAATTTTAGAATACAATTAAAGTTAATCTGTTAGGCAACTACTCCACTAGTTATTATTATATTGTTGTTTTATTCTTACCTATATACCTAGCCTAATAATAGAACCTACTGTAGTTCCTGCTATAAGCTTCCATTACACATTCACTACTAAGGTTACGGTATTGAATAAAGTTAAATAATATGCTACTAAGAGCAGGACTAGTTATAACGGCGTCGACGGCAGCTATAACCTCAGGGCCAGGTGATACTAGTATAGACAATAGGGATTCTTAAATGGTTACGCGAGGTTAGTTATAGGAAATAGTTAATCACTTATAGGACAATAATAGGATACTTAAAGAACGCATTAATGAAATTAGAGTAGTAAAGATTAAGTTACCTTTAATTAAACAATTTTTAGGAGAGAAGTTAAAGCTTAAGGAATTTCTTACGCAGATGTACTTTAAGGTAGTATAAGAAGGAGCAAAGTTAGCAATATTATTAGATTAAGTAGCCTATATAGGATTATTCCTAACGGGGAGAGCACTTAAGTGGTTTAAGTTATATCTTACGGAAATATAGGCTAATAGTATAATAACTACTAACTAGGACGTACGGTATATATTTACTAGTTGGAACGGGTTTGCGGAATAACTAATATAGATATTTAGAGACCTAGAGGTCATAACCACAGCAGAACAAAAGCTTTAGAACTTAGTATAACGCACTTTAGTAATTAAGTATACAACACAGTTTTAAACACTAGCTATATAGGTTAAGTAAAATAATAGGGCGCTTATAGCATAGTATAAATAGGGACTTAAGGCTAAAGTCTAGGACGCAATTATCCTAATAGAAGATGTGGATACTCTAAGAGAGTTAATAGATTAGTTAATAAAGATTAATAATAGAATCTACCAAAGGGAACAAGCTAAAAGAGGGCAAAACAGAGTTCTACAGTTATATAAGGCGCAGAGTACGCAATAATAGATGTAGAGTTAAAAACTATGGAATAGCGCAGAGCTAATAGACCTAAGCGGTACTAAAGAAACCTAAAGATAGGAAAAGAAACTATAGAAACCTAGAGGTTAAGGATTAAGTGATTAAAGGACCTAGAAATAGAGGCTAAACCAGGGATCTCAGCAGCAGAAGACGTTTAGGCGGACTCTATAGCAAGAAAGATAGTTTAAAGATAGGGCTTATATAAATTGCGGAAAATAGAGTTATTTTACTAGAGACTATAGAGGTGGTTAGAATAACTATACGGTAAAGGGAACTAGGCCAGCAGACGGCACATACATATAAAGGGATAATAGTGCACTATAAAAAATAAAAGAATGTTCAATTAACAGTTTTGCGTATTGTTATAATAACATATGCCGAATTTATAAGGACGCTAAGTACGGCATAAGCTATTAGCTATAGGAGCCATTGTTATTTAAGTTTAAAGGAACCAATAAACTAGCTTATAAATCGGATATTAAAGATGATAAATTTAACAAAGGTAAAGCATTTACTAATAATAAGGTAATAAAGGCAGCTTACTAGAAGCGTATAGACCTTAGAGAAGTTAAAATAGAAGTAGAGACTAAGACCATTATAGAACAAGATTTAGTAACGGATATTAGGACACCGTTGGATACAATTTCTATCGCTTTATAAGACAATAGGAGCAATATTTAGAAGAAACTAAGTAAGTAGACAACTACTAGTGCTAGCTTATTACTTAATAAAGGTAAAAGGCTATAGGCTTAAGATTCTTAAGAAGAGATGCAAGAAGCTTAAGATTTTTAAAGTGAGATAAAACACACCTAAGGACCTACAATGGACGAAAACCAATAGGAAAGGGCAGTAACTCAATTCAGTAACAAACAAATAAGTATAGGACGCAAGTTTAAGAACTATAAGTTTAGAGAACGAATAAGAACGTTAGTAATTCTAGGTAAACGCAGTGTTTAGCCTAAAGATTAAACAGTTAATACTAGGATTAAAAAGTAAAACAACTACAAAGATCTAGCTGCTAGATGCAGAAAACAAGAAACTATAGATAAGTTTAGAACAAGAATTATTATATAGCAAGAGTAAAAGCTAGATAAGAGGTTAGCTATATTAGGTTATATAAGGGATAGAGCACCTATATAAAGAGTTACTAATAGGCCGAGTGCAGGGACACCTAGGGTAAAGTAGTTAGACGAACTAGAATAAAAAGAGGATCTAAATATTCTAACCAGGTTTAAAGAAAGATATACTAAAGAATATCACAATACAGCAATAATAAGGTACTTTCTAATGGATAGACCATACACACTAAACCAGTTATACAGAAAGTGGTATAGGCAACGACACAATAATAAATAGGCAGATTTTTATATATAGCTGGACAAAAAAGTTATCTAAGACTAACCTATTATAGAGAAACGTATAAGTCATATTAAAGGAGCGTTGATTATAATATTAAGGAACCTAGAAGAAGGATCTAGGGACTAGAAAAGTAAGCGATAAATCTTAATACCTATAGCAGAGATACTAGTAGTTAGGTTAACTAGGTATAGGTTTAAACTTAAGGATAAAAACAAACTAAGAGTTAACCTAAAACATATAGCGTATTATACACTATCGTGGATAGCTTATGTGGATAATATGTATAATATATATAGAGCACCTAAAGATAAAAACTAGAAGTACCTAGTAAGGATATATTAGGCACCAGAGGAAAAGCGGTTCAAAAATACTAAGTATATATATAGTTAGCACCTAGTAGAAGTATAAGGTTAAGGAGACTTAATACTTTAACTTAAAAGATTCCTTATAGAAGAATGCCTAGATAGACAACAGTGGTAAAAGTGCCCAGAGAATACTTGTCTATAGCATATAAAGGAAAAGAAATAAACTAAGTATTGGCTAAAGTTAGACTAAGTATAGGCAGGATCTAGCAGCCAATAGTTAGGAAAAGGGGAGGTGTATAGGACTAGAGGGAACCAGTATTAAAGCCTTAGACCCTTAAAGGAATTTAAGGTCAGCACCTAAATTTAAAAGCTAAGTGGCAAGATTAGCAGTTTAAAGCGTTGGTAGATAGTAGAGCAACTAGAAACTACATATCACCAAAAGCAGTAAAAAGGATGGGGTTACTATACAGATAAAAGAAACACCTATATCTACTTATAACGATTTTAGGAGATTAGATAGCCTATAAAGGAGGCATTATTAATCTTAAAATAGGACCTATTTAGATAACTATTAAAGGGAGACCAGTTAGAATGTCTTTCAATATCCTACTATTAGGATAGGATAAGGCGATACTAGGAATGCCTTAATTACAGAAGTATAATCTAAAAATTGATTAGGTTACAGGTTAGGTCGATATTAAGGATACTTAATAGTATAAAGTGCGACAGTAAACCAAGTTAGTATAGTACTAAGTTAGAGCGATATATAAAGAGACTAAGTAAGGCTTAAGTTATATACCAAAGAGATACCACAAGTATGGTAAAAAGTTATAGTTACCAGAAAGTGAAAAGCTGTTAGAGCATATAGCTTAGGACTATAAGATAGAATTAAAAGAGGGAATAAGTCTAAAGTTCTTTCTAATTTATAAGCTTACTAAAACGGAGTTAGTAGCGCTTAAGGAGTTTATCTAGAAGAACTTACGCAAGGGATATATTAGACTATTATAGTTATTAGTAGGATATCCAATACTATTTATCCTAAAGAAAAATGGAAAACTTAGGATGTATATAGACTATAGACAGTTAAACAGTATCACTAGGAAGGATAGGTATCCTTTACCCTTAATTAGCAAAATCTAAGATAGGATAAGCAATGTAAAGATCTTTACAAAGATAGATCTAAGATAGGCGTACTATTAGATTAGAATTAAGGAAGGCAATAAATAGAAGGTAGCTTTTAGGTCAAAGGAAGGACTATATAAGCCGTTAGTTATATAGTTTAGGCTTATAAACGCACTAGTAACGTTCTAGAAGCAAATTAATAGTGTATTAGAAGAATACCTAGATAAATTTATTATAGTATACCTTAACAATATTATTATCTACTTAAAGAGTAAGGAAGAGCATAGAGAATACGTTAAATGGGTCTTAAAGAGACTATAAGAAGAATAAATACTAGTAGTAATTAAGAAATGCAAGTTTTTTACCCAGAAGACCAATTTTATTGGATTTATTATTAAACTAGGCTAACTTAGTATAGATCCAAAAAAGATTAAGGCTATAGTAAATTGGCAAGAACTAGAGAATATTATATAGTTAAAATCGTTCCTAGGGTTTTGCAATTACTGTAGAAGGTTTATAGCGCAATAGTTACAGGACATTAAGCCGTTTACGCAGTTAATAAAGAAAGAAGAACTATAGGCGTGGGGAAAGGAGCAATAAAAACTATTTAAGAGAGTTAAAGAGTTGTTTACCTAAGAGCCAGTTCTTAAGATCTATTAACCAGGTCTAGAGATGGTTATAGAAACAGATATATCAGACTTTACACTAGGGGTATACTTTATATAGAAATATTAAAATAGATAGCACCCAGTAGTATACTATAGTTAAAAGATGACACTACTAAAGTTAAACTATAACATCTACAACAAGGAGTTATTAGGTATAGTTATAGTACTTAGGAAATAGAGAGCATTCTTATAAGGCATAAAGAAACCATTTATAGTTAAGACAGATTATAAGAACCTTATAGAATTCCTAATAATAAAGGAACTTAACCAAAGACAGGTTAGATAGGCAGAAATACTTATAAAATACTATTTCGAAATTCAGTATACTAAGGGTACAGATAATGCACAAGTAGACGCTTTAAGTAGAAAGGCTAAACTATAAAGTAATAAAAAGCTATTGGGAGCTTTGTTACAAAAGGATTAAAATAAATTAATTAGGTATAATTATCTAAAGATTATAGTAACTAAGGAAAGTTAAATCTATAAATTACTAAAGAGTAATTAGATATAGAAGATTTAAAAAGTATAGGTAAAGGATCTAGACTTAGAGCAATACGAAAATAGAGAAGTAACGTATATACCTAAGTCTATTACAGAAGAATTTATTAAGGAATTTCACAAGGGAATAATACAAGGACATAATAAAGCTATAGGCTTAGTATTAAGACTTTAAAAGGAGTACATTATTTAAGGAATCTAGGGACTAGCATAATAAGTTATAAAGAAATGTCTAGATTGCTAAAGAAATAAACTAATAAGGTATAAGTTGTATAGAGGGCTATAACCTATTAAGACACTAGGAAGACCATAGGAAGTTATATTATAGGACTTTATTATTAAGTTACTAAAGTTAAGAGATTTTATTATAGGACAAGATTATAACGTGATTTTAGTAATAGTGGACAAGCTAATAAAGTGGGGATACTTTATAGCATACACTAAAGAGATATTAGTAGAAGATGTCGCTAGAATCTATATAAAGGAAGTATTTGCCAGATATAGAGCACCAGATAAGATTATATTGGATAGAGATCTAAGATTTATAGCAGTATTTTAGGAAGTGTTTCTAGCAGAATAAGGAGTTTACGTAGTAATATCCATAGCGTATTATCTACAGACGGATAGACAAATAGAAAGACTAAACTAGACACTAGAGCAGTATCTAAAGCATTATATTAATTATATATAGAATAATTGGGTATTGCTATTACCAGTTACATAGTTTATATACAATATAACACTACAAGAAGAAATAGGGGCATTGCCATTTAAGGCAAATTACGGATACGAGCTAAGAATATCGTTATCGCCATATTAAGTAAAAAAGATGAGTAGTATAGCTAAGTAAAGAATGGAGATGTTAATAAATCTTTATATAGACCTTAAAGAAACAGCTAAACTAGTACAAGAACGAATAAAAAGGTACTATAATGCTAAGAGATCTAAGGGACCAGATCTTAAGGAGGGGGATAAAGTATAGCTACTACACAAAAATTTTAAGAGTTGATGACTAAGTAAGAAATTGGACTATATTAGACTAGGACCTTTTAAAATCAAGTAAAGAGTTTTATTAGTTATATATAAGTTAAACCTACTAACCAAAATGAAAATCTACCCTATATAATATATCGTAATGCTAGAGCTAGTATACGGAAATATTAAGCTACTAGTCTATAAAGCAGACATGTATAGAGGACAAGAGAAAGACAAATAGCAAGTTTTAAAGATTATTAATTACAAGAATGTGGATAACGAAATGTGGTATAAAGTAAAGTGGATAGGCTATAGTAAGACTACCTAGAAACCACTAAGTAACCTAAAAAACGCTATAGGAAAGGTATGGGAGTATTAAAAGAGAGTAGGTCAGGTAATATTAATAAAGAAGGATCGCCAAAGAATAAGTCACCTAAGGGGGACCCAAGAGGAGCAATTACCGAGCTACTTAGAGTTGTTTCCCTCGCAGGAGGAAAGCCAGTCCTTTTGTTACCTAGCTTAGATAAACCCTGTTAAACCAGTTTCCACTCCTTAGAACGGACCTTCTCACGAACAAGTTTAAGACGAAGAAGACAGGCAGAAGCCGATAGATAGGCTTTAAGGGTACGCTATTAAGCAGCTATAGCCTCCTGCTCCGCTTCCTATAAACGACGAAGCTTATCTAAGGCGCTTAAGAGCTTACCATTAAGCTTCGCAGTGGTAGATTAAACATAAGACCCTATAATAAGTTACTTAGGGAACTTGAAGACTGTTAAGAGTTATAGGACGCGTATACTTAGCGTTAAAGACAGAGCGAACATCGCAAGATAATTAAACGTTTGCTTTAGTGCACTCTAAGCAAGACAAGGGTTGTTAAGATAAGGGACTTGCTATTGCAACACATACTAACCCCGCTTTAGCATAACAAGAATATGGAGACGATATTGTCTTACTAAGCGATAGTATAGCAGCCACGGTGCGAGCACGACGTTGCGCTTAGGAGGAAGAAGAAGCTTTAGGTATAATAAGCAAGAATATTAACCAGACTGATTAAACGGATATTACACCTTTAGTGGACAATTTAGAGATGTTAGGAATCTTCAAGGACGAAGATAAAAAGGAGGGAGATAGTATTACAGACGCTTTAAGTATAATGTTATAACTACTTAGGGAAGAGTTGCAGGAAGCTAGTTGGTTAATATAGGCATAGTTTAGGATAGATCCGGTGGAACTATATAACGAGAAATGGTAAGCGAGTCACATAATATTATACGCAGTATATAAAGTATACGTAGTATACGCTATGTATAATATATATAATACGTACCTTATATACAAGAGAGGATTTCTTAGGAGTATGGTTATGTATTTAAAGGACCTCAGTCCCTACCGTAGATAGTTCTCTCCTTATAGTGAATCTTAGAATATAATTAGAGTTAATCTGTTAGGCAACTACTCCACCAGTTATTATTACGTTGTTGTTTTGTTCTTACCTATATACCTAGCCCAATAACAGAACCCACCGTAGTTCCTACTACAAGGTTCCGTTACATTTAGGGTAGTAAATAGAAGGAGCTATTCTAGGAACTTAAAGAGTTGTTTACCTAAGAGCCAGTCCTTAAGATCTATTAACCAAAGTTAGAAACGGTTGTTAAGATAAACGCATTAGACTTTATACTAGGAGTATGCTTACTACAAAGATACCAGGACGCATAGCACCTAGTAGCATACTATAGTTAGAAAATAACACCATTAGAGTTAAACTATGACATCTATAACAGGGAGTTATTAGGTATAGTTACAGTACTTAAGGAATAGAGAGCATTTTTATAAGGTATAGAGAAACTATTTATGGTTAAGACGGACTATAAGAACCTTATAGGATTCCTAATAACAAAGGAACTCAACTAAAGACAGCTTAGATAGGCGGAAATGCTTATAGAATACTATTTTAAAATTCAGCATACTAAGGGTATAAACAATGCACAAGCAGACGCTTTAAGTGGAAAGGCTAAACTATAAAGTAATAAAAGGCTATCAGGAGCTTTATTGCGAAGGGATTAAGACAGATTAATTAGGTATAACTATCCAAAGATTATAGTAACCGAAGAAAGCCAGATCTATAAGTTACTAAAGAGTAATTAGATATAGAAGATCTAAGAAGCATAAATAGAGGATCCAGACTTAGAGTAATATAAAAATAGAGAAGCAACATATCTGCCTAAGTCTATTACAGAAGAATTTGTTAAGGAATTCCACAAGGGAATAATATAAGGATACAACAGAGCTACAGGCTTAGTATTAAGACTTTAGGAGGAGTACATTATTTAAGGAATCTAGGGACTAATAAGGCAAGTTATAAAAGAGTATCTAGATTGCTAAAGAAATAAACCAATAAGATATAAGCTGTATAAAGGGCTATAACCTATTAAGATACCAGGAAGACCATAGGAAGTTATATTATAGGACTTTATTATTAAGTTACCAAAGTTAAGAGATCCTATTACGGGACAAGACCATAATGTAATTTTAGTAATAGTGGATAAGCTAATAAATTGGGGAAACTTTATAGCATGCACTAAAGAAATATTAGTAGAAGATATCGCGAAAATCTATATAAAGGAGGTGTTTGCAATACACAGAGCACTAGATAAGATTATATTGGATAGAGATCTAAGATTTATAGCAGCATTTTAGGAAGTGTTTCTAGCAGAATAAGGGGTTCGCGCAGCAACCTCTACAGTATATTATCCGCAGACGGACGGACAAACAAAAAGACTAAACTAGACACTAGAACAGTATCTAAGGCACTATATTAACTATATATAGAATAATTAGGTATTATTATTACCAATTATATAGTTTATATATAATACAATACCACAAGAAGGAATGGGGACATTACTATTTAAGGCGAATTACGGATATAAACTAAGAACATTATTATCGCCATATTAAGCAAAAAAGACAAGTAGCACAGCTAAACAAAGAATAGAGATGTTAATAAATCTTTATATAGACCTTATAGAAACAGCTAAACTAGTATAAGAACGAATGAAAAGGTACTACAATACTAAGAGATCTAAGGGACCAGATCTTAAGGAGGGAGATAGAGTATAGCTACTATATAAAAATTTCAAGAGTTAACAACCAAGCAAGAAATTGGACTATATTAGACTAGGACCTTTTAAAATTGCGTAAAGAATTTTATTAGTCACGTACAAGTTAAACCTATTAGCTAAAATAAAGATCTACCCTATATAACATATCGCGATACTAAAACCAGCACACAGAGATGTCAAGCCACTAGTCTATAAGGCAGACACGTATAGAGGACAAGAAGAAGACAAATAGCAAGTTTTAAAGATTATTAGTTATAAGGACGTAGATAATAAAACATAGTATAAAGTAAAGTAGATAGGCTACAATAAAACTACCTAGGAGCCACTAAGTAACCTAGAAAACGCTATAGGAAAGGTAAAGAAGTATTAAAAGAAAGCAGGTTAGGAAGTATTAAAAAAGGATCGCCAAAGAATAAGTTACCTAAGGGGGACCCAAGAGGAGCAATTACTAAGCTACTTAGAGTTGTTTCCCTTATAGGAGAAGAGCTAGTCCTTTTATTACCTAGCTTGTTAAGACCCTGTTAAATAAGTTTTTACTCCTTAAAATAAACCTTCTTATAAACCTTCTTAAGATGGGTTAACTAAGCAAACACAACCTACTAAGACTTAAAGGAGCGACGTTAAGCCTTAAGGGCCTAAGCGGTCTCTTTAGCAGAATAGTAAAGTTTAGTGTATATAGCGGCCAACTTAGACTTAAGCTTTGCAGCGGTAGATTAAACATAAAACCCTATAACAAGTTACTTAGGGAACTTAAAGACTGTTAAGAGTTATAGGGCGCGCACACTTAGCGTTAAAAACAGAGCGAACGTTATAGGACAACTAAATATTTACTTTAGTGCACTCTAAGCAAAATAAGGGTTATTAAGATAAGGGACTTGCTATTACAATATATACCAACCCCACTTTCACACAATAAGAACACGGAGACGATATTATATCACTAAGCAACAGTATGGCAGCCATAGTGCGAGCATAACATTGCGCTTATAAAGAAGAAGAAGCTTTAGGTATAATAAGTAAGGATATTAACCAGACTAATTAAACGGATGTTATACCTCTAGTAAACGACTTAGAGATATTAGGAATCTTTAAGGACAAAGATAAAAAGGAGGAAGATAGTGTTACGGACGCTTTAAGTACAATATTATAACTACTTGGGGAAGAGTTATAGGAAGCTAGTTAGTTAATATAGGCATAGTCCAGAATAGATCTAGTGGAACTATATAACAAGGAATAGTAAGCGAGTCATATAATGTTATATATAGTATACAAAGTATACGCAGTGTATATCTATGTATAATACGTATAACACGTACCTTATGTACAAGAGAGGATTTCTTAGAAGTATGGTTATGTATTTAAAGGACCTCAGTCCCTACTATAGATAGTTCTCTCCTTGTAGTAAATCTTAGAATATAATTAGAGTTAATCTATTAGGCAACCACTCCACCAGTTATTATTACGTTGTTGATTTATTCTTACCTACATACCCAGCCTAATAATAGGACCCACCGTAGTTCCTACTACAAGGTTCCGTTACACTAGAACCTCCAAATCGGCCTATACTAAGAGACGTGCTTTCTACTGCTATATTAATAGCCAAGCTAGATCCAAATCAACTTATTGCCTATAATTAACTATACGCGGAATACAAGGACGACCTCTACGTGCACCAGAAGCAAAAGCAAGCCATAAACAATATTAGCAATTATATCGTCCGCATAACGTTAGTAGCCTACCTCCCTCTTATTAAAGACCTCGGAACAGTATACGAACGCCTTTAAGAGTTAAAGACTGTACTTGCCCCTACTACCTTAGGTTAAAAGCGCGATGTCCTAAATCAATATACGGCTCTTAAAGCCTACAACAAAAAGCAGAGCATTGAAAAATGGTTAAATAATTAGAGGAGCGTCTATAAGCTAGTAGAGGAATTGGAGCTTCTAGACATATAGGGATTTAGGCCCTACTATAATTTTATATAAGCTATTAAAGCCATCTCTTCTAGTTTTATAGGAGTACTGGAAGTAGACCTAATTAGGAAAGAACAAAAAGACGAAAAAGCCCTATCTATTATTAGCCTTATTAAGGAATTTAAGGAGCACTATTGTATATAGCAAGTATTGTCTACCTTAACTGCCAATAACTCTGCATTTGCAACCCTTTAAAACAATTCCAATTTAGACTCTAACGGCAATTCCAATTCTAATAGTAATTTAAATTCAAATTTGAGATGGAACAAGGAATGCATATACGGCATTGTACATTGGTTTAATAACTGCTATTATATTGCTGAGCATAAGCGCCCTTAAGGATGGAGACCAAGGGCAGATATCTAGAAGAAAGTAGATAAAGCTATTTTATCTACACCTTAGATTAAACGCATTGTTAACTAAATCTAAAAAAGAGAATAGGAAGTAAAGGAGAACAATTAGAATATAGAATCCATAATTAATTTTAATTCTAAAACCCCACCTTCTACTAAACCAACTAGCTATGCTGCCGTGTTTAGTACTAGTTAAATTCCTTTTGAACTCCAGAACACCTAGATACTTAACCCTAGTGTAGATACCCACGTCTGTAATAATAAAGAAGACTTTACCTTCTTATACCTAGCAGTAGAAGACGACTACCTAATTACTAGCGGAAATTTTGTGAAAATTTAAGCCTATGGAACAGTAACCATTACTGTTAATACACCTACTGGGAAGTTAAAAATGAAGCTATCCTATATAGCACTAGCACCTACCTTTTTTATAAATATTATAGCACTTTTAAGAGCTACTGATAATGATATCTATTTCGACTTAGGACGAAATGTGCTATACCGTCTAGTAACTGGTAAAACAGTCTACTATACAAAATAACTAGGGGGCCACTAGGCACTAATATACAGAGAGCCTAAAAATACCCTAGACTTAACAACTTAATCAACCTTCTTAATAGGAAGATTTTAATTAAGCTAAATGGCCCGTAAACTAATTGGAGCCACAGCTATAAGATGGTATAAGATACTCGGCCATATAGGACCTAATGCTATTGCACAGCTTCCTAAGCATGTTATTGGCGTAGAGCTGACCGGATTTGAAACTAATAAATAAGCACCGCTTAAAATCGAATATAAAGTTTACTTATTAGCAAAGCACACGCAGCAGATCTCTTAAAGATAAGAACACGAATTTCCAGCTACTTAACCATTCAAACGGCTAGCATTTGATATTATCTACCTTAGAGTACTAGGGTATAACGGCAATAGATATACTATGCACTTCTATTACACGTATTCTAAATTTAACTTTATGTTTACCTCTAAGAATAAGGATAAAGCTACTGTCCTACCTACCATTTGTAAAATTTACCGCTTAATTAAGACATGATTCTACTAAGACGTTATCTTCTTCTAGAGTAATGACGAATAAGCATTTAGATAAACGGAAGATACCCTAGATATGTGGTATACAGACGAAGGCATTACCTTTAAATGCCAAGCACCGTATACTAAGGAATAAAATGGCGGAGCTGAAAGATCTAGAAGAACCTTATGGAACGATTAAGGTCTATATAGTTAAAAGCATCCTTACCCCCATCTCTAGGACTAGAAGCTTTCCTTGCTGCTAGCTATGCACTTAATTAAATACCAAATAAGCAGCTAGGGTGGAAAACTCCATATAAGGTCGCCTATGGTAAGCTGCCATCACTTACCTATATGCACGAATATAGTTGCAAGACCTATACGCTGAATAAACAAGTTAGAAAGGGAGACAAGCTAGCTCCTCAGTGTGGCTTTCCATTCTCTTATCGTCCATCTTATCAATCCATTATCGATATGGATCTTATCGATATGGATTACAAATATTGTCCATACTTCCTCACCACCAGAAAAATTCTCAGCTTTTACCTTCCCTTTACCCTATTGTACAAACATAGATTCTAAAGCAGAATCATCTCTTCTTGCGCCTTCAACTACCGTTGATTCGGCCTTAACTCGCCCAACAAGGACCCAAACAGCCGTTACAACATGGGCCCATGCTCGTACAGCGCTTGGCACGGAGCCAGAATATTCAGGTTAAAATCGTATTCTCTACTGCATTCACTGTCCACAAGAATTGCCATATAGTAGTCCAGTTACTAGTAATTTTCGAAAGTATCTTAATTCGAAACATCTACTTTAGGTTAAAAAAGATACTAGCCTAATATAATCAGAGATACTCAAAAAACTTCAGCAACTATACATTAAAGCAGAGTCTTTAGGTCAAACAACAGAAATAGATACCTAGGTCTTTTAAAAACAACTAAATTAGGATATAATTAATAAGGCTTTAATCTCATTAATTGTTGTACAAAATATTCCATTCCGTATTGTTAAATAGCCTAAATTTCATGCTTTTTGCCAAGTTCTTAATCCAGAATCGTCCAACTTTCTTATAACAGCACACTCTCAAATTATAAAAAAGATTGAACTATCCTAGCAAGCTCATAAAGATATCGTATAAAAGAAACTTCAGTTAGCAATATCAAGTATTTATCTATTGCTTGATATCTAGACCTCCCTAAATAGGCTCCTTCTTCTAGGGATCTGCGCCCACTTTGTTAATTGGGGTTAGGAGAAGCAATTAAAGGCCCTTCTTGCCCTTTATACAGTAGCAAATCATAGCAGAGACGAGCAATTCACTACTCTTCTCCCAGTCCTTAAGGACTACGGTATCGTACAAAAGCTTAGGTCTATTATTTGTGATAATGCTAGTTCAAACGATACCCTTTATCGTAAAGTAGAAGCCTATCTCTTAGAAGAGGAGGAGATTAAATAGGATTTTACATATCGGCAGATCCGCTATACCGGCCATATTATTAACTTAGCCGTACAAGCCTTCCTATTTTACAGTCAAATTAAAATGGAATAACTTAAGTCGTATAACAAACAGGAAGGAAAAGGGGAAGTAGGAGATAAAGAGGAGAAACGGGCAACCTTTCGGGTTATAGGACCACTCGGCAAGCTTTATAATATCATTGTACATATCCGCAGTTCTGCTGGTTATATAAAGGAGTTTAAGGATCTCGCAGAGAGAATAATTCCACTTAATAACCGTACAAGATGGAATAGCTGGTTTTAAATGCTAGCTATAGCCGATTAAAAGGCAGGAGCTATTAATACCTATACTAAAAACCACTTTACTACACTCTAGGCAGACTATCTCTCCCCAGAGGACTGGGAACGGCTTTATACAACTAAGGAATTCCTTCAACCATTCCACCAAGCAACTTTAGAGACTCAAGGAGATTATACAACAATTAATAGTGTGCTCTTTACTATGGATGTTCTTGTCTAGTACTTTAAAGCCGCACTTATAAGTAAACTTCCTACTAAATTGGACAATAGTAACACCGTATAGTAGTCTAAATATGCTTCTAATAAGGAGTTTAGCTCTCATATTAAAAAGGGGTAGGAAATCTTTAATAAGTACTACAGCAAAACAGACAATTCACCCTTTTACGCTACAGCCCTTATTCTTCATCCAAACCGTTGTATAAAGTATATTAAGGCTAACTGGAAGCCAAAATAGGTAAAGCCTATATTAAAAAAGGTTAAAGGACTTTAGGAGTCCTACTAGGAAAAGGCTCCTTCTCCCCTAATTTCTTTATTATATAAAAAGAAACAACCTCAGGAGCAGGAGCTTGATGTATTTAATCAGATTACTTAAAAGTTAGGGAAGTATGCTTGACTATAAAGTCAGGATAAGTTCTAAGACTATTATAATAGGGAACCGTACGATATTGGTAAGATGTCGGCTCTTAAATAGTAGTGTTAAGATTAACAGAGAAAACGTTGGCCAAGGTTATTGTATATGGCAATTAATATTCTCTCAATTCTAGCTATAAGCGATGAACCAGAGCGAGTCTTTTTAGGGGGACGTCGTACGGTATTATGGGAAAGGGCATAGATAGGAGCCGAAAACCTTAAGAGAGTAGAGTGTTTAAAGCATTGAAAACGAAGTGGTATTTTAGATGAAAAACTTAAGATGATAACTTAAATAGACTGTCCAATATCCGTAATATCTGCAATATCTGCAATATCCGCAATATCCGCAATATCTACAATATCTGCAATATCTACAATATCTGCTGAATTCTGCTAAGTCCGCCAAATTCTACTAAATTCTGCTAGAACCGTAATCTGCCCCGTGCATAGCGTGACTCCTGTTAACCTAGCAACTAAATTAATGATATGTCCCTTTTGTTATAGGGTCTGTGCGGAAATTAAACGGATAAACGTACGTATTACAATTCTAAGGAGTATGGACTAGCGTATGGATATGGAGAGGTATGGACGAGTCCATATCGATAATGGATTGCAGCCTAATCCATTTATGGAAAGCCACACTGTAGCTCCTTATGCATTAATAGGACACCTAGTTGGCTACAATTTAATAAATATCTATTAAATCTGGATTCTAAGCCTTTACAAAGTTATTTGAATTAGAGATGTTATATTTAATAAGACCTTATTCTATAACCCTAAGGGTTAAAACATTAATTACCTACTTAGGGAAGCATTAAAAGACACTATCTAGGCAATTAGTCTACTAGAACCTCTCTATAAGGACGAATCTAAGGATAAATCTATCCTATATAGACCTACCTTAAATGCAGATTAAACGACTATATTAAACAACTTGGCAGAGCTTCCTATAAAGGACATTGAACAGCTACTGACATCTAGCAGAACGGTATCTCCGGATCTGCTAGAAACAAACACCACACTAGGAGGACTTTAAGACAATATCTTGGATACAATTGAAACAGGTTCTACCTAGCCAAGTAGTTTACCAGAACCGCTGAATACAGCTTCATAAGCTAACAAGGTCTCGGCCAATCCTTTTACCGACCTCGTCCTACCAGAAGGTTCCAAACGAATTTAACATCAAGCGTACGCAGCAGCACTAGCCAATATACCTACCCTATTTGGTTACTACGCTGGCTTTGCCATAGGACTAGTAAAGGACATTAACCAAACTAGATCCTCCCTATATTAAGACAATCTTTTACCTAAACCAAGGAACCTTAAAGAGCTAAAAAAGCACCCTTTAACTACCGGCTTTTAAAAGGCTATGGAAAAAGAATACAATAACCTAAAATGCCGAGGGACATTTAAGACTGTACTAAAAGAAGAAGCATATAACAAGCAGATCCTTCCACTAAAATAGGTCTTTAAATACAAGTTTAACAGCAATAGTTACCTTTAAAAGCTAAAGGCTTAACTATATGTCCGCGGAGACCTGCAGATCACCAAAGAAGAGACCTATACAGCAACCCTAGCTGCTTGAATATTCCGTGCCCTCATAGCTATAGCAGCTGCATTTAATTTGGAGATTTAATAGTATAACGCTGTAAACGCATTTATAAACGCAAGACTAGTTAAGCCAGTCTACTGCTATTGCCTAGAAGGCTTTAATCAAAACGGACATATCCTAAAGCTACTTATGGCGCTATACGGATTAAAAGTCTTACCACTACTTTGGTACAAAGAGCTTACTAGTACACTGGCTAAATTTGGATTAAAGCCTGTCCTAGGTACGAACTGCCTTTATACTAATAGACGACTTATTATCTTCTTCTATATAGATGATATTGCTGTTCTATTTGCCAAAAAGGACCTTTAAAGATTAGAAGAATTTGAAGCTAAACTTCTACATTAATACAAGATCCGTGCACTAGGAGACCTATAATAGTTCCTAGGAATTTAAATTAAACAAGATTGTGTAAACAGAAAGCTCTGGCTTTGCCAAGATTTATATATTAAAAAGATAGCCAGTCGATTTAATATTCAACTAGGAAGATTTCCTAAGTCACTACTTTCCGCTAAAGAACTAATTCCGTCCGACCAGTAGATGAACCCTTAAAGAACACTAGCCTATTAGCAACGGGTTGGTTCTCTTACGCACCTCACCGTATTTAGAAGACCTAATATTACGAAGACGCATTCTAAGCTAGCTGAATTTCTTACCAATCCAAATTAAAAGCACCTTGATGTATTAAACCAAGCTATTGCCTATTGCCTTGGAACAAAATATACAGCTATTAAATACTCTAGCGAAGTATTTAGAGCACATATCTACTTCAGAAACCCTAAAGGAGAAGATATTACCTTTTACGGAGTATCCGACGCAGCATTTACGGACCATAAAGAGACTAGACGGAGCTCTTAAGGATACCTTTTTATGCTATTCGGAGGACTAATTAATTGGAAGGCAACCCTATAACAATTAGTAACTTGCTTAACTACTAAAGCGGAGCTTCTCTCCCTGTCTACGGCTGCTGTTAAAATTATCTGGTGGCAGCGTTTCTTTAAGGCAATTGGTCTTAATTTAGAACACGATTTTACCCTGCTATGCGACAATATGCAGACTATACAACTCCTAAGACAGGATACACCAAAGCTTAACACCAAGCTACGATATATTGACGTCCATCAGTACTGGCTTAGACAGGAAGTTCAAGACAAAAAGATCGACGTATAATGGGTCCCTATAGATAAGATGCCTGCCGACGGTCTTACTAAGATCCTACCCCATTAAAGGCACGAGGTATAGATAAAGCAATTAAATCTGGTGGATATTTGACATTAGATCACTGCTACAACTAACAAAGACTCTTAAGTATCACCCTGTACAACTCCTAAAGTTGTATCTAAATTTCCTATTTTGGTATAGCTTCTATCTTCGTTTTATTTTCTACAGCTTTAACTACACCGTCAAATCTGGGGGGGGTGTGTAACAGTTCACCAGCACTACGCTAAGACACGAGACCGTCGCCTAAGAGGCTCCGAGACACAATCGACGCCACCCTTGTATGTCTCGGATACGGTTAAATATTGAGTCATAGACTACGGAGTTCCGGGTCTACTTTCATGTATTTAGTTCACTTGATTTCCATAGATTTAGAATTAAGTCGTTCTTTTAATACCCATACTTGCACTGTTACATAAGGGGGTTTCTAGTTACATATTACCTCTACTTTTTTAGGGTCAATTTTAATTCCTTCTATACTAACAATAAACCTAAGGTACTTTATTCGTTTTACTCTAAATTCGCATTTCTTAATATTAACTTATAGGCCTATATTCCGCAGTCTCTCTAGGACCTTTTTAACGTGAACTTAGTGCTTAAGTTTATTATCTAAGTATATAAGAATGTCGTCTAGGTATACCGTGCAGAATTTATTAAGGTAGTTAAAAAGAACATCATTTATATACCGTTGGTACGTGGCTGGCCTATTCATTAGTCTAAAAGGAAGAGCTTTATATTTATAAGAACCATAGCGGGTACGGAATATTGTTAGATCCTCTAATATAAGGTCTATCCTAATTTAGTAAAAGGCTTGGCGGACATTAAGCTTAATAAAGATTTTAGCTTGGCTTAGATATATAAGGGTCTTATTAATTAGGGGGAGAGGGTAACAATCTTTCTAAGTAATAGCGTTTAGTTTCCAATAGTTAATACAGAAGCGGAGGCCTTTATTAGGTTTCTTTATAAATAAAATAGGGGAAGTAAAAGGGGCCTAACTTGGCTCAATAAACCCCTTATAGAGGTTATCAATTAGGTACTACTTAGTTACTTTTAGTTCCTCTATAGTTTGCTAGTAAAGGGGGCTATAGCCTAGAGAGTTATTAGCCTCTAATTAAATCTTATAATCATAGGTTTGGTAGGGGGGTAGCATATCTAAGGCTACTTTTAAGAACGCGTCTCTATAGTCTAAGAGGTATATAGGGAGGAGGCGCTTAACTAGCTCCTTATTAGTTTCCTCTACTAGCCCTTCTTTCTTCTTATTAATAATCCGGTTAATTTTATATAAACTGGTTATAAAGACCTTATTATCCTTTTAATACATATTAAAGTAGAAACCTATAGCGCTAATTACCGCAATATCTACTATAGGGGGGTCGTGTGATAGTAGGGGTGTCCGCAGCCTTGGGGGCCTTTAGCGTACTAGCGTTATCTTTACTCCTTTTAGTTCTCGTTGCATCTTCTAAAGGTTTTCCTCTATATTTTATTAGTATGTCCTCTTCCCTATTGGCCGGATCTCTGTAATTTAGAAGTTGTCTATATTACTGTCTATTCTACTTCTGTAAGTAGAGTCCTCCTTAACTATAGTTCTTTAGGGGAGTATCCTTACTGGTATAGGGTTCTTACTAGCCTTATAGCAGGCATCTTCTTAAGTAAAGGCTAGGTCGCGGTCCCTAACATCCTACTAGTAAATAGGGTCGGCCTTTACGGCTAATGTCTTGCAGTTAGTATAGATTTCTCTAACAAAGGAGGGTAACTTAGTCTATTCTCCAGCTAGACGAACTATCTTTATTAAACGTTCAGCCAAATATTAAAGTAGGACATCTATTTTTGGCTAAGGATTATATTATAGGACCCTAGGTCTAGGATACAGAAGGGGATACTAAACTAGCGTTATCTATTAATAGCAATATATAGCTTTAAGACATAGGTAACCGACTTACCGGCTTAGCTATTATAGCCTTTTACTTAAACAGGCTTCTCTAGTTAGGTAGTATTTACATTTAAGAACTTAGCAACGTTATTTATATAAGTAGTGTTTATAAAGGCAAAGTTATTTGCTCCAGTGTTAATAAGGGCAGTTATATTAACTCTATATCTATTTTAAGATACTATATATAAAACTATAAAGTGTTTTCCACCTATTAGCTAACTTAGATTAATCTCTTTAAGATTAATAGGATACCCTAAGGGGGAGTCTTTCCCTAGGGTTTTTCTTTTCCTAACTTGTTGGACGTTTCTTCTTCCTCTATCTTCTTAATATTACCTATATCCTTTGGCTCTAGGCAGGACATAGTAAAGTAACTATCCTTTCCGCAATTAAAGCACGTAACCATAGTAGGGTTAATTAGGGTATTGCGACGAGCATTGGCTGAAGGTATAGTATATAGTAATTTAGACAAGGCTTGCAAGTAGGTAGTTATAACCGCTTTTAGTATAGGGGCGGTTATAGTTTATCTTCCAACACCAGCTCCTATTAGCGTAGTGGATAGGTTTTAGTCACTGCGGGACTTCTTTAATTAGTTAGAACAAGCATTAATTTATTTTAGTTCTAAATCCAGCAATAAATATTAGGCTGTAAGTCTTTAGTAGGTTAGTAGGTCGTTTAAGGCTACCGTAATCTTCTCCTGTAGTTAGACTGTTAGCTTGTTATATAAGTCTAAATAGTAGTTCCTAGGGGGAACCTAGCCTTTACCTACTAGGTATAAGAATTAGGTTTGGAACTTAGTAAAGGATTAGTTTAATTTTATTATTAGGCAATTATAGTTATAATAGGCATCCCGTACTTTATTTGGATTAATATAAATAGTAGCCAGGTGCTGTATTATCTCATTAACAGATATAAACTAAATAGGTAACTCGTCCTTAAACTTAGCCTAGAGGTATTGCTAGGCATCCCTAATAGTTTAACTAAAGAGGTAGAGTATTTTAGCTTCTTTAGAGGGAAAATGGTTATGGTTAACATGGAGCTTTTTTTATACTTAGATCCTCCAATTATTAAAGGGTAGGTCTATGCTATCTAATAATAGTAGGGGGTTAGGGAGCTTAACGGACTTTAATTACTTTATTATCGTATCCGTACTCTCTAGTATATTATATTTGGTTAAGCGAATGGGTTAACTAAGGCTTTATAAAGGGGAGGCTGGGCTATTTTATAAGGTAGTAAGGCTTTCTAGGATTTCCTTTAGAGTCTTTTATATATCTTAGGCTTAAAGACAATTAACCTCCTAATTGGCTGCAAGGGCACGAATCTGCTTATGCATGTTTGTAATATTGTTATTATCTTTAATTTCTAATTCTAACTGGATCTCGTGTTCCTCTCGGGTAGAGGCAAGTCTTTTAGATAAGCTTACTTTAGGTGCTATTATTAGCTTTCTAAGGTTTATTAGAATTATATAGTTTGGTTTTAATTCCAGGGTTCTTTTAGGGGTATAGGTTAAGTATAGTCTAGCCTATAAAGTGGGATATTATTAGGGCCTTTCCAGGCGTAGTAGTGTGAGTTTTTTAATGTCTAAGTATAACGCGTTAACGCGTTGTTATAGACAAAGGTCTTTTTTTAGGGTGGGATATTATTAAGGCCTTCCTAGGCAATGTAGGGAGAGCTTAGTATAATATAACGGGCTTATATAAATGCTTCTGAACCAAAGCTTGTAGATTACTACTATATAAGAATACTAAGCTAAGGAGAAGAAGAAAACTAGTAGAGACTGGCAAGATATAAAAGGTTATTAAGGCGCTAGTAGTAAGCGAGCCAATAGCAACTTGGCAGAACATAGTAGGATTTGGCAAATTGTCCAGAAAACGGCAAATTGCCTAGGAAATGGCAAAATAGTAGGTAACGCGCTCTAGCACCGTCACAATTATCTATATATTATTGTTATATTTATATTCCATTAGCTTATTAATTTCTATTTCCTATTTATTAAGTTCTATATTTAGGAACATAGAATATAGTTTTTTAAAATATTTAGGAGGCAGTAAAATCTATAATTAATTTATAATCTGTTTATCTAAAGCGTTTATAGGTAGGTCCTATAATTGTTATATTAATACGTTAAGCTTTTAATTGAGTTTGCCTGATTAGTATATAATCTTAAAGTTAAATTATAAGAGGTATTTAGCCTAATGAATTTAGTGCTATGTTAATTATTTTATAGTTATAAAGTACTGTAGGTTCTTATAGTCCGTTAATACACATATTAGAAATAATAATCCTTTAAGCTTAGGACGCTATTATTTAAAGCATCTAATAATTATAAGCAGTTCTTTATTATATATCTTATAGTTTAATTTAATAGGGGCGAGTTTTTAGGAGAGAAAGGCTACTAGACATAGCTCGCCATTCTTATTATATTGTAATAATACTCCCCCTAGCACATAATTAGACGAGTCTGTTTCTATAATATATTTAAGGTTAGAATTAAAATAGGCGAGAATTAGAGCAGTTATAAAGCAATATTTTAAGGTATTGAAACCTTATTTACATCTAGCGGTCTATTTAAATTTTATATTCTTTTTTATTATGTTTATTAATGGCTAAGCAGTTTCTAAGAAGTGGTTAATAAATTAATAATAGAAATTTATAAATCCTAAAAATTCTTAAATGTCTTATACGTTACTAGGGCTTTCCTAGTTTATAATTGTAGTGACTTTCTTAAGGTCTATTTTAATTCTGTTATAGGATATAATTAAGCCCAAGTATATAACCTTAAAGGCCGTCGAAATCGGACTCTGCACCTGTACGTGGTGACGGCTACGAATCTAGGTCTTCGAAGATCAGATCCAGAGCCAACGCAGAGACGTCGCACAGCGTGCGGACAGGACCTGGTGGTGGTTATAGGCGTTAAGGACGGTGGTGAAAAATTTTCGGATGGTGAGACCTTAAAAACCACCACTATTGGCCCTCTATAATACGACAACTACTGCACTATTCTATCCAGGGCACCTGTATAATCCAACATGGATAAATAGTACTTAATAATATCCCCTAACCCCCAGTTAAAAGCATTAATGACCTTATATTAATAAATAAGTAAACGCGCGAATGAACGAATAAATAAGTAAATATACGGCCCCTTCTAACCCCTAGGGCGATCGCCCACAGAGCATGCGGTCACTCGCCGTTTTACTACTGTAATACTACAGCCTGGATTGCGACCCATGGTTTTCCTTGTCTTCTTTTAACAGAGTAGTGACCCTTTAAAAGGGCCTAGCTGGGGCCTAGGTATAAAAGATACCCAATATAATATATCCTGCTGCTTGGTATTACGGTAGTTAAAATGGATAAATCCCTCTTATGCCTTCGATGGCTCTAAGGGGGGGAAGGCAAGGCGTATATGGTAATGGTTAATAAGAGATAGCATATAGGAGATGGTTAAGATATAGGAGAGGCAAATACACGGCGATTGATTGGTAAGGCCTAGCTAGGGCGTAGTAAACCCTAGCTTTAGATAAGCTAGAGAAGGAAGCAGTAGTTCCTAAGGAGTTTAAAATATCTAAGGAGGAGGACGTGCTGTAGGCCCGCAGGGCCGCAGCTATGTGCAAACATGGCAAATTAGGGTTTTTTATCCTACTAAGGCTGCTTATAGGGTTTTTCCTCCCCTAACTATAGGGGTTTTCTTTCTGTAAATACATAAGTTTTCCCCCCTATGCGGAGTAGTCTGCGTAGGCTAGTAGGATCCGTATCAGACGTTAATTAAAGAGTTACTACTATATAACCTTAAATGCGTAGAACTTGTATTTCTTAATATTGCATTATAAGCCCGTATCTTATAAGCGTTTAAGGACTATTTTAATATATTACTATAACGTACTAGGACCGTTCTTTACGCTAAATTGCATTACTAGGTATTTAAAAAGTCCCTATTATATATAAAAGGCTATATACTTCTTATCTCCTTTACATATACTAATTTTATTAAAGGTAGTAATTATATTAAGTTTTATAAAGTACTATGCCTTTACCAAATAGTTAAGCGTTTTTTAAATTAGGGGAATTGGATATTGGTTTTAAATTATAATTATATTTAGAGCTTAATAATTAATATAGAATCTTAAGCCTCCTCCTACCTTTTTAATAAATAGTATAGATAAGGTAAATGGAGATTAACTAGGGCAAATAAATCCATTTTCCAGATACTTGTTAAGGTATTATTGTATTATAAGCAGTTCTTGTTATAATATACTATATAGCGGACCGAACTTTAATGTTGTGCTAGGCTTAAGTTCTATCTTAAAATTGTGCTTATCTTATTGCGGGACTAGTTAGTTTATAAATTATTTTTTAAACTTATTAATTAGATTGTGATACTCTTTAGGTATAAGAGGTTAAGGATTAGGATATGATTTTAGTTCTAGTACTTTTTTAATATCTTCTATGGTTATAGTAAAGATTTTATAATCTCGCCTTTTTGCTAATAAGTATTACAGGACATCTCTATAACACCTTATATATATTTACTTATTTCCACCAACGCAGTAAGAAGAGACTAACCATAAGATAGCAATCTAATGGCAATTTGCCGTATTCTGCTATATTCTACTAAGTTTACTAAATCCTGCCAGGTTCTGCTAGGACTGCTACTTAAATCCTATTCTGGTCTGTGTATATATTAACTAAGTAACTAAATTAATAATATATACCCTTTCTTCCCGTTTCCTTACCTTCCCTCCTTACATAACGTCTTAACTTTATTACGCAGTTTATATATATTATTACTGCTTATACTTACTCTATAATACTATATTGCGTTAACATTATATACTATCCTCTAAAATGGAGAACAACCCTAAAGCCCCTATAATAGCCGCTGGTATTATATTTGCACTCTAAGAATAATTAGCAGAGATATAGAAGTCCTTTATAGACGCCCTTATATAAAACTAAGCTAAACAAGAAGTACGACACCTGTAAATAATTAAGAACCTCTAAGAAGAAGTCCGCACCCTTAAGATGCCTATACTAGGGCCCTAAGACTAAACGCCTTCTCTAGAGATGAATATGTAGGCTAAGAGTCCTAAACCTATAGTAGCCATTTACCCTAAACCAACTACCATATTATAACAATCCAAATAACTACTAGACCCCCTAATATTTACTAGTAAATAATAAGAACTCTAATTATTCCTAAGCCAGCTTAAAAATAAGCTAATTAGTAATGCTAACCGCTACCTAACTAAAGTTAACTAACTCTGCTATGCCTTAAGTTGACTAGAAAAAGACGCAGCTAACCTTATTAAACCCCTTTAACCAAACTTAGTATAAAGTCTAGTTATACTTCTTAAAGCTATATATGGTAACCTAAACTGCTAAGCTACTACTTAGAGGAAAATAAACTATATAACTTAAGGAACGAAAAGCTTCCTAGTATACTTCTTTAAATTTAACTATTACGTAAAGGAAATATGCTGGAATAACTCCGCACTAGTTAACAGCCTTATTATGTTCCTAAACCCTAAACTAAAAACATCCCTAATAGGTATAGACCTACTAGGAGCCCTTAACGCCTATATAAATATTATTAATAAACAGTATAATAATATACTACGCCTAATACTAAAGTCCAATCCTTAATATAATACGACAGCTCTATAAATATTTACTAAGTTATTGTCTTAGCCTAAGCACCCTAACGCTATAGATATTAACATAGAGACCCTAGGATACGCTTTACTAGGGTCCCCTAAATAAGAACGATGTATTAAGCTAGGTCTTTACTTTAAATACAGAAGCAAGGATTATATCTTAAGATACTGCTCCGTCCCTATACCCTAATATAACTTATAAACAGCTAATACTAATAACCGTTTACCGCCCCTAATCTATACCTAGTTCTAGCCCTATATTTAGTAAGTACTACTTATAAGGATAAAGTTACAACTAATGTTCTAGAGGAACCCCTTCCTACTTACTACTAAAAGGCGCGTTTTAGAGTTAAGTTGCTCTTTAGGATAGCTATATTACAGGATCTTGTTAAATGCATTAGATATTATAAACCCTAACTCTTAGGATTGTAGTATAACTATTAATTACTGTCTTTGGTAGAAAGGTTAATAGGCTAATACTTAAGTCTTAATTAATATAGGAGCTAGCAGTATAGGATTTATTAATAAGATCTTTGCGTAAGATAATAAGTTTACCCTAATACCCCTTAACCAGCATATTAATATATTTAGATTTAATGGTAAACGTACTATCTTAGGCCGTATTACTTATATAGCAGCTTTAAAACTCTAACACCTAAACCATAAAGAATTAATTAAGCTCTTTATAACTATCCTAGGTTACCTAGTAATCCTTAAATAACCCTAGATAAAGCTATATAAGGTAACTATTAATTAGGATAACCTTAAGCTTCTATTTACCGCCTCCTGCTATAAGCAGAAGTGCCTTATAACTTGCTGCTTAAGCCCTGAACTAAAATCTAAAAAATCCACTAGGATTTACTAGTCTAAATTTTCCACTAACGTCTACCCTATACCTAAAAAGTCTACCCAATTTTACTAACCTAGGAATTCTACCAATTTCCACTAATGTCTACTAAGAACCCAAAAATAATATATGACAATATAAACTAACTCTAACTACTACTGCATCCTAAACTAAGTAGAAGTTTAAACTTAATATATAAAAGTAAGAGTACGGTGTATTGCGGATGCATATAGGGAAATATTGTTAGGCGAGAACTTTAAAATTCTAAGTCGTTTTGCGAGGCGTCTTGGTCACGTCTATGTACACAAGGTACCGCCATAGTAGGACTTAGCGAAAATCGCAAAAATCAAAGTTCCCTATATGCATCCGCAATGCACCATACTCTTACTAGAAGAACTGGTATTTTACTATAAAAAGGATACTTAAAGAACCTAAACCTAAATCTGATACTAACTCTGTACCTAATACTAAACTTAAAGTTAAATAAGAAACTATATAAAAAACTAAGGACGATCTAAGCTTGCTTAATACCTTAGATATTTATATAATTAGAGCTACCTTATTAGTATAACTTGCCAGAAAACCTGAACATATAATCTTTGCCGTTATAATAGCCGGTATTAAAAAGGCCCTAGCACTAAAGAAGCACACTAACCCTACTATAAAAGTACTAGTATGCTACTATAAGCACCTAGAGGTATTTTTATAGGGAGAAGCCGATAAGTTAGCAGAATACTAACTATATAACTATAAGATTGTACTTAAAGAAGGAAAATAGCTAGGATTTAGACCCCTATACGGAATATCCCAAAACGAACTTAAAGTACTATAGAAGTACTTAGACAAGTACTTAAGTAAAGGATTTATTAGAGTAAGCTCTTTACCTATAGCTATAGCTATAATCTTTATTAAGAAACCTGGTAGCGGTTTGCACTTCTATATAAACTACTAAGCTCTTAACGCTATTACTATTAAGAATTAGTACCCACTTCCGTTAATTTAAGAGACACTAACCGATTAAGTAAGGCTCGCTACTATATAAAACTTGACCTTATTTATATATTTAACCGCCTCTATATTGCAAAGGGAGATAAATAGCTTACTGCATTCCGTACTAGATACGGACTATTTAAATACTTAATAACGCCGTTCGGTCTCGCAAATACGCTAAGTTTATTCTAATACTTTGTAAATAATACCCTATAATCTTACCTAGACGTTTTCTATACTACTTATATTAACGACATCCTGGTATATAGTAATAACTTAGCTAAATATAAGAAATACGTTAACCTTATTCTAGAAGCCCTATATAAAGCTAGCCTATAATTAGACATAGATAAATACAAGTTCTATAAAATAGAAGTTCTATACCTTGGACTTATTATTTCTATAAACAGTATATAAATGGACCTAAAGAAGATTAAAGTAATTATAAACTAGTAAAAACTTAAGAATGTTAAGGATGTAAGAGCTTTTATAGGATTTACTAACTTCTCCGCCCTAGTTTTACTCCTTATAGCTCTAACCTAAAAGGATAAAGCCTTTTGTCAGAATTAAGCGAGAGATGCTGACTAAGCTCTAGACACGTCGCGAGAGCGAGCTCTGCATGTCAATCTAGATAGACATTAACCGCATCTACTGCATCACGAATCAATCAATATTCATCGTCTGCGTCATCTCTATCATCAATTAGACCCTCAAGACTGCTCCGCTATAACTTTATAACCTTGTAATTCCAACAGGTTATAAGCCTAGGTAGCAACACCTCTCCTAACTCAAAAATTAACCCCAAAAATGACCTCCTCTACCTTAACCTTAACGACACCTACATACGATCACAAGGCCGGTAAAATCGTCATTTTTAATAGAGACAACTTTGTAGACTAGGAGCGCACCTGCAAGGCAGCCCTAATCATGTTAGAGGGCTAGGACTTTATTACTAGTACAGAGGACCTAAATTAAGTTAATTCGGCTAATGGAAGAAAAAGACAAGGGGAAGTAAATAAGATTATCTATAATTCAATAGGAGACAACCGTTAGGAAGAGATACATGCGATAATAAAGGTATACGATATTTAAGGAATATAGGAAGGAATAAAGAAGTTTAATAAGGCTAATAATGAGGTCTATATCTCTAGACTCCACAAAGAGTTCTATAGCACTATATTTAACCCTACAAAGATGCAAATTGTTAAGTTCCTCTAAATACTTAATTAATTTAAGATTAATCTAGCCTTAACGCCTTAAGTACTTACTAATAATAATATTAAAGAGTAGCTTCTCTTGGCCCTCCTAAGCAATATTATATGGTAGAATACGAAGACCTGGTGTCTACGAGATAAACGAGACCTTAAGAGCTATATTACCCTTCTTTAGGAGCAAGAGACTGCTCTCCCTACACAAGTATAAAATATAGTACTTACACACAAGAGAAAAGACAAACCTAGGGGGAGAAGGGGAAACTAAGGGTAAGGTTAAATAAGGGGCAAAGGTTGTGCTAGTAGATTTAATTATTCCTTATCACGTTATTGCTATAGCTTATCATCTTAAGTAACCAAAGAGCCAAGACGACTAGAAAGAGATAAGTGTAGAGTATACTATTAAAAAGGTTACTACTAGAAAGACTGTCCCCTACTTAAGCAATTCCGGTTCAATAACGCCAGGAAGACAGATTAAGGTGCTCCTAAGGCAGAGGAAGTAGGGAATATAGCAATAACTAAGAAAGAATTTAATAGTAATTTAATCTACCTTAACCCTAACCCTAAACATGCTATGCTTATAACAACGTCTCTAGCTTAGGCTCTTAACTTAGGTGCAACTAAGCACTTTATTAGTAACCAATTAGACCTAATATACTTAAAGAGATAGAATATGCTATAACAGGTCCGCACTATAAATGGGATTGTTGTCCCTACTATAGGATATGGCTAAGCTTAAATTGGTACCCTAAAGCTAAAAGACATCTAGCTTATACCTTTGTTTAAGTTAATTAAGCTAATCTTAGTAAGGACTCTTACTTAGAAAGGCTACTTAATTACATTTAACCTAAATAATTAAGCTACTAGCAAGCATAAATTAGGTATAATATTTAAGGCTATTACAAGGAATAACCTCTACGTACTATAAGAGCATTAGGAAGTATTTAATGTAATAGTAAAAGCACACAATTTACAACCAAACGTTAGTAAAACAGATGCTAAGCTATAGCACCGCCGAACTAGACACACAAATTACAGCAACCTATTCAAGTTATAGCACTCCTTACTAGGCATAAAGCTTAAGAAGAAAGCAGTACTAGTTAGTAAGAGCACGTACGAAGCTTGTCTAGCTAGAAAGATACAAGAAATACTAAGCAAGAAGACAACTAAGCGTAAGAAGATACCTAGTTAAGGGCTATATCTAGATACTACGGGACGAATTAGTATATTAATTAGAGGTTGTAACTACTACCTACTAGCCCTAGACGACGCCACATAGTATACTTAGGTCGTTTCTTTTAAAACCCTCTAAACTAAAAAAGTACTGCCGTATATCAAAGAGATCATTACAAGGGTAGAGAGGTTCACTAGTAACAAAGCTGTATGGATTTAAGCGGATAATAAAAAGGGGGAGTTTAGCTACAGATTTTAAGACGAACTAATACCCTAGGGTATTAACTTTAAACCTTGTCCGCTATATAAGCACTTATACAAGAGCGCAATCAAGCGCGCGATCTATACAGTTAACTATAAGATAAGGTCACTTCTATTTTAAGGAAATATACCAGTTAAACTTTAGTGCTACGCAGTTAAGTATAATATCTAGATTAAGAATTAAGTACCTACCTTAGCACTTCCATTTAATAATAAGTATAGTGGTGCTATTATACCCTATAAGGCATATACCTAATAAGTTCCTAACTTAAAGAATCTAGTTATCTTTAGGTATTACGCCAATCCAATTAATACGCTCGAGAAACACCCTAGGAAGTATAATTTAAGAATAAAACCTAACAACGTTTTTATTAGATTAAAAGGGAGTAGTTAATTTAAGATAATAAACCTATATACCCAAGCAATTAAGCTATTTAAAGATGCTAAAGTAAATAAGTACAGGTTCCCTTATAGAGCACCTTAGGTGCAAGCTATAAGATATAGTGACTAAGTAGGCCGCTTAGATTAAGTGGGAAGCCTAGGTTAAGATTAAGCGGGATGCTTAAATCATACTATAAGCTAAGCCGCAAACTGACCTATACCTCCCCCTACTACCTTAAACGCGCTGACAGAGACTCTAGTTGCGAGAATTATAAGTAGGTTAGATAGTGACCAAATAGGCCGCTCCGAACGAGTGGGAAGCCTAAGTTAAGACTAAGTAGGCTACTCTAATTAAGTGGGAAGCCCAGGTCAAGATTAAGTAGGACGCTTAAATTAAGATAATACTAAGGGTAGAACGCCTGTATAAAGCACATTAATACGCATTTCTTATACGCAGAGAATAAGGTCTAGAAGGTTACTAAATATAAGGGTTTTTAACAATACAGTGGTTTAGTTAGTAATAGCTATAAAAGCTATTTACCTAAAAGCTAAGAATACTACCTCTATAGGAGCTCCTACAGCACCTTTTAACGCTATTGAGTTAGATTAGGCCTTAAGGGAGAACGCTTCTAGCTAGATAAAAGCTATCTTTAAAGAATTTCTCTCTCTTAAGAGAATGCATACCTATACTATTATAAGGGGGAGAGTACTAGAAGGAAAGTTATTACTTCTAAGCAAGCTAGTTCTAAAGCACAAGTATAATGCTAAGGGAGAAGTAATTCGCAAGAAGGTAAGACTATATATTTAGGGAGATAAGCAGACCCCTAATATTGATTACTTTAAGATATTTGCGTCTGTTATATAATATAACACCTTTAGATTTCTAATGGCAAAGGTAGCAGCTAAGGACTTTAAGCTCAACTATATTGACGTTAAAACTATATTCTTAAACCCGCCATTACAAGAATAGATTTATATGCAGATTCCTAACCTATTAAGAGACTTTGAACCTAAGCTTAAGGGCGTAAAAGATGTCTACTTAAAGCTAAATAAGTCACTTTATAGCCTAAAGCAGGCACTAAGAGAATGGTTTTAGATGGTTAAGAAGTTCTTTAAGAGTATAGGTTTAAAAGCAGCTAATACTAACCCCAATCTCTTTATAGGAAATAAAGTATATATCTTGCTATTTAT
>Ga0307507_10002522_pt1 | contig 38206 bp, 40 predicted proteins | sample 7_EM_MG_FD_207223 | JGI IMG/M metagenome (GOLD analysis project Ga0307507, IMG submission 207223) | Populus trichocarpa ectomycorrhiza microbial communities from riparian zone in the Pacific Northwest, United States - 7_EM | ecosystem: Host-associated > Plants > Roots > Unclassified | place...
CTAATACACCCGACACGCTGGATCACCGGTTGATAAGAGTGGTGTGTGGACGCGAGCGGATAAATCACCTCTCACATTTTCACTTGGCGCCAAGATTTCCGTAGACTTTTGGATTTGGTAAGTACAAGTACTCGTACGGTGCATTGGGTCGATCGGCAAACAATCAATGGTGGATTTCCGGGTCTTGTCGCTCCCACATACGTTTCCGAGATCGCTTCAGGGATACCCTTCTTAATACTTTCCTTCAACTCGGTGTTGTGTCCTCTTTCTATCTTGCCCCTGCCCCAGAAAGTCATCGCGCCCTCTCGGCATAGTACGGTACCGTAGTACATACGTGTCGATTTAAAAAGCCTCCCGGGGCTCTTATGTCAAGACAGGTACTGTACTGGTGGGTGCAAAGCGTCCAGAGATTTTTTAAATAGCCAAGTACAGTGGCCTGCGCTTCGGGCTCCGCTTAGACACTGCTCTGCATATTATGCAATCACAGGTACTCACTCACTAACGCGGAACCACAAATTCGGTGATCAATCTCTTCACCCAACCCCCCACAAATACAATGCGACTAAACTTCATCTCCCCCGTGCCCCACAACCCACAAACACCTCTTCGTCCTCCAGCCCAGTTTCACGTACATCTCCACCGCCACCCAATTGGCACAAAATACGGTAAGCCAAACCTCCCCCTTCTCTCCCTTCAAAAACCCGGCCAAAAGCATCCCCGCTAACCCTAAACGTCTATAACCTTCCTTGGTCTCAAGGGTACTAACATAGCTCCTCTTCCCATCCTGACTCCTAACGACTGTCATCCAACAAACCACCTTCTCCCCCCCTTCTTGCCCATCCGTCATGACAACCCAAACCTCCTCCCCACCAACGCTCACAATTCTAGCTGCCGCCGGAAACTCTGCAACGAACCAGCTCTCCCCCCTGCTTAACTTGTACCCTTTCACAACTCTCTCTTCTCTTATCCCCTCTGGCTTCAGCATCATCTCGTACAACATGTCAACGCGCATGGCGCGGTTCCCAATCCCGATCGCCCACTGAACGATACGCTTGTCATATGTGTTCACCGTGAGCTTTCGGTGATTGCCGGCGAGCGGCGGAGTGGAGAGGAGCGCGTACATCTGCTCGGACGGGTTCGGGACGTCATCGCCTCCATGGAGGATTAGCCAGACGCGCTCTACGGTTTCGTTGCTTGGGGTGGTGTATAGGGTAAAGTGCGATGGGGGGATCGGGGCCGTCGAGAAGGGCTTTGGCGTCGGGTGGGAGACGTGTGAGGGGGTTGTGTGCAGGTAGTGGTGGGCGACTAGGTCGGATGCCATGTTTGATAGATTTGTTTGGTTGCTCGGATGGGCTGGGGAAGTTGTCTGGGGCTATCGTAATAGGTGGATGAATGAAGGCGAGCCTATATTTGCCCTGGTGCGGGGCACGACACTTGCACGCTAGCGGGCATTCGTACCTGGGCTAACTAAACCGAGCCAAGCCAACCCCCTCTTCCCATAATTCCTTTTCGCGCCCTCGCCCTCGAACACATCCAAACCCGAATCGTACCGTATAGCTGCGTAAGGGTTAGGGTTGTATTTTCCCGCCTCCCACGCTCACTACAAACTCGTGGGATATCGCTCGATGTTGGCAAAACCCGTTGACTGACTTCAATTTAGTTTATTACTCTGGCGGGCTCTGGATGATGAACAGGCTTCGGAAGAGGTTAGGCCAAAGGTACGGGGCAAGTAGCCGATAGTGGGAGAAGCTCATAGCCTAATGAGGATGGCTAGGGCAGATGATTTCTACTGTAGGGTTTGAATAGGTATTCCTGCTTATAATGTGCGCTACTTACACGGTCCATGCCACTTCGAATGACCCCACGTGATCTACAAAAGATAATGGCACTCCTATGGTGTTTCCTTACAAAGACCTTATTTCTCATCGCATGTAATAAGTCTTTCTTAGTGCCGCAGGCCGCAGGCCTACTTCCGAAGTAATGAGGACCTTAGCCAAATTGAGAAAGGACGGGCCCAACTCGATCCAAGCCTAACGAATATTCGATTTGACCCAACCGGGTTTAATGAATTGGAGCCGCCCAGGGAAGGCTTTACCTTAGCGCAGTCAACAATCGTGATGGAGTCAATACTGAGAGCACTTGTATCTACTTTAAATGGGAGAAGAGCTTCTATAGAGCATTTCCCCCCATCTATCAATCAATTCCATCGGTTCCTATTTATACTTTTCCTTCTAACCCTTATGCCGCCATCCCCATCCCCCGCCGCATCTGGTACTGCAACCTAAGATCCCAACCTCACCAGCCCACCTTTCCCTCACCCATAACCCAGCCTAACATCAGTAACCCCCACTATATGGCTCTGATATCCACCTGGCTTAACTCCTCCACATGGGTATAGAGACAGAAGCAAACAAAAGGGGGGGAGAAAGGTTTCCGTGGTTAAGTTAGATGGGAGATTTGTCAGTGGGGCTGGTGATCGCGGCCACTACGATAACCTGTATGTTGGTGCGTTTGGAGGAAGGTTGTGTTTTGGAGTAGGATGTGAGTGGCGTGGCGTGGCGATGGTACTGGGGGTAGTGGTGGGATGCAGAGTGGCTCTCTGTTAGAAATAGCAGTTTAATGGCAGCACTTGGAGTGCGAGATGCCCGCACTCTAAGACCGCAGTGGTACGCGTATGCATCGGCGAAGTGACGCGCAAGTTATGAAAAGTTTTCACACCCCTGTCTTTCATTCCTTCTTGTTTTTTCTCTCTTCACTCCTTTCTTTCTGTTCACAACTTTCCTCAAGTCCTTCCCTTCTGTCGACTTATCACAATCAATCATGATCTTCATCTCCGCTTAATACAAACTTTGTGTCTCCACTTAAGCTGTTCCACTCCACTGCGTAAAACCCTCACTGTCGATCATTACCTCCTCATTGATTATTTTCAACACTCTCCTCCGGGGGCCGCATGAGTGATGCTTCATGATTTCAACCCTTCTTTACTCCTATTCAGTAGACTGAAAAAAAAAATGACATGAATGAGTAGAGTGGGAGTCTCAGAGTTTAAATTTGTGGACATGCCTTCTACCCGGAAAGGAGATTTTGGGTTTTATCTACTACCCGAAGTAATCCTGGCGTTAGGCGGGTTCCACAATCGGAGAGAGGTAGTAGAGGTATCATCAACATTATAGGATGGTGGGGTGTTTTTGGGAGGAGTAATGTTAGAGAGTCCGGGTCGGGTGGGTTTGCGGTGAGAATGCAGGTTCCCGGTGATGGATGAATGAAGTGGAGTGCCGCCGCGAGAGGTATGTTTTAGTCGCGTAAGATAACGGAGGGTGGAGAAGCAGTGAGAAGGAGGCTAATTGTCGGAGTTTGCACTGTCGTGCTTACGCCGGGGCCCCCAGGCCCATGACCTGTCCCGCCCTACCTTCAAGATGGACGGACCGGGTCGTTGGGAACCCCGGATGGGATTCTTTGGTGGATTAGAATTGTGGAGTTGTGAATTAGAATAGGATAGCGTAGTGTGTCGGTTGTTGGGCCGGTGAAAAATTGCATCATAATTATCATAGTTTGGTGATCCATGGGCGGAGTGCTAGAAGTATCCCGATGGAGAGAATCACACTATCGTAAAAAGGAGGCTAGCATGGATGGTCTTTATGGGGTTTTCCGGTTCCGGTACCGGACTATAATACCTGAGGATACAGTAATAGTACTAGCATTGTTTGCAATGTCGTCTTTGCCTATAAACTCCATCTTAAAAGGTTGAGGGATTATTCTAAAGCCTCTCTTTCCTGGCGACCCTCACAGCAGCTTTTATCGGTAATCCACCCCTCAGTATATTAGAGGGTGGGTCTCTCATAGTATCAACCACTTCACTCTTGAGTGCCTGCTACTCCCCTTATGGTGGTAACTCCTTCACAGCACCGGTATATCCCAAATCTCCCCTCAAGTAACAAACAAACAGCCCACAGGCTTATTGCCTTTGCACTCATCATTCTCTCTGGCGATCCCCTAATATGCGTGTAGACTAATTAAGAATATTCGCTGCAATCCACCATGCCCCTGTCTATACCACATCCAAACATACTTAAGATTTATCTAAGGACCTGTTCGGGAGTAGCTTAGTTTCAATATGCTAGTCTTCGATATCATGGGTTCTAGAGCCAAGCTTACCTAGTATCTAACAGTTTCATTTTTGATGGGAAGAGACTGTTTGGGAGGACTCGGAAATCTTCCTAGTAAACTTAGGACAAGAATTCAAGCAAAACAAGCCGCTACAGAAGGATATCAGAGCATCATCTGGGGCTGTTGAATAAATGTAATTCAGTGAATATGAAGGAATAAAAAATAAAAAAAATAACTAGTGATTATCGAGTGATCGACAAATCTATTCGTTTTTCTTATTTCTTTTTTTCTACTCACCCTATTTGGTAGCCTGCATAAGTGGAGAGCTGCACTAGACCACTTAATATGGTGACGAGAACGATAGGGGAGCGAGAACCACTGCCTCCTCTGTGGAGATATCGCACTAATTTGAATGGAAGGCGCCGACTCCCCGCTTCGCTATCCTTCTCGGCACCCTATCAAATGGTCTGCTGTTTGAAAATTTTTCGTAAACCACACTCGTCGATTCACTCAGTTGTAGCTGTTTTAGGTTGTCACCAACATACAACACCGTCACCACAACTACTTGTATAAATGGTGGTTAGGGAGACTTTTCGAAAGGTACTGATAGTGTACTAGTACATGCATTACTAACTAATAGTATGTGATCTTTGTTTGTGGTGTTGTGGTACGTTACAGTGTCGCACCTATGGAGTACTTGGCTGTTTGGTTCACAGTTTCACATATACTTCGACAGCCAATGGAAAAAGATGGGACTTTTACTGTAGTATACTTACTTGGAAGGTTTGATGGCCTGTAAGGGCAAAGACGGTGTCCCACTGGTTTCCCGGAGGTAAAATATCAAGTATAGGTATCAGCGATCATATCCAAAACCTTGGCTTTGGGCAAATAACCAAAATACGATGACATCCGAATATCGTAAGTCAGCCCCCAACTTAGCCGCGGATCGCTAATCGACAGACAAGAAACAAGAAAGCTGTCTGGCGTGCCGATTCTGGATTGGAATTGCGATTTGGGGATTTCTGATCGCATGTTAAACCTTTAAATCATGCTTTCCTGAAATCACATTTTGAAATCACACAGCATAAAATGCCCCTAATGTGGTTTTGATTACTGATCAAGCTCGAATCTGATTTCTTACTATTTGATCTGTAGAATCTTGAAATCAGAGATTGGGGATCTAAAGCATTACCTGATCTAAATTGTGATTTCAAGTGGGTGTGCTTAACGTGTTTTTGTTTTTTTGAAAAGGCGATTTGGTTCCAGATCACGATTTCGAATCTTAATCGAGGGGCGGCCCCAGGCGCCGCTGAAGTTAACTTTGCTCTATCATCATCACGTCAACATGCTGCTCAAATATAAGAGTACTTCGCGTGGATCATAGACTGCGAGCGGATTCTCCCGAACAAGCCGGAGGCAGATAGCGTGATGGATGCATCGGCGAGGTGATGTGTGGTGACCTTTCTGGGGGAGGACTAGGGATAAGTTAAATTTGATGATGGGGTACAGGGCGATAGCGGGGGATGGAATGGGGAAGTCTTTATCTGCCGTGCATACTATACTCTACGGTGTTCGCGTAACGATGAATAGTTTCTCATGATTATAGAAAGGGTTAGGGTCCATTGCCCTACCGTACGGCACCCAATCGCAATATATCATACCTTACTGTACTACTACTAGTACAACCTGGGACTGTATAAAAACCATCCATCTATCCATTCGTTAGTCCATCCATATGTCAAACCAAGCAAAAACAACCCTCAAATAAAGAGAATCAAATCAAACCACAGACAAAAATGACCGAAAGCCAAAACATCCAAGCCCTCCTCCGCGCGAACGCAGAATACGTCAAAAATTTCCCACCAGAACATGCTAGCCTTCCCATGCCTCCATCCAACCGACTCCTCATCGGTATAGTGTCCTTCCCCTCCCCACTTTCCAGCCGAAACTAATAACGGGGAGTCCAGTAACATGCATGGATGCCCGCTTCCACCCCCCATCGGCTTTCGGTCTCGCCCTCGGCTCAACACACCTCGTACGCAATGCCGGCGGCGTAGCTAGAGAAGCACTCGGCTCCATCAGGGTTTCACAGGATAAACTGGGTACGGACGAATTACTGCTAATAAAGCATACCGATTGCGGGGCGTACCCGGGTGGGGGTCCTGAAGAGCTAGAGGCGGCGGTGGTTGAAGATGTGAACTTTCTGAGGGGTGAAAATGTCAAGGGGAGTATTAGCGGATGGTTGTATGACGTTAAGACTGGCGGGGTCAAGAGGATTATCTAGTCGGGGTTGGCTTTACAGGTGGTGTCCACCTCCTCCCGCCTGAAAGTCTAGTGGAAAGCTGGGTTGAGTGATTTTTTGTGACGAGGGGATTCTTTGTTATTGGATTTTACACTTAATTTGACATGAGACTGCTAGTCTGAGCTGCGTTTAAAGTATCGTGCCCCGTAAATCGTGAGGACCTTGGCCGGAGCCTGATATCTTTTGTTTATGCCTCCGATCGGCGATGTAAAATCGTGTGTGTGCGAGTGCTGGGGTTTGCTTGATCCAGATCTGCTCTAAAAAGGCGAATTGCGAAATCGACGGTAACGAATTGGCCCGGAGAGTGGGTCAGGCGGGGAAGCCAATCAGTTAAAGTGCACCTAAAAAGTAGATAGAAATCTAGAAATCTCAATTGATTCCCGATGCTAAATAAGGGGGGGAGGCTTAGAAGGGTGGGAGGTATTTCTAATATTTCAAGCGATCCTTGTTTATCCTAGTTGCGCCGTACGTGCACTGGTTAGCTGGAAACGAACAAAGACAAAAACATAGGAACACTACCGCTGGCATCGGCGTCGAGAGCTGTCATGAGGCTTTTTTCAGATTAGCGCGCATCACAACTGAGAATGATATGTGTACGGTATTTAGTAGTGACTAATAGGGCTTGGCCAACTAACCAAGGCCCGGAAGAAAGAAAAATATAAGTATGGATAAGGAAGTCCTCGACGCCATCTGTTTGTGTTCATAGTCTTTTTTCTGCAGCACTTACGGTGCTTCCATCTAGATAATAGGGAGTCTACTGAGTATAGGATCCACCACTAGTCTTCGGCGGATTTCCAGTGAGTAATCACCGCATACTCCTTGGGACGGGGGTTCCAAATAGTGGTCTTGGCCTCAACAGGAGGGTTTTCTGGGCGCCCGAGCAATGAGTGACATTCGATGTCTCTGAGATACCCCAAATGTTGAAATCGTGCATAATGAAAAACTATTTCCTAACAAATACTTACGATTATTACTATGTATTCTACTACGCTGTGAGATATTCTTGTTTAATTTATAATTGCTCGCTGATAATTATAAATTTCTGGGAATTTAACTGCGGGTAGGATAGGGTCAAATTTGGAGGATGAAAGGTATAAAATAGGCTGAATTTTATCGTTAGATACTGGTGAGAGTAATAACCCAAGTGCAAAGAAAAACCACTCCGACTATTACATAAGAAGGGGGCGAGTCAAATATGATACGAGATTTATAACCACCTATGGGTGACTCGGCGCCCTAACTCCTCCGGGAAAAAAAACCCCCTTAGATTACCCCCCTACCACTAGTCAATGAGAAAACTCTTCACCCTATGTGCCCAGTCTTAACATCTACTCGAGTAGTATCGTATCATACCAAATATAAATTTAAACTGGCTAGAGGGGTTTCCATGCAGTTTTGAACACCGAGTAGGAAAACACTTGTTACCAGGCTCGTCTCGCCAGTGTCCTGCGCACACGTCAGAGCATGCCGAGCAACCACTAAGTTTCGCCCAGTTTCCAACACTTCCAACCTGAAATGAAACTGAAAAGGCCTCGTTTCCAATAATAAACGTACGTCTAAAGAAACCAGGTTTGAGTTGAGTTTCGGGCACGTTGACTCTATATTATACAAAAGAACTCTCATCTCTATATCTCTCCGCACGTCGGGTAGCATCCCGGGGACTACCACGAGACTGTGCAATGCTGTATTTTATGTAAAATTTACATCTTTTGATAGCTTCCAACCGCATTTGAGCCTAGTCCACTCAAAGCTAGGAATCACTAGATGTTTACAAGCAACTCAAGAACCCCTATCCGACCATGTTTAACTATTTTTCCTCTATCTTAACCGGAAGCTAATGGGGTCTGTCGGTAGACCTGATGGCGCTGATCCTAATAGGGACTCAAGGGGCTAAGACAAGACCATCTTAGAGGAACTGAGAATTTTGAAGGGGAACAATAAGATGTCTTTTCAACCAAGTGCATTTTTATCTAGGCATCTGTCTCCAGCCTGCTGTTTCCTGTTAGCGAGGAAACAGTTCCTAAACACATGATCTCCGAGTCATTCCCAAACAAGACTAATCTGAAAACCCGCAATCATTATCATTACCAGCATGCCTGCACCTGCCAGGATCCTGTGATCCTACCAGAAACCTGAAAGCCTAAGGAATCTTCTAACTGGGCCTTCTTCCTAACACTGGTGTACATGACCATTCCTTTGCCTTTGAATCTCAAAGGCACAACTATTTGGTAAAACTAGCAGGCTAAACATAGATTTAGATATTGATGCAATGTGTCGTTCAAACTATCTAGTTAGTAAACATGTGATGTTGAAGGATGCCAGTGACTTGAGGTTTGCATTTCAAGCCTCCGCTAAATATCCGAAACCAAAGGGAATATCCCCCACTTATACAGACAAATATTCTGATTCCCTGAAAGAGACAAGATATCCGTTTAATTGGAAATATAAAATCTCACTTGAGAAAAGAAACCTAATTAAGGGGGCCCAATCGCCTTCTGATAGCAATGAGCTAACGGACACGTTTCCTTCCTGCGTTGAGCAAGCTAGTCATAGGGATGACCTTTTCTTCCGATTCTCAGAGTCTTCCCAATTCCAGACTTTGAGCTTTATAAGCCCAAGAAGGAAGATCCTCTGACCCCTAACCCCATGGAGACTCGGTCCCGAGCGGTCAGGAAAGGGCCAGTCAAGTTTGGACTGCCCTCGGGGGCGGTGTTTGCCCCTGTGGCAGCTAGCGCAAAGGTATTATACACTCTCTCGCCCCATTTGTCTTAATCCATATACTCTTACCACATTTGGTATCGCGCACACCGGTGGGCCAACTGATTTTTTTTGCTTACTAATTCTAGGGAGGGGAGCGCGCTGCCGTTCCCCATTCAAATGTAAACTCGCATAGCAGTCACAGCTGTCCTAGCTAAATTACACTAGTATCTGGAAGATCCGGATTGCGTAGACATGTTGCAAGAAACTTCAACCGAAATCAAATTAAGTTCACGATGCCTCATAGAAAGAGCCTTTTCCAAGTTGATTTAGCAGCCACTTTTGCCCTTCATCTGTGTGCTCGGATGACCTCTGGCAAGCTGTCAGCGTACACCTTCCTGGAGTACGCTATTCGAATACTTACACACTATACTCGAGTACTCGCGCAGCCGAATTGAAGCCGGACGGGTCTCTTTTTTTTTGTCTCTCCACCGCACAATCGCTTTTCTCTTCTGCTACCGAGTGTTCTCTATCACCGCATACGACATTTTCCCTTAACTAACCCTGTCCAAGATGCTCCGTCCTTTCCGGTTTCAATCATCCTGTATGCTCCCATTTCGTCCTTTAGGCCGCCGCGTAGAAACCATCACTGCCTGTCGTCGGGGCCTATCAATGACGGTACGCAAACACGAGGATGGTGTGGTGCTTCCTAAAATCCCTGAGGCCAGGCAGGTGCCCAACGAGTATGAACCTAGTATCGAGGCTAGGCTTGAAGCCAGGCCTCAGTCAGGATCCAATAAAGAGCTTCAAAGACTTGACGACTAGTAGCTCAAACACACTCGAGAGCAGGAGCAAGAGCAAGGACAGGAGCTTCAGAGGAAAAATACTAAAATTCAGGACCTCGCTGTAGGACCCCCCCCCTTCATGATCTCCATACCATTTCTCATTCCTTTATAGGTGGCTTTTAAGGGAGAAAGAATGAAAAGAATGACGGCAGAGGGACACATTAAAATCTGTAAGGGGATAGGTATTTAATCGCAATAGGTGCTTATCAAGTTATTACTAATATGTTGCTGTAGAGTCTATTGCCAATCTGGTTGAACTACCGGGGGTAGATCACTGGAAGAGGAATGTGGAAGAGGGACTTGACGCGCTGATTGAGCTGCCAGAATTCACTAAAGCTCTTCACGAGGAAGTGCAAGCCCGTGGACTTGTGCTCGAGGATGTTACCACTTGTGCTAAGTCTATTTATTTTAGGCTACTCTACCATAAATACGATCTTGACAAAACTATTGTCATTAGTGATGTGGATTTTACAGCGGAGGAGCGTGCCGCACTGATCACCTTCATGAAGGTGCAGAGCAAGTGGCCGGTTTGGGCGTTGCCTTGGAGGGAGGAAGTATCTGGAAAGTTAGACAAATGGAATGTGTTGGATAGTAGCCTATAGGATATGCAGGTTTGCGGGTATGCAGCTAGGAGATAGATAGTTATAGAGTATGTGGCTTTGTGGTTTCCGGTGGTTTGACACCTAGCAGTGGGTTGTTTTCACACTCTATGCCTAGCGGCATAGGGTATTGGTTCCATGGTTTCTTTCATACCCTGTGCCACTAGGCATACGGGTGTTTGCGCTTTGTTGGGGGAGAGGCTTTATGGATCAAGGAGGATCATGGGATATTAGGATGGTTTTAGAGTGCTGGGAATTGGGTTTTGTTAGCCGCATGTGCTTTATTAGAGTTCGTTGATTTTCGGGAGTGTTCGGTTGTTAGACCGAGATATATATCTCCTAGCCTGTCCTTAGCTAGAGAGAGTAGAGCGAACCAAAGCACCTTCCTCCATATTCCGCCTTTCCTTCTAGAGCCTATTGCGATTGCACTTTTGTTCGTTTCTTCTTTGGGGTTTTCCTTTAGGCTCCATCAGTTATTCCCTCTGGGAAAAGGTTAGGGGACATGCAGAGAGGTTTCAGGATATACTAGTAGCACCAGATGGCAGTGCTGTCAGTGATCGTGGGGTGTTCTTGAGGGTTTGATGGGAGGAGAAGTATATCACTAGAGTGACATTAAGTGTCTCGAGAGACGGCTTATTAGGGCATGTGTCATTACTCGGCCCAACAGTTGTTTGTGATTGCTGAATCGTTGTGATTTATTTCGGGTTTTAGCATGGGGTTTATAAGAATGTATCTTGATGGGGGTGGCGCTGGCCTACTGCTTTTAATTCTGACTTATCTAATCACACTCTGTTCCCATCCTTCCTATTGCGTTCACTTTCCTTCTCTCTATATTAACCTGGCGGATTAGATATCGACGCAATGTGTTTTTCAATCCCCCAGTCAGTAAACATGTGATGTTGAGGATGCCAGTGATTTGAGGCTTGCATTTCAAGCCTCCGCTAAATATCCGAAACCAAAGGGAGTATCCTCTATTTATACAGACAAATATTCCGATCCCCAGAAAGAGACAGGATACCGGTTTCATTGGAAAAATAAAATCTCACTTAAGAAAAGAAACCTAATCAAGGGAGCCCAACCACGTCCTAATAGCAATGAGTTAATGGACACATTACCTTCCCGCGTTGACTCGGAGCAACCTAGGCACAAGAATGATTTTTTCTTCCGATATTCAGAGTCTTCCCAATTCCGGACTTTCAGCCGCGTAAGCCCGAGATGGAAGATCCTCCGACCCCCAATTCCACGGAGACTTGTAAGCTGCAGGCGTTCTCAGAAAACTCTAACCTCAAGGAGCAGGGCCACTTAAATACATTCACCTGACTTGAAGTTCTCTTGGGAGATACAAAGGACACCATTACCACAACTGAAAGGCCCTATCAAAATTCTAAAATCACCCGATTGAGAGAGCGGAAAATTATTAAAGGTCCTAGTTCTACTTCTTATTCCCCAAACGTGAATTCTGACTGGCATGAAAAGCTTAATCGATTTATCACTCGTGATAAGAATAACAACTTTGATGAATGGTATCTTATATAATATTTACTTTACCAACTCAATTGGCATTTCTTCGCTGCACGCACATATACTGGAAAAACTCGAATAATTAGACCATGTACCGGTACTAGGACGTTAGAGTTGCCACCCTTAGTAAGGTCTAGGGTTTTTTTCTTCTTTTTTTTCTCATTAGTTTTGTTTGTCTCGGGTGCGGGTTCCCTCACTATTTAAATTTTAGTAAGCGACAAAATCAATCGAAGATCACTTGCCGAAAACATCATCTCTCTCCACCACGTAAGGGTTTTTCACTTCTGCTGCCAAGTGCCTCTATCACCACATACGACATTTTCCCTTAAATAATCCTGTCCAAGATGCTCTGTCTCTCCCGGTTTCAATCCTCCTACAGGCTTACACTCCGTCCCTTAGGCCACCAAATACGCACCATCACTGCTTATAATCACAACCTATCAATGACGGCACACAAACACGAGGATGGTGTGGTGCTTCCCAAAATCCCTGAGGCCAGGCAAGTGCCCAACGAGCATGAACCTAGTATTGAAGTCAGGCTTGAAACCAGGCCTCAGCCAGGGCCCAATAAAGAGCTCCAGAGACTTGACGACTGGTGGCTCAAATACTATCAAGAGCGGGAACAAGAGCAGGAACAGGAGCTTCAGAGGAAAAGTGCTGAAATTCAGAACCTCACTGTACGGTCCCTTGTCATGATATCCATGCTATTTCTAATTTATTTATACTAGACGGCTCTTATGAGAGAAAAAGCTGAAAGGGTGAGGGAAGAGGGACATGTTGGGATTTATAAGGCGATCGGTATGTAATGTCAATGAATATTTATCGAGTGTACTAATATGTTAGTATAGAGAGCATCGTGTGGGATGCTAAAGCGCGAGGGTTGGTCTCGTGGGGGAATAACCATGAACTGGGGCTTTACCAACTGTCTGAGCAGCCTGAATTCACCAAAGTTCTTCATGAAGAAGTGAAAGCCCGTGGACTTGTGCTTGAGGATGTTGTTGAGTGTGTCACCTCTATCTATTGGGACCTACTTCCCCCTCCCCCCTCATATGATCGTAACGATACCATTGTGATCAGAGATGTGGATTTTACAGCGGAACAACGTGCTGCACTAGTTACCTTTATGAAAGTGCAGAGCAAGTGGCAATGCCCACGGTCATGGAGAGAGGATATATCAGGGAAGGCACGCGAAGGGAATGTAGAAGGACGCTAGCAGAGCTGGTGAGTATTCTGGCACTGCTATGACAACCCTTCCTTGAATAGTAGTCTGATTGATCAATCACCTGAAGACTAAGCTGACATAGGACTTGGCAGACTCAGATGAGATGGGTTGTATATATGCTTAGATTAGAACGTCTACTAGATTCACATCGGGAAGTTGTAAAAGTTTTCATAGTCTGTTTGCTACATTTCAATAAGCTTTTCTCATTCTTTTTCATCTTGCTCTCCTTGCCAATCATCTTTGTGAAGACCCTGTACCTTTAGGTTTTCTTTAATTTCCCAGAACAACCGCCATGTATCCTTATATATTATGTATAGTGTTCCCAAGCGTCTCGTCAGTCATGTAGGCACCGACAGGACTCCAGTCTCGGGCATCCCGGGCGTGTGTGTGTTCATACTTCTTTCACAATGATGAAGGTAGAAAGGTTCTGATTTCGGTAAAACCGAGATGGCCTTTTGGCAGAAGTGATGTGAGAGTTTGCAAACTGAGGATTGGGAATTGGATGAAGGAGATGATATTATGGAGGCTTTCACGGCTTGATGTATTTCTTCTCTGCTCTTTCTTTCTTTCTTCATTTCGATCCTTTTCTCTTTTTTATTCATGCATAAACTTCGGCCTCCCACCTGTAGTACGTTTTAACCAAATTTTGAAGGAATGATTGGATCTGGAGCTGTCAACTTGACGCTAATTAGCTGTCACTAGCTGTCGGCTGCAGGCTTGCTGAGAAAACTCTAACCTCAAGGAGCAGGGCCACTTAAATACATTCACCTGACTTGAAGTTCTCTTGGGAGAAAGGACACCATTACCACAACTGAAAGGCCTTATCAACATTCTAAAATCACCTGATTGAGAGAGCAGAAAATTATTCAAGGTCCTAGTTCTACTTCTTATTCTCCAAACGTGAATTCTCATGAAAAGCTTAATCGATTTATCACTTGTGATAAGAATAACAACTTTGATGAATGGTATCTTATATAATATTTACTTTACGAACTCAATTGACATTCCTTCGCTGCATGCACATATACTGGAAAAACTCGAATAATTAGACCATGTACCGGTACTAGGACGTTAGAGTTGCCTCCCTTAGCAAGGTCTAGGGTTTTTTTCTTCTTTTTTTTCTCATTAATTTTGTTTGTCTCGGGTGCGGGTTCCCTCACTATTTAGTAAGCGACAAATTCAATCGAAGATCACTTGCCGAAAACATCATCTCTCTCCACCACATAAGGGGTTTTCACTTCTGCTGCCAAGTGCCTCTATCACCACATACGACATTTTCCCTTAAATAATCCTGTCCAAGATGCTCTGTCTTTCCCGGTGTCAATCCTCCTACAGGCTCGCACTCCGTCCCTTAAGCCACCAAATACGCACCATCACTGCTTCTAATCACAACCTATCAACGACGGCACACAAGCATGAAGGTGGTGGGGTGCAATCCGAAATCCCTGAAGACAAGCAAGGCTCCAACAAGTATGAGCCCAAGATTGAAGCTAGGCTTGAAACCAGGCCTCAGCCAGGGTCCAATCAAGAGCTCCAGCGACTTGACAACTGGTGGCTCAAATACTCTCAAGAGCGTGAGCAAGAGCAGGAACAGGAGCTTCAGAGGAAAAGTGCTGAAATTCAGAACCTCACTGTACGGTTCCCTGTCATGATATCCATGCTATTTCTAATTTTTTATAGACCGCTCTTATGAAAGCAAAGGCTGAGGGGGTGAGGGAAAAGGGACATGTTAGGATCTATAGGGAGATAGGTATGTAATGCTGGTGAATATTTATCGAGTGTACTAATATGTTAGCATAGAGAGGATCGTGTGGAATGCTAATGCGCGAGGATTGGTCTGGTGGGGGTGTAACCATGAACTGGGGCTTTACCGGCTGTCTGATCACCCTGAATTCACTAAAGTTCTTCATGAAGAAGTGAAAGCCCGTGGACTTGTGCTTGAGGATGTTGCCGCTTGTGTCCTGCAAATCTATTGGGACCTACTTCCCCCTCCTATAGAATGTGATTATAAGGAAACCATTGTGATCAGAGATGTGGATTTTACAGCGGAACAACGTGCTGCACTGGTTACCTTTATGAAAGTGGGGAGCAAGTGGTCATCCCGATCGTCATGGAGGGAGGAGATATCAGGGAAGGCACGCGAAGGGGATGTAGAAGGACGCTAGCAGAGCTGGTGAGTATTCTGGCACTGCTACGGCAATCTTTCCTTGAATAATAGTCTGATTGACCAATCACATGAAGACTGAGCTGACATAGGACCTAGCAGATGAGATGGGTTGGGTGTATGCCCAAATTAGAACGTCGACCGGATTCACATCGGGAAGTTGTAAAAGTTTCCATAGTCTATTTGCTGCATTTTAATATGTTTTTCTCATTCTTTTTCATCTTGCTCTCCTTGTGAACACTCTCTGTGGAGACCTTGTACCTTCAAGTTTCCTTTAATTCCCTAGAAAAATCATCATGTATCCACATCTCTATCTATTCACTGGTTTAGCAAAATTTTACTCTACTCCTACTTACTACTACTCTCCTTGTTAAGGCCTCCGTCCATCGATACCCGTCGATGGCCCGTTAATGTCACTAGATTAACTGCCTGAGTTTTCTCTGCTAGAAAATCCAATCGTCTCAAAGAACGGCAGGTTAAGCAACGACATGCACTAGCTGATCTTTAGGTGGTATTTATAGTCATATCCGCACTCTCCTAAATACGTGATCTTTAACCCCCAAAAGTCCCCCAAACATAAATTAGTATCTCAACCTAATACTCACACAATAGAGCTCATTCCTGTCGCTTGGGTCAACCAAGGTGGCTAAAAATGGTGCGCCCTGAAAAAAAAACGCCCAAAACTAGGAAAATAAGGGAGAGGAAACAGAAACAAAACAGAAACATCCCTCCCCCTCCCAATAACCCCTTTCACTCTGGGAGGTCTAATACCAAATTCAGTCCTACAACCCACACTCTGACCCCCCCACCTCCTCATACTTAACATCTACCCTACCAAGCAACTTCCCCTGCCCCCCTGTCAACTGATCCAACGCGGCTAAACTCAACACTAGCCCCGTGTCCGCATGATCCACTGCAATAATATTGATGGTCTGTCCGCCATCCTTATTCGTGACACGGTAGCACCTACTACAGCTCAGAGATCCCCAGCCCTCGACCTTCTCAATGCCGCCGACGAGTGGGTAGCCAGGCAGGTCGGAGATGCGGTCGAAACCGAAGGTGGAGGAAAGGCCTGCAGCCCCATTGGAACAGGCGAGGTCTAGGGTGGACAGCTCGGGGATGTCGTAGACGTGGTCGTAAGCTGCGCTGCTCTGGACTTCTTCCGCGAGGACAGTAGCGGTTGTGGTGAGGCCTGCAAAGGCTAGGAGGAGAGTTTTGGGGGAGTACATTTCGATGTGCTTTATTTCTTTTGTTTTTGAAATAGAGATAGAGAGATTGGTAGATGGGCCTTCTTTGGTTTTTGGTTAGAGTTTAGAGTGTATTAAATTTCGATGGTAATCGGGTTTTTGTTTTTGTTTTTTTTCAGTGGTACGGCCGATAACTCGGGATAGAGGAGAGGTCTAATAAGCTTCTTATACGGTATTGAGAAGGCTCTGTTGCCATTTGCCTCTTCCATTCCGAGAAGCATTTCTCGCGGGACTTCAAAGGGCTGCCCTTGCTACGTCCCGGCATAAAAGAACAAGTTTAGGTCTCTCACTTGGAGAGGAACATGACTTGTCAAGATGTCTCGCTATCCGTCCATAGTCAGGGGTATCAGGGTCTATTGAATGCTCCGGCGGAGGTGCCTAGAATATTAACCCATCGCCCGAACAGTTCAACCTAAAATACCCCCGGTAACCAACTGTATTCCACCAGCAACGATGGCAATTATTCTTGAAGCTATCCAAGGCTTGGATTCCAGAACTTGGGCTACAGAAGGAAGATGGCTACTATCACAGTCCTCTCCCGAATACTAAGTTATACCTTTGTGCCCTTGACTAGAAACGCCATCGTATAACGATAATGACTGCTTTCAATAGATTTTATGGCGCTCCATCCTCTAGTTCGTCTGATTTCTTATATAGGTAAAGTCCTTGCAATCCTTGCTCTATTAACATCCGGTAAGCTCTTTACTTACAAATCATACCGGAGGTGCAAATTCTCTCCCCCTTCGTTATGGGTAGTATGATACCGGTAAACACAAAATTGAGCCCTCCTCAAATTCCTTGTCCTAATCCCCATCGGATGCCCTAAAGCAAGGCACTATGGTCGAGTAGTACAGTAAATTCTCGGTAAACTCGGCCGGCCACTACTACCTATGTAGTAATTAATATTCCCAAGAAAGCGCATTTAATACAAAGTTAAGGCTTGGGAAAAATAGCGGTTACTTAAGAAGTATAGCCACCGCGCGAGTTTACCCAGAATTTGCGATGGTGCTCAGGAACGCCCACTCACCGCAGTGCCCACTACATTTATCACCACATATATCCATCCAAAGGATCCGTAATAGATCCAGAAAATATCTAAAGAAAGGTAGGAAGCCAAATCCATAAATTTGAGGGCACGAGCGTATCTCGGTAGACTCCAGCGCCAAATGAGCGGAGATCTCGGGGAAGCTTCTCGGAAGAACTATCTTCCGTGATTCTCGGAAGAAGCCGAAAGGTACTCCGGTTGCATAACCACACACCTTCCGGCGCTCGTCTGGAGTGCAAAGCACATACGGTAAGTAAAAACAACGTCTTACCGGTATCATCCATTGCTCAAGCTCGGAAGCCCTCGTTCATTTATCTTCTTTAATTCAATCCACGTAGACCGACAGCCGGTGGATAGTCAGTTTGAAACTCGCCGAGTCTGGGCATCAAAATGTCTCGAATCGTATGCTTAAGGTGCTGTGCCGGAATTTAGAAGGAGTCGTGATTCTGCACTAGGAATGCTGGGCCGCCCTGGTAGGAGGAGTCAGAGGGTAGGTCTACCGGTAGGGGGCTGTTGTCTTTCAGAACAAAATACCCAGGAGCTGGGGTATTTGCCATGAGCCCGGGCTAGGTCAAGTTAACTCGGCTTTCTTTTCAGCGGGAAAAGTAGTGAAAAAAAGAGAAAAGAAATAGTTCTACTGTAGATCCTGTTACCGCTTCCAGCCGCTTAGCTCTCCTGCTCCAAAAACATGTAGTAGCCAAGCCATGTGAGATCCCGGAGAGAAAAACTTCTGATCGGCTCCATCAGGCTGTATCCTGCCTTCTCCGGGGAACAAGCGTGTCTATGTAACATGCCCCATTGCTAAACTTTTTTTTTCACCGCTCGTTTCTCACTTCACCCTAATCAAGAAATGGGATCGTCTTACGAATCTTGGATCTCAGTATGATGCTCATATCATTGCTAGAAATACCTGTCATGGCCGGTGTTGTGCAGGAGCCACTATCCCTTCATCAGTTCTTCAACTTTCTCAGGCTTTTTTTTTCTCCTGCGGTTAAGTTCACAGAAGCATTCGAGGGGAGGGAGGGAGGGAGGAAAAAGTAAAACCATGGAGAAATTCCAGCCCTGAGGTCTTTTGTGTTATCGACAATAAGAGGCCAGCCAAGAAGAGAGTTTATGTAGTGTTTTCCAACTTTAAATTCCTTTTCAACCATACGCCAAATATTTGCCACGGAGGTAGACCCCGAGGGTTAAAGGTTAGAATACCTCAACTTGATATAAACGATCCCTTAAACCGTTTTCAGGCACTCGGACTAAGTGCGGGTACAGCTGATAGTGGAAGCGATCGGTGGTGAAGTAACTAAAGAGAGAAAAGTGAAGAATAATTGTGATACTATGATGTAAGTATCATATGATGAACATGAAGGGTGGTACCGGTATCCCCTTCATTGCTGAGACAGCTTATTTGGGTAATCGTGATATGAAAAACTTCGTGCTTTAGAGTGCTCAGAATAGTGCTAAGTAAGTACTGGTCAGCATGGCCATGATGGAAACCAGGTTGTCTGCGTAGATTTGCTCCCGACTATGGTACAAGTACGAGTACTTCACCTGATTTTTATTTCTCTTGGGGGGTTGTCTATCGTTACCTTTCCTGTCCTTTCTATCCTATTAGTGCCACGCTAAAAGTGAGTGAACGATCGGGTGGAAAGCTGGATTACCTAACATCAGAATTTAAAGTAGCAAATGCCGTTTTTAGGTGTTTTACCTTCCTAGTGTGATTTACCGTAATCTACCCCTTGGTACTAGTATCAATAGTGTAAGGTACTGTCGGAGGTGGCGTACGATACCTTGTAGTGCGCTCAACTATTCGTATACCTGCGTAAGTTAGTTGTTTCCTCAATTGGAGAGTCGAGGTTTTCTAGATTTATTCAATAAAAGGGGGCTCTTGAGGCATTGAGCGAAGCAGAGGACGAAGACTGAAATTATCCGGAGAAGCGGACATCTTCTGACCCTGCTTTCTTTTCGGCTTTTCCTTTTGATTTTCAAGCTATTGTGACACCGATAAACCTTTGTGCCATTTCCCATAAAAGAAAGCCCATTCCCGGAGAGCATCCGACAGCACGGTAACGTATTATTCGATCACTACCCCCCTCAAAATACGGATATCATCTTGCGACTTCTCCAAGCGTCTCTTAACAACAATCAATGAAAAGTAAAACTCATATTTTTATTCCCGTTTAGTAACGGTTCACTTCCTCCAGTCTTTCCAGCGAAATTAGCAGGTCCTTTCCTTTCAACTCATCCCGAGAGAGCAATCTCATGCCGGGATTGCACAGCAAACTCGGGAGAAGCCGAAAAAAAGACCTAAGCAATAAATAATTGAAGTTAGAGAAATAGGGTTCTTCTTTTAAAAGTAGCTTCTTTTCGCCCACCTAGTGCAGGACTTCCGAGGGTTTTTCCACTTGATCAAGGTTAATGCTACCGACGAAGGAATGGAACGTGAAAGTGTTTGGGAATACTTCGCCAAAGAGGGTAGGCAATTTGGCATTGTTTCCCGGGGAATACGTATTCTTATGATTTAGGCGGGTAGGGACATGGGGTTGTTGTAGGCTCCCTTGGATTGTGGCATGCGCCTAAATTTGTTATTAATAGAGGCAGCAGATAAGACCCCCGGATTCATTCCCGAGTAAACTTAGACTCCGAGATCCCTACGCGGGCCATTCATTCCATTTGTTTGAATAGATTTCGGAGTTGAGATAAACAGGCGAAATCACGAAACACCACTCATCTTGTCCTCTGCCATCCCTGTTGGAAACAGCCGCACTTGGTGGGGAAATTCCTTCACTCTTTGGCGGTACAGTACAGGTATGATACGAGTACGCACCGGCGGAGGGACACTCAAGCCTTGAAAGTTTTTCCTTATTTGTTTTCTTTCCTTCTTGCCCTTTCCTCGCCTTGGCCTTGCTTCCCGCATTTTATTTATTCCTCATGACTTTCCTTTCTACCTACTCAATGGAAGAAATGATGAACTCCTTCACCGCTTAATACAAACTCCGTACCTTCACTTAACTCGCTCCACTCCGCTGCGTAATACCTTCCTCGTCGATATTAACTTTACCTTCCCGTCGATTATTTTCAACACCCCCCTGTTGGAAATGCCCGCACTTGTAGGCAGCAGTACACGTATGCGCTCGTGAGACACGCAAGCATTGAAGATTTTTCTTCTATGAAATCTCCTTCCTTCTTGTCTTTGCTTTCCTTCCTCACTTTTCGTTTCTCAAGCTATCTTACAACTCCTTCACCGCTTCAATCCAAATTACTCTCGTTCACTTGAACCACTTCGCTTCACTCGGTAAAATCCCTCAGTCCGATCATTACCTCCATATGCAACACCTCTATTTGCAATGGTCCCCCGCAGTCCAGAATCCTCCCCGGCCGTCCCATGGCACAGCCTGCAGTCCTACCCCTACCCGCGAAAAGCATTATCTCACCCTATAGGGCCCGCCGTCAGAGCAAAATGCGGCCCCCCTGAGATTTCGCTGCCCCAGACAGACAGCTAGAGACGGTCCAGTCCCGTGGGACCCCTGGGCCGTTCGGAACATTGTATGTATCTGGCTCAAGGAGATGTTAAATTCCACTAACTTCGCTCAGATATATGTAAGCCATCCCATGAACTCGGATCTCCCGTTCATCCCATTTCGGTTCCTGGCGATCCTGTGGGGTGATTAGCGAGTGGAGGTGATCTACAATGAGGAAGACCATCAGCACTTCCCTGTCGTGGCGGTTTATCCGAGCTTGGAGTGGGAGCTATTGAATAAAACCAAGAAATTGGCGAAGGAGAATATCCCCTTAATAATCGATGGACTTCTGGAGATGTTTGGAATTTCGCATGCAGCACATACAAGCGAGTCCTCTGAGGAGAAGGAGAGGAGGAGATTGGGGAAATGGAACTAACGTGCGCCCATAGTTGTTGGAAATGCGTTTATTTTCGGTGCATCCGGAGGAGAGCGAAAAGGTGTCTCATTGCAGAAACACTCACGACAAAGCCCGCCGTCACTTGTTGGGACGACTCGACTAGAGACTTGGATCCTAATACCGCGCTCCATTACGCCAAATCACTGCGGATTATGGCCGATGTCTCCGACCGAACAATCGTGACCTTGTACCAGGTCGAAGAAGAAATCTATACCCCTGCATCCACTACCCCAACTGCACTTCCTAGTGCACAGCCTTGGTACTGTGGGATTGCCAACTGGTTCAGACAGTTCCCAGACCAGAAACACAGTGCTGCTTGCTTTTTGTCCTTGTTTCCATTGCATGGAAGATCTTGAACTGGGCATTTTACCGGTCCCCTAACAGAGTGAAACCACTGCTGAATAAGGTGATTGTTATGGGATTCTGGGGTTACGTGGTTTTCATGGTGGTTATGATCAGCTTTTATTCGTTAGTAAAAAGCACTCTGACAATGCTGGTTTTTGCAGAGAGACCCATATGATATTAACACAAGGTGATAACAAGGCTTAGCAATCTAGTTCGCCCATTTCACCTAGTGAGTTGTAAACAGTATTCCGAACGGTCGAGTCCGTCCGTCTTGGGGGTAGGGCGGGACAGTCTATAGTCTGAAGTCCGTCTTTTCGGATGTGCTAGGACGGGCTATACCCGGGAACGGTAGGATAGGGCGGATTAAGGGGGACTACTATCTATGAGCTAAAAGGGTTTGGTTGGGCTGTGTGTTTTGACTACTGCTGCAGTGTTTTCGGGATTGTCTTGGAACTCTCACCAATGCTTTCTTATTTTTTTTAATTTTTATAAACTGAAGCTTGCGTGTTTACCAAAACTGCTCAAAGTGGATAAAGGGGGATCAAGTCACCACCTCTCGCGATAGAACAGAGGCTGTAGTTGATGTAAACTATTGGATATTCGAATAGAACAATACAATCTTCACCCACGAGCAGCCTAAAAAGGGAGACGAAGGTGAAAAAGATAAAAATAAAAATTTCCACCACATTTACTTGACAGTTATTCTACTGTTATCATTATCATTAGATTTTTTTTTTTAAGAGCATAGGGAAGAAAGAAGAGTCGAGAAAGCTAGGGAAACAACAAGGCAAAGAGCATGATGAATTAGATGTTTTGAGAGCCTGGATTTTCCTGGGCCCACCCCATTATAATAGCATTATCGGGGAAACCATTTCCATTAAGGATTGTTGTCATGATATCATAGAACAGCTTTAGCGCCAATACTCCACACTTTTGAAAACTTAACTAGCACTGACTACAAGGACTTGCTTATACAATCAACTCGAAACCACTGTATTACAGCATCCCCCGACTGATCCACTTCTCCTACTACTACCCTTTCCCCTGATGCCTGCTTCTAATACTGGCTTGTTGGACCGTAATAATTTACTGGACCCCCCTCCCCCCCCCTCCCCCCCACTTTTTCCTCTAATTCCTTCCCTTCCTATTCCTTCTGATGTTCTTCCTCCCCCTCTTCTCTTTCTTCCATCTCTTCCTTCTCCTCCGGAATTACCTCCAGAACAGGACGCCACCTCTTAACATTCAAAGAAAATTCATCCGCATTTAAGGCAGTCTCCATCCGCCCTGATCGAAACCTACGTCCCCGTCCAACAAGGTCTCTACTAGCACACAACCCAGCACTAGTGCTTTCCCTTTCCAAGATAGGAGATGGCAAGAGGGTGGGAATAGGAGTATCTGCTCGCTTTTGCTTGAGCTTCGGGTTTTTAGTTATTCTCAATAGAGAGAGAAACTTCTTTCCTGCAATGTTTAGGATATTGTGTTGCTTGCGGCCGCGTTTCTGGAGGTGTCCGGGAGGCGCCGCGGGTGGAGCTTTTCCGAGAGGTACATTTCGGTGGAGGTAGAAGTCTGGATGCATGTTATGGCCTGGTGTAGGAAGGTAATTCATAAAGTTCATTTTTGGTAAACGGATTTGCAGAAAGGGATTTGCAGTGTAAGACAGCTTTGTATTGTTGTGAGTGGTGATGTTGGTAATGACGTTGGTTCGCGATGAAGTTGTTGATATTGTTAATAATGTCGCTAACAATGATGCTGATGATATTGCCGATGAATTTGAAGTTATTAGAAAAGTTGTCGGTGTTAGTGTCGAAGAGTTGTCGAAGGCAGGATTAGTTTTTAGTCCCTGCTTATCATTGGCTACCAAAGGGCTAGAATAGAATACTTTGTTAGGCGCTGTAGTTTAGTTTTTTAGTATCATAAGGACCACTTACTATGAAGAGCTGACCAGTACTCGCCGTTGGGGTTCACTTCCTATGACTCAGAGCACAAGGCTTCAATCCTGAAGATATGATTTCTATAGTATACCCCAAACTTGAAAATAAAATAATAAAAAAATAGTCTCTCTCTATTCTAAGGTTCCCCGTATTAGGTTATTTTCTCAATTTTCTCTCTTCTATTATATCTTTAGGCCTTTTACTCCTGCAGTGGGGCGAGTGCTAAAACACCCTTTTTATCTATTGATTTATCTCCTTTCTCTATGTTTCTTTCTATGTTTCTTTCAATAGTTTTCTATCCTTTTTCTCTTTCTTTAGATAGGTTCCCAGGATGGTGCTTCCTTTTCCCAACCGTCATGTCTTATCACCCGGATGTCGGTTCAACATCTCCCGGCAACATCGGACAGCCCGCAGTTAAAGTAACAGTAGAAAATAGGCATGAAATCAATTTTCGGGGGAAGTTATTTCGTAACAGTTTAGTGAACCGGGGGAAGGGGTATATATTAGGTATTCATGAACCCCATATCCCTTCATTAGTAGCCCAATTTAGGCCATTGCGACAATGTATCAGACCTCTTATTCAGGTCTGATGTGCAATTAAAACAATGAAATAAAGTTTAGAAAAAATATATAATATTATAATAATCTTCAGTATTGCTAGAAAGGAATGCCAATTCATCACAAGTATTTGTTTGAACCCATTATGGTAGTATTGGGTTTGTGTTAAATAGGAGATTATTGCTTATATTGATCTGTAAAAACCGGATACATTGACTGGAAATAGGTAACTAGAAAGAGTGTGTCTTATTATAATAATTATAATCTATAGAGATTCCTTTCTTTATGAGATTTTGTTCTACTCAATTAGATTGAAATTAGGGTTGAGATAAGGGGCTAGAGTGCACAGGTTAAGATTTACTAGCTTTTAGTACACTACACTGCCAAAAACCTGTTGCCATCCACCTAAAACACAAGAGAAATAACAAAAAGATGCATAAACAACAAACTTTTAATTTCTTAAATCTTACTTCTAAGGTAGTCAATGAATATTATAATGAGAGTGAGGTGATAATTGTAGAGCCAAGAGTTTTGGAGCTAAGGCTGATGAAATAGTACCAATTCTCAGAGGGTCTGTTTGGGATTACTTGTAAATAGAACTTTAGGATGAAAAGAGTGATCTCATAGAGGCACCACACTACTAATTAAATTGAAGGGATATGATATTCCTATTGTCTCAGAGAATGGTTTTACATAGTAGAGCAACTAAAATTTATTTCCTAGATTTTCAATATTTCTTGTTGTGGTATTATTAATATAAATACTTTTTTTGAAAGGTTATACACATTTGGAAAAAATATTGCTACTATTGAAGGGGAGGCTAAGGAGGAGAGTATAATGTTAGTAAGATAGACTATAATAGTATTAATAAACTTGAAGGGTAAGAGGAGAGAGTTGGAGGGGGAAGGAATAGTGGGAATAGTGAGCTTGAGGGTGGTTCCAAGTGGTTCTAGGGCAGAGGTAAACAGGGAGGAAAGGGTAGAAGAGGTATCTGGTGTCCCAAGGGGTCCTGATAGAAGGCATAAAGTGGAAACTACTTTGGGTCAGAAAGGGAGAAGGAGACAGTGTAGTGGGCAGCAGGGCAGCTATTAGGGAGAGCTTAAACACTAATGCTCATGCTCAAAGAAAGTATTGGTATACTAGTCGATTGTACCTTGGTAATGGAAACTGGAGGAAAGGCTCTTTAAGAGGTATGAAGTAGTGGGGTTTTTGTGTACGGACTGCAAGCTGTTAGGGATGGGATTTTCTAGGCTATTTAGGAGTTTGAGAAAGTTTTTGAACTAGATTAGCAAAAATATTACCTTGCATCCTGGTGCGTCCTGTTCGCCCTGTGCGCCGGACGCTCCAGGCGCTTATAATGTAAACTCCAGGTCCTGATGCAAACGCCCGGGCTCGCTTCATATGGAGGTGGCCCCTTTGTGTCCAGAGGCACAGGACGCGGCCTGGCGCAGTTCTCCCTAGCAACCCTGCCCCTAGCATATAACCTCTTCCTCCCCTAGCCCTGAATGCCCCTGTCCGCAGGCTCCTCTTCACAGGCGCCTTGTGGCGGGGACTTATCTACTCCCAACCCTATCCCACACACCCCTGTCCGCCACCCTTCTTCCCATGATACCCCGTTCTGCCCTGATTTCGTCCGCCGGATTCGGGAGAATACGCAAAGGGTTCGGGAGGTGCGGGGAGAACAACAGACCTTGTGGGGGGGGTTCCGACGAAAAAGGAGAAGCGGGGAGAACGTTCCCAGTCCCTCTCCTAGTCCTTTTTCTTCCGAACCGCCCTACAAGCTCTGTTCTTCTCCCTGCACCCCCCGAAGCCTTTGTGTATTCTCCCGGATCTGGCAGACGTTCTCTCCTCTCAACCTTTCGCTCTCCTCCCTCCCCAATCCATCTCGTCCACTGGATGCCCTACTGTCCGCTTCGGCCTCTCACCGTCCGCCCGACACATTCCCCTGCCTTCTAAACCTACAATTGCTGGCTGCCCAACTTATCCGCATCCGCCCGACGCCCTCCCATGCCTTTCGTGCCTACAATTGCCCGCCTGACGTCCTCCTAATGGCCTACACACTTTAATGTTTTGTCACTTCTGGACTCTATTGGCATATATTATTTTTTTCTCTTATTACACTCTCATAATATACATATACGATCATAGAATACTGATAGGTGCATTCCCCGCCTCTGGGTTAGTTGCTTCAACCTGTGATGGTGCGTTCGCCAGTTCTCGCAACAGAGCTACATCATCCAATACCCCCAGATTCGGCCCATGATCCCATTGCGGTCCGCACCGACCATCTCCTCACCCTGCGTCTCCAAGGCCACTAGCGGCTTCTGATCCATCCACCTCTGGATCGATTCCAAACCCCCGCCTCAATGCGTCCTCATCATTGGAATATCCCTCCGTTCTCTCAACACAGTTTCCCCGCTCCTTCTCGAGTCTCGCCTTTAATGTTGTCCTAATCCACTCGATTATTCGTCCGCGCCAGACCTCTCCCGTACCATCCCATGTCTGTATTTGGTGTTCTAGCAGGCCTATCATCTCGTTAGGCGGCTTATCACCCCTTTAAGTACTTGTGGTTTTCAAGAGTATCCGGATGCCTGGGCACTGGGGCGCCAAGGGATTCAGACACTTCTGAAAACCGGAAGTCAGCATTATTTGTCTTACCTCTGGAACTGGCACGTGTGAAAGCTACACTATCGATAAAGTTTCTAGTCCGCCAGCATCGTAGTGAATGTCACAATGTGGCTGCTGTCAGACAGAGAAATGTGCCATCGATCTTGTCTAGGAACCCCTCATCCATCATGCCTTTCCTTCTAGGGCATGAGTAATATTGTGCGTATATTGCGTCCGGGATCTGTGGTGCTACGAATCTAAGAGAAATTGACTTTCCGCCAAATTAGATAGATTTAGTCTTTCTACGGTTCGCAATAATCAGGGGAAATGTTGAAAAGCTATCCCATAGTTCCTTGGTGAGCAAGTGAACCTACCCTCCTCCAGGAGGTATTCCGCCCTTCATCTGCTGGCCGCAGGATCATCAATATCAAGCTTATAGAGTTCTGTTATAGCCTTCTTCACCGTATGCAGATACTGACATCTGCACGAACTGTGCTTTGAGTGGATCTGCAAACTAGTGGCCGCCGGCCGCTCTATTTAATTTGGGGATAAGATGTATGTTATCGATTAAGGATAACTTGCCTGGTCATTTGAGTCTGGAGTAGCATCGGCAATGTTGGCAAAGCCCAATTCCCTCCGGGCATCGTTCCAGCACCTGCGGACTTCTTTGGTCAGGGTAATTGGGTCTGGAAACAGATTCACGAAGATCGTCCAGTCCCATATCAGGCAACAGGCTTTGGCAAGGATGCTACACTCAAGCCCTATGGCCATATCCCATCTGCTGCTGTGCCGCTCTCTGCCTCCACTCTCCAATTCCGGCGTTGTTGGCTCTGAGTGTGTTGGAGTTATGGCCGGTGTTGCAAGCGAATTCAAGACTGCAGGCGAACGGGAGAGAACCACAGATGGAAAACGATTTTGGCTAATATGTACTGGGGCAGGTGTTTTCCGTCCAGGGTAACCAATCCTGCTAGAACTCTGGGTATTCCCAGGGGGTATTGTTAGTATCGAAGCTTGCAAGTTACGGACCTCATGCCCAATTAGCCTCTGTGCCCCCCCACAATCCGCGAATAGATCTTCATCATCCCCATGCTGTTCTAACTCGTTCTCCTCCTGGCTCCCCTGGCTCCCCTGGCTCTCCTGGCTCTGGCCCTGGTATTTTCCATCATCAGAGTCTATACTGTCATCCGCTGGCTCCAGGCCCTGCTTCCAGTTGTCTGGAACAGGCTCTGGTATCTTGAGGCAGGATGAAGCTGGCCCCAGCACGGCATTCCCCCTCCTACTTACAGTAGACCCAGCTGTAACCGACTTAAGAGTAGGAGGTATTCTAGTTAACCTGTCCCTGGATTGAGATCTCTGGGCATGCTCGCGGCGGACCTCCCTTTGTCTTTGCCTCTCGTGCCTCGACGGACGCGTTCTGTCCACCATAAGGCGCCGCTGTTGTTGTGACATAGAGTGTAGACGAATTGTGATAGAATAGGATCGTAGTGAATAGAGTTGCTAGATAGATGGGGTTAGGAAACATGTAATGGTAGGTAGCCAGGGGGGCAATTTGGGGTTTGAATCTAGGAGATAGGAATGGTCCAGGTACCATTAAGTGCTCAGGACGTTCACAGCTTGTCACTCACTTTCATACTCGACGGCATTGGCACACACCAGCGCGGCCGAATTGCGGCTGGACACCTGATCTAGGAATTTGGAGCCAAGGCATCCAGCTTCAAATCAGCCGGGCAACTGTTTTGCTGAAATCATAAGAGGAGCGTCAAGAATTTAGAGTTAATAAAGCAGATGAAGAGGTTTATTGAATGCGCGGACCATAACAAATGCGGGTAAGGCTAGGGTTTGGAGCACGGAACGCTTATCTCAGAAAGTACAAGCTGCCGCTAAGGCTCAACAGATTGGGTATAAGGTGAAAGCTAGGATGGGCAAAGCAATGAAGAGGGCAATCCCAAACGAAAAACAGCTGGAAGAATAATCCGTACAAACCTAAAGAGCAAGGTCTAAAACTAGAAGAAATATATCCCAAACGAAAAAAGGCGGAAAAAAACAAGAATGAACTGTAAAAATTCTCAGAGCAAACCTCAAAAGCCAGAAAAGACACCCCCACACGAAAACACCCGGTGCCGAACATGACAAGAATGGTCTCCAAAACACCCAAAGAAAATGTCCAAGCTTCTCTCTTGCCTCAGTAGGATCCGTGGACGATGGCAAGTCTAAATTTACCACACTAGGTCAAGGCAAACCGGCCCAGTCGTGGCGGGCTAATCTAAAACAGAAATGGTCAGGAATGAGCGAGAACAACCCGCAGAACTCTGGGAGCGAAAATGAAAAACACCGAAAGGAAAAGTCCAGGATCTGCAGCGGCCTAGTATCTATAATCATGAACGGAACTACCCTCTTTGCGGCTTCACGTTAGCCATATTGGGTCAAGGCAGGCTAGCTTTGTTGACAGAAGCAAGTGCGTAGAAATGAACCGGAGCGGACTCCTAAGGTCCGTTTCTGCTGACAAAGCAGTAGGACCTGCTGCCAACATAGCAGATGAAAGACCTGGTAGTTGTAACCGCAACTTACCAGGTGTAAAGTATCCACTTGAGCTGAGTCGGGAGCTGGTGGCTGGGCCTAATTTTCGTCCAGCATCTGCTGCTGCCATATCTACAAGCGCATCATCGGCGCAGAGATTAGAGGGGGAATGGCTTCTGCTGGGCGTACAAACTTGGGTCGCCGATGTGTTGGCAGGCTGCTGGGTGCCGGAGGATAGCATGAAGAGAGGCTCAGCTGATGTCCTCAGCTGTAGCGGCTCAGAGGCCGCAGAGGCTAGACTGTGACTCGGATTGGGAGCCAACGGAGGAGGACCGTTTGGCGGACTAGGTGTGGTGGTAGGTTGCCGACTCCGATTAACCTCCCCATGGAGTCTATCCAGTTCACCCTCAATACTACTGTCGAGTATTGACACGCCGCAGGCAACCTTCCTCGGAGGTTCTGCAGCGTCAGCCGGACTGTTCGGTTCGTCAGCCTCAGCCATGGCTGCTAGGGTACATTGGCCACTGCTATTGACTGCCCTCCATGTAGATAGCCAGAATACTTTCTGTAGGTCAGTCTCCCTTCCTCTTTGTCGGCTAGACCTCAAGGCAGGAATGCCCAAGTCAGCAGGAGGGGCAGAAAGTTGCTTACTAGGAGATAGTATGAAACTGAAATCCAAGGCTTGCACGACCTTGGTGGCCGAACTGCGGTTGGAGTCTGGCTCCGGTTCATTGACGTCCGCCGGACCACTGCGCACCCTTCGTCTAGTCTTTCGCATGCTGCTTCCGGTTGTGATGGTACTCAACCTGGTGATGATTCTCTTTGCGGCTGCAGCGGATGACTTGGGCTGGTGGCCGTCAGAGTCCGACTTATCACTATGAACGGACGGATTGGGAGATTGGCCCCTATTATCACGAGGGCCAAAATTCACAGCGCCTGAGGGGGGGAGTCCCATCTTCTCCACGGGTGCGATGGCCACAGCAGAGCAGATCCATTGGTTCCCTCGCCGAATTCATTGACCACCACATGCGGAGATGCCTACTGTTTCCGATTGAGATCATTTCAGCAACCGTCAGTGGCTCCTCAGGATCATCAAGCAGCATGCATGTTTCCTGTGTGGTTGCACCAACGAGCAGATGATATCCTTATTCCTGGGCAAGGACTCTGTCTATACACACAAACAGGTTCCGCAAGGTGGGTTCGGTCATCTCCATCCAGTAAACATGTCCATTGGTTTGCCATTGAATCTTGTCCAGCCCGGCAGGTAGGGGGCTGTCTGGACAGACTACGGACGGTTGATCTAACCAGAGATGGATGAAGCGCGGGCCGACGAGACCTGCAGGAGCCTTATTAGCATATACTGGGCACATTCAATGCGGATGGTTTGAGGTAACCTACGATCATTTCGAACGGCAACTGGGGCCGCAACGGGGGCTGCAACGAGGGTAACAGCGGGAACTGGTTGTGCTGCCAACAATCGTGTTAAGCTGGGCTCATGTTTTTTTGCTATGTCCTTTAGCAAAAAATCAAGGCATTCATTAAAACGTTCGCCCTGGGCCGTATCTGTCTGCCAGAGTGCCGTCCTAACTGGAACGGGCGGGGTGGGAATGGCATATGCCTGAATGGCAGCCCATTGAGTGGCCGTACTCCCCTTCCAGCCCAGGATGCTGTCTTGCTCCATCTTACATTTCATAGCATTCTGCCAGTCTTTATACACCTCACTATAAATTTTCGGTTCGGGGAAGTCGCAGACGTACTTACATCAAGTAACCTCTCCATCATCTTTGAAGGCATCAGACTTTTGGTATTGAAGTCGAACCTCTGAGGCTGCCATTCTAATAGCCGTTGGGGCGGGGGGGGTGGTTGATGGATCCGGAATTGTTTTTCTTTTTCCACAATCGTCTTCCAGCAAATGAAAGATGTCCGCTAGCAGATGCTAGTATCCTGGAGGATAATGGGAAAATGGTTTATGCTATGAAAATAGAAATAGAGCAGGCCTGGCGGATGATAAAGGGAGATAAAGGGAGATCTGCAGATGATAAATGGCTGTGAGAAGGTTATTAGCTGGGAATATGCAGATGGATAGTACTGAATCGGTCTGGGGATATACTAGTAATACCGCGGATGAGTGAGAGGTTTTGTAGAGCTTTGTGGATTCTATTGGGATGGATGGGTTGATCGATGAAGGATGTGATTGTGATTCGGGAAAGGAGCATGAAGAGAGGATGGATGGAGGTAAGGGAGAGCTTCTATACAAGTTACAGGCATAAAGAACCCGAACATTTGAGTCCGAATTTTGTATGGGTGGTCAGACACGCACGGACAATTTGCCATACAAACTCCTCATCCTTGTGTTCAGGTTCTTTATGCCTGTAACTTGTAGGCCGCTGGGGTTCGCACGATTGTACCCTGTACAAACTTGAATAATGATATCTTGAATCTTGAAAGGTCTCGTGATCCACGCACAAAGACGAGAATTTTCAGATAAGGTTTTAAGCTGAAAAAGAGCGGCGGAGGGGCTGCAGCCTCAGAGCCAAGCCCTGGCTAAACCGCTCTAGACCCATCTCGTGAAAACTTAGTTAATGACAGCTTGAACATCGGGACCCGTCCGTCACCCCACTAAACAAACTTGAAGTTTCCCCTGATCCAGCCCTTGAAAGAAATCTGCCTTTGTCTTTGAAAGACTAAATCAGCTGCAGTACGCCTCCACCGATTAGCTCCACAAGACCACTTGAAAGACAAATACCACACGAGCATGATGACCTCAAACACAACAAAGTGTCCTTATTGCAGGCGACGCTCTCAACAGGCCACTGCATACGAAAAGCCCATTCAGACAATGCATCTTGATATCCTTCTATCCCTCCGTGCGAATGTGGACCTGACCTCACCAGGGCCGCCTGCTTTTGTACAAGATGAAAACATCAAGCAGAGCGACTCAGACTACGAATCCGATAACAGGCAGGAGATCGCAGATTACCGCGCAGCAAGTAGTGAGATAGATGATGATATGCAGAACGATTCTGATGCGGAGGACGTTTTCCACCTGCCAGTCTGCGGGTGCCTATCGAGTCAAGAAACTATTTCTGGTGCTGGCAGAGCACTCAGTGATGTTGCTGGCTATAGAGAGCTGAATAGGGCCATGACAGATGACTCCTGGAACCTTTTCTCGTCCCAAGACGACTCTATTTTGGCAAGCTGGCAAGTCCGGAGCAAGGTAGCCAAGTGGCAGATCGACGTGTACTTTGCAGAAGGTTTGGGTGGCACAGATAGGAGATCATTCCGGTCCGCCTATACTATGCTACAACACCTCCACTTTCTGGACCCATTTGGTGAGTACCTGGTGTGGACGGAAGCCGTTATCGATGATGGTCGACATGCAGCAACTTTCTATTTTTGGAATATTATCGACTGTGTCCGCTACTTGATCCGCCAGGTCATGTATAGATCAGATATGGTCTACGCACCTATTCAGGAATAGGATTCGAGTGGGGAGTGATTATACTCTGAGATGCATACGGCGGACTAGTGGTGGGATAATACACTGGTATGAAATAGGTGCTGACAAGTTTCAAGTGGTGGGTGTTTCAAGTGCTAATGGCCCATTATGTTCCTTGGTAGAAAACGCTGCCCCCCTGGTGAACAGTGGTGCCCATTATCGGATTGTCGGACCAGACTCAACATACCAATTTTTCGGGAGATAAGAAAGCCTGGGCGGTACATGTAACGATCGGCAATATCCTTTCGTGGACGAGCAACTGCCCTGTCATGATACCAATCCTGCTTCTAGCATTGCTTCTGGTGCCGCCAAAGTTCACTGGTGAATCAGCTCGCGCCGACGAAGCCCAGCGGCCGATGAATGCGAATGTACTGCGGACTGTCTTCGATCTTGTCCTTGCGCCATTACAACAGGTTGTCCACAAAGGAACGGTAATGGATTTTGCAGACGGCAAAACACGTCTTTGTTTTCCCATCTTGTCAGCCTGGATTGCGGATCATGCTGAACATGCAGCCTTGTACAGAATAGCCAGCAAGTGGTGCCCAAAGTGTGAGGTTCCGTGCAAGGAGCTTAGTGGGAATCCGCTGAAGATGTATGAGACCCGCGACAACATCCTATATAGAGAAAAAGCCTTGAGGCATGAGCCGGCAGAAGTGGCCGGTATTGCAGAATACTTTCAGCAAGTGGGCATGAAAATAGGAAATAATGTATTCTCCGGACTCGACTAAGTAAACCCCGCCAACCTACATAAGCCGGACCTCTTAAACAACATTTACCTCGCCCTATTCAAACATATGATGGAATGGGTGGAGGGGTTCCTCAAAGAGCATAAACGGCAGCAGGCGTTTGACGATGCCTGGGAAGGAATTCCACCTTATCCCGGACTCAGTGTACCAAAAAAGGCTTATCGTGAAGTTACACAATGGCAGGGAAAGGAAATGCGCAACCTCGGCCGCTGTATTTCGGCCGTATTGGTGTCCGCATTGCGAAATCCAGACAGTTCTCAGTATCACGATTTCAAGAGCGCTTTGAAGTGTGTTAGCGCCCTGGTTGACTTCTCTATCATGGCCCAATACCGTAGTCATAAGCCAGATACACTTGTCTATATGGAAAGGTATCTGCAGACATTTCACCTGACCAAGGACATTTTTCTTGAGTTCGGTACCTTGAAGGCTACGGATGCAGAAGCAAATAGACAGGATCGGGATCTAAGGGAACTAATAGCAAATCAACGTACTAATGAGGCCCACCACGATACTGCCGCAAAGCGCCGTTGGCAGGTGGATCAAGAGAGGCTTGAAAGGGCCAATCAGTGGGTGGATTTGATATCGTGCGAGAATCACTTCACCTTCATCAAGATGCACGACCTGAGTCATTTTGCCTCCAATGTACGGTGTTTTGGGTCCATATCGATGTATTCTACCGAGATCAGCGAACTAGCTGATAAGGAGCAGATTAAAGACGGTTACCAGAGATCAAACAAGAATGAAGCGGCCCAAGAGATCTTGTTGCAATATGGTCCCCAGCACGCTCTAGGAATGCCCTTGCAGACTATAAAAGCACTTTTGAAAACAGGTGTGATCATGGGAGGAAATAGCTGGATGGAAATGCCGACTTCTTCAAGCTACAGTGCAACTCGGTGAATGCTCAAAGGTTGCATGAACATTGACACCCTCTCTGAGCTATGCCGAGCCCATGAGATCGAGTATTGCAAGATGATGGAGGTGATGCTACGTTTTATGAAGCAGACTGCCAGTGCAGTGGATGACCCGCGGCTGCCTGGTAACCCCACCGAACTGGGATTGCTTCCTGTAGAGCGATTTACCCAGTTTGAAATTCGAGTTTCTGACTTTGAGAAAGCTGACGTTTTCCAGATTCACCAGGCCGGCTGCACTGGAACAAAGAGTTTCCGCACCGGCGGTGCTAGAAACGATTGGGTATGGGTCCAGAATGGTGGGGAGGAGAGTTATGGGAATTTGTGAGGACGGGTGGTGGCACGAGTATTAGCACTTTTCAAGATAGGAAATGTTCTAAGCGAAGCCCCAGGAGTCCATCGGCTGGCATTGGTTCGAGTACTCGATCCGATCAATAGTGGTAGATTTCACCTGGCAAGCGGACACATACGAGTCGGCAAGTAGTCCACTGGTCGAGACATGCGGAGAGTCGGTATAGGGGCTGTAATTGGACAAGCGCATGTAATTCCTAGTGGGAAGCGGCAATTGATAGTGAATCATAGAATTGATCTGCGGACGTTTAATGATATATATTAATTATATTAAATTATTCTATGGGATTATGTACACTATTTATGCAGCATCAGGAAAATGTCGGAGAGTGGTCCAAGGTGGTCCTGAACGCTCCTGGTCCACCAAGGGGGGTTGTGGTCCCCGTGGTACACCAGGTCCGCTCCAATCCATTCTGATCCACCCGTTTTGAAATTTTACTGAAAATGTGGACCAGGGTGAATCAGGGTGGACTAGGAGGAATAGGGGGACCATAACCCCCCTTGGTGGACCAGGACTGGTTTTTACATTTTGCCGATAAGCCTCAACTAGGCCGCGTGAGTACTACAGGATAAATCTGCACACGTTTAATGAAATATAGATGCCGCCGCGCTGAGGCCGGACACTTAAGATGGCAATCCCTACCTAAAGTGTCCGGCTTCAACTCGGCCACTTGAGTACTAGAGGATCAACCTGTGGACATTTGATGAAAATATGAAACTACTGCACGCTACGGAGCTCACGAGTGAGGAGTATGTTTTATAAGAACAAAGCTAGATGACGTAGATTTAGCCTCAGCAGATCGTAACAACAAGGCTATTCTCTATACTACAGTACGCATGCCTATAAAATGGCGGTTGGGGGCAGATTACGAATGAAGCTTTCTGGGATGCTAGCAGATGGATCCAGGCTGCTGGAAGTGGGGGAGTGGCAAGGGCGGCACCCAATGCGAACAATTTGGTAGGGTATGCCGGACGCCGGAGACGAAAAGGTATGGTGGCCAACGGTGGTGGGACGGAATGGGCCACGACAAGCGCGTAGGGCGCATGGAGAAGGAGAACTTGAAAGGGCCGTCGGGATGCACCAGACGCAAGACATGATACGCAAAGAACGCCTGGACGGCAAGGGCGCAGAGGACGCATGGGGCCCAGGTGGCTCGTCCGGAGTGAACGTTGTTTTTGCTGATGTATGTAGATGTTAGAATTCAAAGCTGCTTGGCAAGCTCCTCAAATAGAACTTATGCTCAACTCATCTACCATATGCTTATTTTATCATCCATGCCCATATAGTATTCAGCAATTGATTAGACAAAGAAGATTATTGCAGATGTGCTATAGATAAATATGCCCTTCAGGAGCAGTTCTTTAATTCTACTCAGCATATTCGGTATCGGAATAGCATACAGCATTATTGTTCGGTGCATGCTTCCTCTTCTCTACACCTCCGACGCTTGAAATTTATTTCCTATTTGGGAAGACCTCAACACAGCCAAACTATCACCACTTTCCCTTTCTCTAGTGTGGGTTCGCCCTGCTGGGGGAAGAGGTTGTCCTTTACTATTCTCTCCTTTTCTCTGGGGGTTTTCCTCTTGGGTTCTTCTCCTCTGTGGTTGTAGGCTCTCTGTCTTGCGATGGAGTCCCTCTTCCTACCCTGCTTTTGCTTTGGTTAGTCTCAGCACGGTCAGTACCATCCTTGTCTCGTTAGTGGTCGGTTACACTCTTGGGCTATCAGCAAAGTAGTGGTCCTGGTGGCTCTGCCCCCTGGTAGTGCATTATCTCCTCGGATCTTATTTGGTACAGTCGGTATCGTCGAGAAACAGTAATCTCGTATCGTTCCGTCGGCCCCGCACTTCTTTGTTGACTTACCCTTCTGCTTTTTTCTCTCGGTTGGATCCTGTCGCTTGGTTACAGTCATCTACTATTCTTTCTGATCCTCTGACCACCTGGCTCTGGTATCTGTAGTGGCTACATGCTCTTCAGGCCTTTTGGCTTTGGTGTAGGGGTCTTCTCTACTAGGCTTGCCCTCTCGTGAGTGTTTTTTCTTTTCTGACCATTTTGTCTGGTAGGCCTAGAGTTCCTTCTCTTCCTGCCACACACTATAATGGTGCTGGCTTGGATTTTGATTTTCCTCTATGGTTTTATCCCTCCCCCATGGTCCGGCCTCTGTGCCTAGTAAATTGACTCTCGTGTTGTACCGTTCAGACCTATGGCTTTCTCCTGCGAGCTCCTGCTTCCTGTCCTGCTCTAACAAAATAACAACTACTATGGGCTAAGGATGCCAGTGGGTCGACTACAGGTGTTGTGTGAGGGTGTTTTTACTTGGTGAGTTTTGAGGGTTTCTTGTTTGTGGGTAAATTGTGCAGTGTCGGATTGGGGTCTTTCTTTTGGGTCCCATCGATGGAGGTTTTTGGTTTATGGTATTCAGACCTGTTGTTTCTTTTGTAGTTTCTACCCATAGTATTGGACCCCTAGTGTCGGGCTGAGTTAGAATGTTATAGTATTGAGGGTCTCAGGATGGACTGTAGTTGGCGGTTTTTGTCTACATAGCGGTGAGCAGAGTGACTTTGTTCCTTGTGCCTCAGACTTCTGACATTGGCAACAAATAATAATGAACGGAAGTCAAACAAAACAAACAAAGATTCTTGTTTGGTGAACTCCAGATATGCACTTGCAATTAGTGGAGGCAGAACCAGATGTGAGTAGGCTACAGAGTCTACAGAGTTTTCCTTGATTACTATTGTTCTTTTCTCTGTTAGAATTGTTAGGGGTAGCCGGTAAGGTGACTTATGATACCGGACTAGGCCTTATGCTGGACGGGTCCTTGATGGAGAATCTTGTCTAGGAAGGCTCGTAATAAAAAGTAACTAAGTTACTCGCGTAGTGTAAGATAATGAGGAAATAATAATTGTAAAACTTATTATTATATTGATAAGATCTCTTCTCCGGTGCTTGATGATTCTGTTTAAGCGTGGGAGGCATTTCAATATTTATATTCCGCGTCTGAGTGTTCGCGGGCTACATGTTCTAACCATACTAACTAAGTATCGACCGAACAAAGTTCTCTAAACTCTTAAGTGCGAACACCT
>Ga0307507_10002523_pt1 | contig 38203 bp, 39 predicted proteins | sample 7_EM_MG_FD_207223 | JGI IMG/M metagenome (GOLD analysis project Ga0307507, IMG submission 207223) | Populus trichocarpa ectomycorrhiza microbial communities from riparian zone in the Pacific Northwest, United States - 7_EM | ecosystem: Host-associated > Plants > Roots > Unclassified | place...
CTTGTGTGGCGATCATGCGAAATATTATTACCAGTTGAAGCAACTTCTCTTCCAGCCGCACTTTCTTACCCATGCTAGCGTATTCTGGATCTTCCCAATTTTTACGGTATTCAAGATATGAACAAGGACTCAGCCACCTGAGCTTACAATACCGATACCGTAATAACTCAAATAGGGGGATTTAGCTGGTTCGGCGCACGGGTCGCTAGGCCAAGAAACACTCTGCAAAGAGCTAGTGACGATACCCGAACTCTTTTCGTTCACCCTTAGGCGGGTAAATACCAGCCTAGACGATGCCTTGTCTTTAAGTACTTCTCAGAAGACAACAAATGGTCCTGTGATAAGTAGCTCAAATGGAATATAAAGTAAACAATCCAGGCTGTTTATTGAAGCAGGTTTGGCAAAAAGACATGCAGATTTGATAAAGTTAGAAGGGAAGTAGAGAAGACGAAAGGTTTTGTTAGGAGACCAATTGAGATTAGGGTGATTTTGAAGCATTGCTCATGATAATTATCAACTCCCCCAAATGACGCAAGCCAACCATGGTTGCTAAATCCACCTGGGGCATACTGGGGCACTTTTCCACTTTTGTTACCCTAGCGACTCTCTTGCCAGACCAGCTAAATCCCCCTATTAAATAGAAGAAACATGTGCTAGGACGTTGGAATTTCCTTTCTCAGCTACGCGAGGGGAAAACACCGCAAAGCTCAGCCCCCAGTTGAGACAAAACAAAAGGAATATACGAGACGCCTTACTAGGAGAGGCAACTCCAACGTCCTAGCACGTGTTTCTTCTATTTGAGTTTTTACGGTAGCAGATTTGCCAGACCGATAGTGCCATAATATAATAGCCACAGGAGAGAAATGTAGTGCAACTTCCTATATACAAGACCCTTATCTGCCTTTTCTCCCTTCCGCACTTTATCGTAGCCTACTAATCTAAGTTAAATCCCGACATGCAACGATTGCGCACCCCCAGTAAATTCGATTCGTCGCCTCCCACCACTGCATGGTATTATATGAGACTGTACTCGAGTACTAGTACTTGAACTAGTACAGTCCAGTACCGTAAAGTACTCAAATAGAAGAAAAATGCGCTAGGACGTTGGAGTTGCCTCTCCTAGTAAGGCGCTGCGCATACCGGTATTCTCTTTGTTTTGTCTCGACTATGGGCCGAGTTTGCGGTGTTTTTCCCCTCGCTAGGCCGAGAAGGGGAACTCCAACGTCATGGCACATCTTTCTTCTCTTTGACTACTTATGGGCCTGTAACAATAAATCCACACCGTGACAACATCGCGGGATCGTACGAGTAATTCCAAAAAATCCGCCCTGATAATATCAACCCACCCTATCATACCCCACCTAGGGCTTCACTTGGACTAAAACAATATTATCGTACCAACTCTTTTGACAATCCTGGTACTCGCGGGGGAATCATACCAATGTACTAGTACGAGTACAGTACGGGTAGCAACACCGGATAACAAACTAACCAATGCCGATCCACAACTACTAGTAATCGAAACGCAGGGGCTCAGAGCCGATCCGCTCCATTGGGCGTCACGTTTACTGATGAGCCATCTTAAAGACAAATACCGTACCCCTGGGTGAGTTAAGCTACTACCGGTAGGGCTATAGAACATCAGTGACGTCACCAAGGTTTACTCAGTGAAGCTGATGATTACTTCTCATACCTACGCCACAGTGGGGAGCGTTGTACTCGTACTCGAGTAAAGGGCTAAGGGTGGGTTTGTGATTGCTGCAAGGATGAGCTTTTGGGGGAACCGGAAGTGGGGATGTCATGCGCTTTTTAAAAATTTCTTCGAGGGCTTGATTGGTCACATGAGGGAGAAGTATCGGGATGACTCTTGGAGGGTTTGGAACGGGTTTCTAATTTTGGTGGGTCCTTTGTTTGTCCATGGCTTGGTGCATAGTGAGATGATGTGGCGCTGATATACTTTTTTGATGTAGTGATATTTGATCCTCAATGCTACCAGTACATCCTTAAGATTGGTAAGGGATGGAAAGATCACGATTCACATGAGTGCCTTCTAAACGTTTCAAACAGATTTTAATATCATTTTATACCTAATTTAAGAGGCTCAATGCGGTCGTTGGAACACTCATTATCAAAGGGGTAAAGGTAGGATTCCTCTAGCCATGGGGCATCCAAGGGATCAACCTCCTTCTGGTAAACATTCCAGAAACAATTGATGTAATCCCCGTCCTAAGTAATTATTCGACATAATTATGACTCAATTAGCAAAATTAAGGAAAGGTGCAGTTCTCTTCATACACCGTTATAGCTGTGACAACCGATATTCTAAGAATATTTCCATTGCCAAATTGCGAACTTTCGAAGGGCCGGATATCCCCCGCCGTTCGCCGCAGCGCCGCAGTCCAATGGCCTTAATAATCGCAAAGAAGCTAGTGGGGGCCCAATTTTGCCTCGGGATGTATATTTGATAGCCGTACATACCGCAATTCATATCAAAAATGGGAAAAAGGCAGCGGTGAACTCTGATCACAAGGCGATGGCATTTCTTTTAAGGATTAGTTTTTTTTTTTCCTTTTTTTTTTTCAAGAGCTTCCTTCTTTCCCTTCCTTTTCATTCACTGACTCAAAGGATAGGAACGGAGGTGTAAGCAGGTAGGAAATATATCCCTCAGTCCATAGCTTTATATTGTCTTACTGCACTCCTGGTACGAGAGCTTAGTTTAAAGTCCATCTTCCTTCAACATACACCAGGATCATAAGAGCAAGAAATGTGCAGCCGCACCTTCAAGTTGCTATGATAGACTACCCCGTAGTGGAAAGGCGCTATTAAGAAAAAATCATTCGAGTGCTCGAATGTCCCATAATGTCCCATAAGAAAGTTCCCCTCTACCGGAAGAACACCCTACAACGAATTGGAAAGAATATTTAGGCTGAAGCTCCCTCGTGTCATATAAACTGAACCTGCTATAAGGGAAAGTTGCTCTTCCTTCTGAAGAAAATTTAGCATAGTGTGATATATTAGGCCCGCTTTTGAGGACATTGCGTCCTGACAATCTCCATTATAATACATACCCTCCTTGAGGAAAATGTGCATCTTCTAATTAGCAGAGCCTATTCTTAGCTATTTGTAGACCCTTTCTTCTTAAATTCCGTGACAACATGACAGTGACGGTGGTCCTGGGAGCAATACAAATTCGAAAGCTTAAGACACTTTTATGAGGTTTGACTCTTTCCGTACACGGATACGGTAGCGGCTTAGGCGATCAAGTAACTTCCGGTACCCGAAACACGCATCAAAAGAATACATCTCATGATGTTTCGATGCTTATTCTGAACCATCTGTATTAGGGCCTCGTGATAATGAACAGCAAAACCTGAGCTCTTAGCTTCCGTTTAGAGAGACGGGACGATAATAATTTTCGTACCAACCCCGGCCTTCTTTTTGCCCAGTTCTTCGCTCTTACCAACCGAACATACTCTATATTAAAGACCCTTCACAGCTGTGGCTTCCCTTAGGCGTAAATTTCTAACACTCTACACTCAAGCCACTAGCAGTGCCCTGGATAAGACATTCCCAAGTGCATAGATTTAATAGAAGATTTTTCAGAATCTGGGGCGAGTTATTATTTGCAATTTTCACCATCAGTCTTGGGAATAGCGATACAGCCAGCCTGAGTATCAGAGGATTTGTTCTAACCATCGGCGGGAAGCCATGTAGTATTCTAACTAATGAAAAAGCTGATGTCTGGGTGTTTCGGTAATAATATCAACTCTTTCAATATGATTAAAACCTCAGTTATAGCAAGATAACATACTGGCCACCCAGGCTAGCAGCGTGGGCAACTAGCTGCTTCAAACTAAAGAATGTAGAAGCTTGGATATGGGCAGTGAGAAGGATGAATCCGATCACCTGGTCATGCTCTGTAACGGCAATCGGGAACTCAGGAAGGGTTACATCCTCGGATGGAAATGACGATCATAAAGGGACAAGTAAAGTGTGTGCTAGTAATAAGGCAGAATACTAGGGTATTAGTTATTGGTAACAGGTGATCTGTGCTATCAAGCTGCAGAAAAAAATATTTTGCCGCTGCCTATTCCTACCGGTACCCCAACTCTGCCGCCCGGAAGGCGCAGTCATCAACGAATACGTTGGGCTCCTCCACTAAAGTAACTTATCAGTAGGAAATAATGCCGCAAGAAAATTTAATAGTCCAGAAATTTCGCGATAAGAAAAAGCTATTTGTGACCAAGGACTAAATCTTCCTAGAATTGTAGAGATATTAGAGACTGCTTTGTCCTCAGGGTGCGCGTTTATACGTCCTAATACTCGCGACGAATGTACACCTGAGCATCGACTCGAGGCCCTCCGCTTGCTACGGCAAGTTATCAAGTGCCTGCCTAGCACTTGAATATTCGCGCCTAGAAGAACACGTACCGGAATGAGATCGAGAGGGAACCATGTGTAACAGTAACATGTGCGCTGGCCATGCCGATCGAAGGTGCTATTGCTAGACATTTGCGTGCCAGACCGAGGAAGGACGCTAAGTTACTCCGGAGGTAGTAAACAGTGAAACAAAGGCGGACATTGTGGGAAGCACCCCTGAAATGAATTCGGAAACGCACGCGATAGCGAGGATACCAAGAGGTGTACCTTGAAATATTCGCTAACAGATATAAATCCATATCAATCTAATCCTCGGAAATCCCACTTTCAGTCGCGGGCAGAATGGATGCAATGCAATGATGGATAGCCCGGGATTGGGAGATGGATACGGTGTAACCCGGATAAATACCCAGGTCGAGGAGAAAGTAAGACAGGCGGTTGTCAATCTGATGGGACCTCCCATTCGGAGCGGCTGCTGCAGGTGGATGAGCCGTGCCATACGCCTTCAGTCCAGATAAGATCGAAGGAAATGGTTCCCCAAATAGGGTCCCTCGTAGGTTGCGGTGAAAGACTCATCATGATTGACAAGAAAGCCCCCAATCAACTTCACCTGACACGGGTATATCTGCACTGGAACCGGGTCATAGAGCAAGCGCCAGCGGAGTGTTTTGATAACTTCAGCTATGGTGTTTCTTTGCCGTTCACTTGGCTACATAGTGTAAATTTGTTAAGCTTGTGACAACCTTTCTAGGGATGAAAGGTGGTGATATCAACCCAAGAGATTGCAGGGATTGCACCTCGCTCGTCGGGCCATAAATGGAAGAGACAAGGTGGGGAAACCGCTACTGAAACAAGATGTCAACCCCAACCGGCCCGACAGCCCAGGCCAATCACCGCTTTCACCTGACGCCAGAAGGGGATATGATAGAGTAGTGAAACCATTGCTATATAGAGAACATATCAACCCAGTTAGACTTAACGACAAAGATCGGAAAGGGCTCTCTTGCCCCTACTCGAGTAGTATGCTTGAAGGAGTTGTAAGCTGCCGGTACTGCTAATACCGGTATTCTACCGGCAAGTTCCGGGATTGGCTGCCGTAATAATTGGACCTCCAGCAAGGACGTTGGAGTTTCCTCTTCTAGTAAGGTCGGCCGTATTTTTCTGTTCGTTTATCTCAGCCGAGGGTAGTTTTTCGCCGTGTCCCCCCCTCTCAATCTAAAGGAGGAAATTCGGGACGTCTTAGCTTGAGGTCCAATTATTCCAGTTTTTACGGGAATGGAATAGCTTTTCCAGGAGGGTGGCACTGACCATGAGGCTCTGCATCCGGCAACGTCTTCAGCGAGTCAGGTGACATGGATACCCGGGTACCTTTCTGCATTGGGAAAACAGGGTAACTTGGCAAGAGACTTCAACACGCGCACGCACCTACTCGTAATACTCCTTGGTTTCCTTTGGAACCTTTTTGCAACAACCCGGAAGAGCATTTAAAAGTCCATTCTAATCGCTTAAATAGATGCCGCCCTCTTTCCAAGACCATTTCCTAACATCGGAGTTCAGATTCCCTTAATATCCAGCCTTCCAACCGTTCAAGCGCCAGATCAATTCCAAAATTTCTATCAACAAAGTCCGAAGTCATTTCCATCGACACGGTGAGCAGTTCCAGGGTGTCCACTGGAGAGCGCAAGGACAGTCCCTTCGACGTGGTGGGCAGTTTATCCTGTTACGAAATGGTTTGGGCGAGGTGAGATATGAATCCCACCTCAGTCTTAGTGATCGATCCAGAGGGTTCGTACCATCTCACCTATTACTATTAGTGTGGTGGACTTATCAGAAGTATAGTCAAGTATTGCTCCCGTTGCACTTGTGCGACGCATCTCGTGGAACTAACTGGAGTGGAGACTCTGGCAATCACTCAAGACAATTTATTAACATTCGAAAGCAATCTTATCCTACGCGAGCACAATCTCAGCACCTGAGCGCGAGCAACTTGCGGTTGCACTAGAACTTCTAGCCCTGCTTCCAAGTGCCGACCAACGAAAAGGCACACGAAAATCCAAGGCCCGTTGCACCACAGCTTAGCCTGCGCGCAAGTACTAAACTGTCTGCTCAGAACGCTACTCTACTGCACTATACTACGTCCATCAACCCTCACGGGCCCTTGCTCCCCAATCCGCACCGCATCAGATCATGCCCCGGGTGAACTCTCAAGGTACCACGTTTACCCAGCTTAGCTCCGCTGGGCGTTACCTCGCTGCTGGGTCTCACAATCCGGGAAAGCGAACCGGGGGTAATTCACCGATTCTCACTCGGAGATATTTGGTGGGGTGGTGGTTGAGGTCCAGGGCTGCAAGGAGAGTACTGCGCAGTACACCAGTTGTGTTGGTGCTGGAAATCGCAGTGTTATGGCCGCACTTGATGCGGGATGTGTCCGCACTTCAAGACCGCACTGGTAAGCGTACGCACTAGTTAAAGGACGCGCAGGCTATGAAAATGTTTTCACACCCCTGTCTTTCTTTCCTTCTAGTCCTTTCTCTCTCTCTCCTTCTTCCTTTCACTTCACCATTTCCTCAAGTCTTTCCTTTCTTCAACTTATCACAATCAATAATGATCTTCATCTCCGCATAATACAAACTTTGTTTCTCCACTTAAGTCGTTCCGCTCCACTGCGCAAAACCCTCACCGTTAATCATTACCTCCGTATCGAATATTTTCAACAATTGGAAATCGTGCCTGTGCTTTCGTAGTTACTGCAGTCCCTTGCGAGTGATACCCTGTGACTATTTGCGTCATCTACTCGTATATAGGCCTATCTCTAAGCGCCGCTTCCTTCCTGTCCTTAACTCTTTCTTCCCAATCGACCGTGACAAACACCTAAACCTCAACCCAACATCTGCTCGCTTAGGTCTCTACTCTCATGATGTCATACCTCTCAACATGTTGGGCAGAGAGCAAGGAGGGAGGGTGGGAAGCGGCGGTCATCAGGGCACCCGGTTCACAACGGATCACACTACGGATATTAATCCAGCACCAAGCTGAGTGAATTCGGGTAAGAAACTAGGGAGGAAGAAAGCGGCGGAAGTTAATAAAGGAGGTGGATCATAAGTGTCAGGCACCAACAGGAAGGAAGGAGGAAGCAAGACAAGAAGTAGAAATGAGAGCACAAAGACTAGAAACTACCGGAAAGGAAATGATACGCACGTGTGATTAAGAATATAATACCTAGATTTTTCTAACAGTGCACTAGGGCTAAAGTACAGGATCACGGGGCTCGACATCCACTGCTCCGAATCGTGGGGCAAACTGCCTTGAGAACGGACGGGAAAGTGGTCTGGCCTCAAGACGGACGGACTGCCCGGTTGCCAACACTGCAAATTAGTACCTAAGAGCAATACTACCTCCAGACGCTACTCTTCAAATTGAATCCTTGTAGGTCTTTCTCTCGCTTGCCCCCCAGAAGCCAAAAATAAACCTCATCAGAATACCCAAGATACTGTATCAAGCTACGGCTTCGCAGGGAAACCATAGCTACTCCATGATCATGATCATGTCAGGTTAGGGGTTTTTCATCATTTGAGTTTGTGGCAGGTCCCTCAGATAATAGGCCCACAATCCACATCCAGCACTCAGCCATCGATCCTCAAACTCCTAAGGAGGAGGAGGAGATGAATTGCAGACGCTAGACAGAAGTAACCCCTAGATACTCATTGCTCTTATTTCCTAGATCCCTTGATTTTTAGTCAGTGGATTAGTACTCGAGCATACAGTATATATTTCCCCTCAGATGGCGCTTTTTATGTTTGTCCGTTAGGATCTTTCTCCTGCTTGTCCATTTGGATCTTTCTCCTGTATCTCCTCTTGGATCTTTCTATCTCTCAGCGGACAGTTAGCTTTCGGGTACTATTACCCGTATGACACACTTGTTAAGTATTTGTCCCCTGTAAATTATGACAGGGAGATCACTGCTAGGTGTGTCTTCCTAGTAACGATAATAATATCAGAAGATGTTTCTTGTATAATAGTTCGGGTAGAGAAAAGTAGCAGAAACGGGAGAGCAAATAATTACCCATAAGCCCCCCATACCCAGACACACCAAGCAGCAGCAGCAGAACCGTCATAGCACAATCACCGAAATGCCACAAATAGGCATAAGGTGAGAGTACTTTATGATTAAGGCCCTGTTTGGCACGCCACTGGATAAAAAAACTCTGTTTTTCTGAAAACAGTGTACTTCCTAATACCTGAGGTAAGAGGTGTTAAAAGACAATAATTAAATCATAGAGAGATAGCAAATGCTCCTCTGCATATTCCGTGAAAAGGGGAAATCAAGCAGAGGCTTGACTAGTAAGCCGTAGCAGAAAGAGTGATGTTGCGAAATACTGAGGACAAGAAAATCCTGAGGATAACTGAAAATACCATGGTATTTTTGGCGTGCCAAACAGGGCCTAAAAAAGACTTGCATGGATAAGAGAGAGAAAACTGTGGAAGAGAAGATAAGAGCAAGAGAGACCAACGAGGAAAGAAGGTGAGAAGGGGGGGGGGATGGCTGCCTTATATAGACCTTCCTTGAAAATGCCAAGATTTAGTCGGCGAAATATAGTATGGGGTAGAATACTATATGGGAGGGGTGTGGTATATGGTTTAGGGCTTGATATCATACTCTGTTAAGATCAAGCTATCGTACTATTCTGTGCCTCTTGTCAGATCGGAATAGCCATGATATTATACGATGAGAAAAATTATGGATAGGGATGCAGATATATTGAGTAGTAACACTAGTAATATAGAACTTAAGAAGCTATGTAATCCGCCAAAACGATAGCTATTTATATATTCCTCCATTAATCAACCCATCAAGCACTCCAAGCTCCAAAACCTTGATGATAATTATTATAAACCCCCACACAAGCGTCCTGAACAAAACCACGATCACGCACCACGAACCCCGGTATCTTCAAGCGGTGATTGCAAGCCTATATCATACCTCTGACGAGTTCGAACATGAGAGGAGTAAGTGGGCAGGTATGATAAATAGATAGCAAAAGCGGTAGCCTGTCAGTCTAGCAAACGGACACCTCCGAGAAGCACCGCAGGAATGCAGGAAGGAATGGAAGTTGATATTATAGTATTACTTCCCCACCTCTCCTATAACAAGCGCAGTCGGTGGTGGGAGGGTGAAATTTCGATAGTGCTACGCAGTAATCTAACCCGTATGACCTGCATGGGATAACCGCGATATTTCATTACAAAATCCCCACCGCATCATCAGTCCGAATGGCAAAGCTCGCCCGTCAGATCAGAAGTACCTGAGTTCTCCCCCTATTGGTCGAAAGATCGACACAGCGTCTATCAAACAGCCTCCATAACAGAGATAAACGCTCTCCATCCTCTCCATCCTCTTTCTAATAAAATCCTACATATCTCCAATTCCCCCCCCTCCATTATCATTATATATAATACCAAGCTTATGTTCCAAATCCGTCCCGGGGCTGCCTTCCGAGCGTATCTTAGCCTTTTGACCAATAGTCACATTTCACTTTTAGAAAACGCTAAAATGGTCTTCCCATTTCGATATTAAGGCAAAAATGATATCTCCTTATATTATCATAATACAGGGTTTCACTGTCATAGCAAGGCAAAATGTCCCATGAGGTAGAGGTGAACTAGTGAGATGTAAGCCCTGGTAGCAAAAGTCCCATTACGACAAAACCCAAAACTGGATTGTCGTTATCCTGATGCTAGGTGCGAGAAGAAGGGCCGGGGTTAGAAATGACCCTCAGAGCAGTTAGAGATAGTAATATTATGATGCCGATATAATAGTAATATTCCACTAAATATGCAATGCTAGAATAGAGTCATGCTAGCCTAAGCACTCCGTTAGATAAAGAGCACAGAAAATCACCTTCACCTACTCCCCGGCTAGGCCGATTTTCATGGAAGCCTCCCCAATGGTTACTAAAGTTGTCTGTACAAGCTGGAGGTAAAAATGGTTTTTTGATTTGTCTAACTCTATAAGTTTGACGCCCTCTATGTAGACCCACCCATAGACCTCTACGAGTAGGCACAATACCTATATCGAGCAGAAAAAGACACCTCCGACGAGACCCGGCAAGGCAAGATCGGAACCCCCTCTTCAATAAAAAAGAAAAAACATCTGGGATCATCCAAGTAATTGACACTAACGATGATAACTCCCAAGAAGACCCCTCTCCCATAACCAGACGGGGACAGCCAGTGGTACCGATCAACGCAGGGCAAGCGTAACCAGCTCAAGCGCTATCGAGATAATTCTCAACTCCGCTTCTATCATACAAGCCACTGCGAGCACAAGTAATCTCCATACCCCCAACATGCGTGTCGGCATTTTTTGCCATACCACTCCTATGGCTGACTTCCCAGTTTCCTCCTCGAGCCCCACCCACATTACTGTAGATGCTTTCGGTCAATTTCTGATCATAACACTCAGCATAGTTTCCATCCAACGACAAGTCGGAACGGGAGGAAATATTGGAACTAGCACAGAGCGAACACTAAGCACCCACTAGATTAGTATTTTTCGTGAATCAAAAACCACTCAACCCCAAACAGGAAATATCATAGGGACCAATCCAAACCGGGGAACCCGTACTGTAGTGCCTAGGCCCGTGGTAACGAGGCCCCTGGAATCTGAATGAAAAGGTTCGACGAACTGAAACCCCGCAGGTGAGGTTTCTCCTGTTACTCTACCCATTCTAACAGGAACCCTCAGAGGCACATTATCGGGAGGCATGATGCCGCTACGGTAATGGCTCTTTGCAGTCTTCGGTAGTCTTGATTGGGAGTCCCCGCATTTGTCTTGGTCAAACTTGTTCTCATATGTTCCTCCTTCTTCATATGGGATTGAGTCCAATCTAGGCGAGAACGGAAACCCGATGTTGGGCGGTGCTTCAGGTAAACTCATAGGAAATTTGAAGGAAAATGGATGATCGTAACCCAGCAGGAATCGTTTCTTCCCATCAGAGGCTGCAGAATTCTCTCCCAACAAGGAGCAAGTCTGACGGACATCAACTAGCAACAATTGAGCCTCAGGTTCCGTAGAAGAAGAAGCAATCGATGATTTTTCCAAACTGAAAGAGCTCGCAAAGGTACCATCTAAGCCTTGGTCGATCGGATATGGCATCTCGGTTCCAGGATCGACAGAATCTGGAATCTTCTCCACTACACCCTTATTGGAAGAACAGAGTCCTTCGGTGTGTAAATTGTTGTCGTACGAGGAGGGCCACGATCCCAATAAGGATGAGAGATCCGCTAGAGCGACGCTTGGTTCAATCGAGGAGTCCGCATCCTTCGATCCCAATAAGGACGAGATCTCCCTTAAAGAGAGGCTTGGGTCAATCGAGGAGTCCAAATCCTTCGATCCCAATAAGGACGAGAGCAAGGACGAGATCTCCCTTAAAGAGAGGTTTGGTTTAATCGAGGAGCCCACATCCATCGATCCCAATAAGGACGAGATCTCCCTTAAAGAGAGGCTTGGTTCAATCGAGGAGTCCACATCCATCGATCCCAATAAAGACGAGAGCTCCTCCAGAGCGACGCCTGTTTCAATCGAGGAGTCCAAATCCATCCCATCACCAGACTAGCAAACAAGCAAGCAAGCAACATAAGTCAACACTACCCCCAAACTTAAATAAAAAGCACAAAATCATAACTTACACCTTGACCAGAAAGAGCTCCAACGACATCTCCTTCCGCTGTCTTTTCCTTCTTCTTCCGTTCCGGGCCAAAAACACTGACTCCGGTGTATTCCATAGTTAAGTAAGGTGTATGATATTATAATAGGAGACTGTAAAAAGGAGCAAGGGTATGATAGGTATAATAGCCAATTAGCGATAAGTAGTGGGGTTGGTTGGAGTTTGAATAAAAGGGATGGATGGGAGCATACCCTACCCTCCTTATCGCTGACTCGTCACGTATGTTAGCGTATGATAACAATCGAACTAAACCAAACTAGGGCACGCAAGCCCAATTACCCTACCCTATTAGGGCAGCTTACGGAACTTGGTCCCCCCATTCCGTATAAGCCAAATTTTTCGTCATTAGATATATCATTGGCGTGTACCCGGACATCATAAAATATCACTCGTTTATTCTATTACCGGTAGTGTAGATGTTGAAAATCACAGTTGTTATGACCGCACTTGATGCGGAATGTGCCCGCACTACTATACAAGGCAACACTGGTATATCCGCGTACGCACTAATCAAAGGACGCGCAAGCTATCATAATATTATGAAAAAGTTTTCACACCCCTGTCTGTTTGTTTCTCCTCCTTTCCTTCCTGTCCTCTCAGCTTCCTTCTCCCTTAAGTCATTCCTTTTCATCAACTTATCACAACTAATTATGATCTTCATCTCCGCATAATGCAAACCTTGTGTCTCTACTTAAGCCGTTCTACTCCGCTGCGTAAAACCCTCACCGTTAATCATTACCTCCGCATCGAATATTTTCAGCAGTAGACCCTTCCCTGGCCGTTTTAAAAGCCTTTCTCTCCCTTTATAATAGCTCTTGAAGGTTTTTTCTCCCGTCTTGCATCATCAGCTATTATATGAAAAAATAGCAGAACACTTCTGGGTATGATAGCAACTAAAATTTGCCCAACGATGATTTGTTTCGGCCCCGGGAGGTCTCTACGTGCAGTGAATGGGGCTCTCACTACCCCCCGATGAGATCCTACCCGATCACTGCCGCTATTACTGACGAAAGAGCACTCATGAAAAGGCAAGGTAATTTGGCGCTATGAGGACTATAGCGGACATAGGTCCTGGTACAACTTCTAGTTTTCTCGTGATGTACCGAAATGATCTAGCGATAAGCTACCTAAGCTCTTAGTTTCCAGAGTTTCCCATTCCTTCCTGTGTAGCAACTTAATAACCCTATAGAGCGGCACTACCGAGCTCGCCGTAACCAATAAGGCACTTGCAGAGACAGCCCAAACCCAACAATCACCAAGGTCGAGTGACAACCTATGCACTTCACAGCTCAGCAGGATTTTTTAATTTGCAGCGTCATTCGCAAGTATCGTACAAAACCGGGATACTGCGATTCGTCTAACCAACTAAACGCGGCCACGCTAAGAACCGCAACCACCGCTTGCACAAAAAAAAAGCTGAGACAAAAAAGTTGTGGAAAAAAAAAAGACGAAGAATAAAGGTGGAAAATAAAAAACAATCTTTTGGCCTTTTTTGACCATCAATTCGAAGCCTCAGAGGTCGCCATCAAACTCCCCAAAAATGTGACAATCAACCTAGACCTAACCGCGACGATATCTTCGGGTACCAGCCTGCGCGCAATTTATTAGCTGTCATTATCAAGAGAAAAAGGAGCGTATTGCGGGAAACAAACCAAATAGTAGCTCCCATCTTCCTCGCGATTGAGATACTCAATTTCGCGTTCAGATAAGCCTCCTCTTCGGTTCTACCGTCCGTAACAAGCGAGTAGTCAACGTAGTTACTCTTCATACCGTTAAGCACGTCCAAAAGAAATATTCCGCTCCCCAAACTGGGGTCTTTGAAGCTTCTGATTCCCTGTGCCTTTCCGCCACTCTTGGCCATGTCGTTGGCCCACTTGAGCATATAAGAATCTGTGATCTCTGATACGCCGACCCTCTGCGCAAGGGATTGCAAGGTGCGTGTAATGTCACGGCGCATCAGCTGCCAGGTAATGGCAAGCGTGAGAGTGCGCTGGCCATCGGTAATGTCTGCGCCTTGAATACCGACAAGAGAAAACCGGTTTTGCTTTCCGAGTTCTACAGCATAGTTTGTGTTTTCCACGGCCTTGAAGCGCATGAGCTCCCCTCCGTGGGAGGGTGCCTTGTTAACATGGCGCCAGTTTACCGAACCTGGGATAACTTTATCGTATGCTTGTAGAAGAACGGTTCCGTCGCGGAGATCATCAAAGAGAGAATTAACCGCCGGCCGGACATCGAGGGAATTAAGCCAAAGAGTAAAGACACGTGCTTCTCGCTCTCCTTCCGCATCAAAATCCTCAACCTCCAACTTCTCCTCCTCGGTGATTGGATCAAGGCCAGGGTGGGTATTGAAGAGGTGAGCAACAAATGCCAAGTTAAGCTTGGGATTTCCGGCAACCAACGATTTCGGTGTCAAGAACTTTCGGCATTCAAGTTTGTCGGCATTGACAAGTACTTGTTCGGCACGTTGCATAAGATCATGCGTTTGTAGGGGTGCACGGGAGCATTGATCTGGAGCAAGCTGGTTGAGCAAAATGGTGTAGTTCTCGGCATCGGAGACATCCTTGCTGAAATTTGCGACCCTGAAAACAATCAGCTAAGCCAACACTCTCCCGCCACAAGGCAAACATACCGCCTATGCCAATTCGCAGCCTTAAGGTGAAAGTTGAACCATCTCAACAGAATCTGCTCTGGAGGCAATCTCAAAAACTGTTCCAGAGTCTCATCGTCTTCCAACAGCCTGTAGAGCTCTGGGTGCAACTTGATGTCAATCTTTCCCAAAAGACCTCTTCGAATGACCTGCCAGATTAATCCCAAAATCAAATGCTCCCTAACTTCAATGATATCACCAGACCCAATGTTGACAACCGAACACCCAATGGCCTTTGCAGAGTTAATAACAATGTTATTATTCTCCGTCATCTGAAACTGATTGAGCTTCTTGGTACGGGCGTTCGGGCGATTCAAAACACGTTCATCGATAGTATCAGGCACCGAGTCATTAATAAGCTTCGCAAGAACCAAGCCGTCCTTGCATTCATCAAACATCTACTCCGGTCAGCGCCAATACAATCGTCACCTTGAAAATATAGCAACAAACCTGAAAAGTATCCGTAGGGAACGGCAGGCGATCTCCAATATCTGCATCTCCAAGCAACACCGCATTGATATGTCTCGTAAACTCGGTCCTCTCATCCTCGTTAATGGTGTGCGTGGTCGCACCCGTCGCACCTCCCATCTTAATCTGCCCACCACCACTTCCGCCTCCACGTCCAATAGATCCGGTCCTAGCATGCGAGATCACCGGAGCACGCCCCGGCCTTGCTCCATCCGTCATTCTCAGTTTCGAGATGAGCTATCAAGAAAACTATCTGTTAGCCTCCTCACAACACAAAATCCTGATTGCGGATAGCAACAAACATCAACAAAATCATCCAACTCCACCCTTCTTGAACTATCCAGTTCAACCTGCTTTAAGGTTGCGCGGACCTCATCGTACGGCTTCCTCTCAAGATCTTGAGCTGTCTTTATGGCGGTAGCTTCATCCAAGTACCCCTTCTCATCTTGGTCCGAGCGCAGGAAAGTATCCTGCAGGGCCATGACGCCCTCTTGACCGAGTTCGGGGTACTTCCTAGCGAGCTTGAATACGTTCATGACTTTTTTGTTTTCTTTTGTGGTTGTTGGGTTAGGGGGGTAGATGCGGCCGATGAGACGCAACGCGGGGTAGCTGGGTGCACGAAAAGTGGAACGTCAGCGAGACAGGAAAACAAAGAAAGAAGAAAAGCTATGGGGTGAACATTATATAGAGGATATATATATAAGAGGGCGAGAAACTAACAATTTTCACTCTGTCCAGAAATAATAAAAGGCTTGCGCGTTCTGTTTGTGTTAGGATGGTGGGGGTATGGGAAGGTTATGGTCAGCGTTAGAAGGATCGTTGACTGGTTGGAACGGGCTAGGCAGTGCTCGCTGGTGACGTTTTCCTGGTCCCTAGCAACAAATACCGGCAAGCTGAAGCCTCCGTTCACCTTACGACGACTGCAAACCTCGCGGCCAATTCTTCTTCTAGTAGATGACGACGGTTCCAGGCTTGGCGCACTGGACCTGGGACGTGTGGCGATGATGGAGTCACTGAAGATGCAGAGAAACAGTTCTCTTGAAAAATCGCATCTCCATTCACTACCGTATTCTCCGGGAGCCCAACACCGACCGGTACGCCCTTGTGTCGTCAATATGCTAATATGGTACAATCATACCGGTATTATCATATGTTAAACGGCGACAAATCCACTGATGGGGCAATGGTCCTATATCAAAGGGTTATCGACTATCAGTTCACCGGCAGCATTCTTTTCCATGTTCCTAAGTATGATATCATACTATATTAAAAGGGGAAACTTGCCAACGTGCAGCGCAGGGAATCAATCCATTGGATGAGATCTAAAGGGCGTCCTGGGTAGACTACCGATACCTAAGTGCGTGGCCCTCTTTGCAAAGGGACCAAAAGCGAAGCTCACTGTAGACGCGAGTATTCTGTAGGAGTTACTCATCTCACCACTACCGTGTGCACAATACGTACATAGCAGACATACACTTAGAGCTACTTGTACCGTACCGGTATTACTATTATAGATAAAGGCTCCATCTCTCCTATAATACGAGTATGTCAATGACTCTAAGACCACAGGTGCCAACAGGTTGTATACTAGAAACATGACACTATTATTATAGAAAGAAACCAACGCGGGCAGGTGCCGGTAAGGACAGTGACCGAGGACCTAGGCCCGTCCTTCTCGATTGATAAAACTAGACCATATTACCGGTACCTTACGAGTAGAAGTACAAATATGACCATTTTAGAGTGTGCATAGCTAAACAGCTATTGTATTCTCCTAACTTAGACTGGATTACACTGGCTAGGAAATCAATTGTCACTAATCCTCTTAAGAAATTAAGGGATTTAGCAAAGAAAACTAGCTAAAGATCCCAAATACCTAAAAGCCAACGGATTCCATGAGCCTGCGGCGGATGATAAACTGTCTCATGCTCCTGCTGCCACGCCTATCACTTTGCACCGGACACTCCCGCTGCATACCCGTCGAGACACATTCCCGAATTCACATAACGTGCGCCCGCAGCCTATGACAAGTGCCAGGAATGGGGGGGGGGGCTCTGCGGCAATCCCCGTGATCTAAATCTTTGACCTATTATATTGGCAGAAAAAAAAAGCTCCAAATCCGTGCCGGTAACTTGCTTGCACTGACTAAGTCTTGAAATTATTGGCGACAGAGAAGCCACCGCGAACCCCGAGCCCATGGAATTGAGAAAGGGTTGGGAGGTAAGAGATATATACATTGAAGAAGAGTAAACAAATGAGACGCGCCGTTAAAATCAATTGCTCCACGGCAGCGGGAAATCCCCGGCCCATTCCGCCACTTCCTTCTTCAGTTGGATGAGTTCGGGGACACCGTCTCCGTCACCGAGTTTGGCAAAGTAATCCTTGAGCTTCTTAGTTCCAACGGTAGCGTTAAAGTCTTTGGAAATCTTTACAGCTCTGTCAACGATTTCCGCAACCTTCTCAAAGTCGGACTCTGAGAAGCCGCGGGTGGTCATTGCGGGAGAACCCAATCGGAGCCCACCAGGACTGAGTGCAGAGACATCGCCAGGGACAGTGTTCTTGTTTGCAGCAACGTTGACGAGTTCCAAAACCCTCTCGACTCTAGCTCCGTCGATGCCCTTTGGTTTCAAGTCAATCAAGACGAGATGATTATCTGTGCCTCCGGAAACAATCGTGTAGCCAAGAGCAGAGAGCTTGTCAGAAAGTGCCTTAGCGTTCTTAAGCACCTGCTGTTGGTATTCCTTGAACTCTTGGGTTTTGGCCTGCTTCAGAGCGACAGCAAGTGCGGTGATAGTATGGTTGTGAGGACCACCCTGGTGTCCAGGGAAGACAGAGGCATTAATGGGGTTCTCGAGATCATACATAATTTCTTTGCCCTTCTTATCAGTCTTTCGGACACCTTTGCGGAAGAAGATCATGGCACCACGGGGTCCTCTCTGTGCGAAACGTTAGCCTCCATACCAACACAGACTGACGAGAACTGAGCAACCCACCAATGACTTGTGGGTGGTTGTAGTAACGATATCACTATGGACAAAAGGACTCTCGGTAACACCAGCGGCAACAAGACCAGAGATATGCGCCATATCACTCAGTAAATAAGCGCCATATTTCCCGGCAATCTGCTTCATGCGCGCATAGTCAATGATCCTAGAATAGGCACTAGCCCCAGCAATGATGATCTTTGGTCGGTACAATTCAGCGAGCCTCTCCATATTGTCATAGTCAATCAAGCCAGTGTTTGGATCGAGGCGGTAAGGCAAAGTTTCAAAGTATTCAGAAATCTTAGAGATCTTCTTTCCGGGAATCTGGTATCCATGAGACAAATGACCGCCGTGGGGAAGGTCTAATCCCATGATCCTCTCATGAGGGCGGATGATGGCCGAGTAGGCGTACAAGTTTGCTGGGGCTCCAGAAAGTGCTGCAGTCTGTCAGTGAAGCTCCTAGACTGGATGAGTAACTGGCCCAGACATTGAACATTCACGCCCCACTCCTCCGGATTAAGATCGAACGCGGCCAAAGCCCTCTTTTGGCATAATGTCTCTGCTGCATCGATCCACTCATTGCCTCCGTAGTATCTGGCTCCCGGGTACCCTTCAGAATACTTATTCTGCATAGGGGAACCTAACGCATCGAGGACCGACTGCGAGGTGAAGTTCTCCGAAGGGATGAGGTTCACAAAATCCCTCTGCCTATTTTTCTCCTATAGCACAATTTGGTGTTTAGCTAGCTGACAGCAGGCCGGAGGCAGGTTGTAGATGGCTCACATTTATGAGAATCTTGGAGACCTCCGGGTCTGCCTCGGTCAAACTTGCTTTCAAGAGCTACAAACATAATTAGTCCAAACCCTACTTGATAAATCCGCAAAAAGAGATAGATGGGGGGGCCCACTTTATCATGAGAAGCCGGAAGCACGCCAGCAGGGCGAGCAATTGAGGTAGAAAATCCGGAGGCGTTCTTGGTGACCCTTCCAACCAGACGACGGGAGGCTTGTTGCCCAAAGATTGAACGAGCAAGCATTTCAATTGATCCGAGCGAGGGGGCGAAAAGGGTTCAGTCCAAGTGTCCAAAGAAAGCCGAGAGGAAAGAGAGTTTCCCCTTTATAACCAGCAGGAAGTTAGTTGTGAAGGTTTAGAAAGAGAAGAAAGAAAGAAAGATCAGCGGGACCCGGCTACGGGAGCTCACAAGAGACGATTTGCGTGCAACAGGTATAGTACCGAATTGTTCTGCGCTACGAGTATCGGCGGTCCAACGCTTTCTACGGTAGGAAAAGTTCACCGGTTCCCTCTCCGACGTTTCCCCGTTAACAATTCGTCGTCATCCAATTGAGCCATGATACAGTACCGGTATTGGTGTGAGAAAAAACAGAAAAAGCAACCCCGCAACGAGCCGCATTGGAAGGCACAGCGCGGCGGCGGGGTTCATTCAACAAAACCACACTAAAAAAATGTCTTGGCGAAAAGGAGAGATCTAGAATAAAAGGGACCCAACCACCCACAAGGCGCTTGTTTTTTCCCTTTCCTCCCTTCCCTCACCAAACTAAAAACCTATGATGAATGCCTTTCCGATGACAATTGCAGCTCTCGCAGAGCTTCGGTTCTGCGGGCGATGCTGATGTGTCCCTGGGTTTCTTCGCACTACCGTTAAGGGATAACTGAGAGCATCTGAGCTTTTTTCGGTTTGGTCATTTTTGTTTGCGTGGGGAGGTGGGGGGGGGGGGGGTAAGAAATTCGATAGGGGTGGGAACCAGCCATCGGGATTGATCAACTATGTATGATACGAAAGATGTTTTTTTATCACAATACTCTACTACGATAGCGAATTTAGGCCGAGATTATTGAACATTGCTTAGTTCCCGGACTCTATCAATCCTGGGCAAGACTTTCGGAACATTGATGCCATCTGCATAACTCTTAATCCAGCTAAGGTTTGATATCTCCTCATATTAAACACACAGGTACTCGAGTGAACCATCTGCCCTTCCACTGAATCCCATCGGATAACCACCTCCTACTGTAATCAAAACACCAACAGCATACCAGCCTCTCATTCAGCATACCGGATACCTGCAGTACCTACCCACTAAATCTCCCTCCGATGCCTTAACATAAGGCTTATCAAGAATGTGATATTGTCCAATCGAGCACGACAATTTCCGGGGGTGATCTCGTCCTGTGGGGTTTTTTTTCTTTCGGAAATTAAAACACAGTGAAGTACTTGTGTCGGTGCCAGATCTACATCTTTCTTTCGGGAACTCTAAACAGAGTAGCGCTATAAGTACTGTGGGCCAAAGGGATAGGATACCGTAGCAATATATACAGTATCGCTCATCACGCAAGTAAGGACAGAGCCTGGTCCTCTATGCGGCCAGCCTATACGCCCACGGTGAATTACTGTCTCACGTGACCTCAGACCAGTGTTGCCAAAACTACTCGTGCGGTATCGTGGTCTAATTGCTAGAACAATTCATAACGATCACCGGGTGCAGTAGTGTCCGGCGACTGCTTCCTTACCCGGGTAGTTCCGTAATTTATACATCCCAGCTCCCCGACTAAGGTCAAACGGCAGAAAAAAAAGACCGAAAAAACCTCTTATTAATACCTATCAACCCCAATACTCCAACTTTGAGTGAGCACACATGAGGCTTCTAGAACGCTAGATATCGGTCTACGGTAGTACTAAGCGTCATCGGCACGGGGCTACAGCAGTTGGCAATGCTAGGAAAGGCCCGTCGTTTACGGTATTGGATAAATAAGCCCTCTTCCTTGCGTAATGTTGGTGTAACCCGGTTGGCCAGCAAGTTGCATTGTGTGTGTCCGTTGCAGGTTTGCCCCTTGCGTGGTTGATTGCTGTGGGTGCAACGGGGGACCAGATCGTTTCATCTTCGGCAGGATAATTTATCGGGCAGCTCAGGGGGGTTCTTGAAGTGATGTGATAGATGCACTGAGTTTTTTGTGGTACAAGGGTAGGAACGTATTAACTGGAATAGACAAGGATATATTTGGCTGGTTAACCTTGAATAACTGTTCCATAACTTCTTGTCGGACCTTGTACTTGCGCTCGATTTTTAATTTTCAATTTTAAATAGCGGTTCGCCGCCTGCATGATAAATAAGAGATGCTCTTGGCTGTTTATTCGGAGGTGGTGGTTCGCTGCGGTGCATTCGCCATGTCAGAGAATCTCGAGATACTGTGTCGCAAACACACAGCGATATCATACAGTTAGAGTATCATCTCTGGCTCTCTCTCAAGCAAATGATGCCTCTCGTCAAACTCGTCGTCATCACCACAGAGCCAAGTCTTCCGAGGAGCGGTGTGGGTGGGAATCTCCTTCCTCTCAAGCACAGTGGCGCGCTTAAACCCACTCAGATCCATCAAGTTGAAAGTCGAACTGCAGATTCCCTCCCCCCACCGCCCGCAATCCCTGCCGCCTTATATAAATACGGATCCCAGCCACAAGAGGAAGGTCCCCCATTCGTTGCATGGTGGTTGCCGTGGAGAACAGCGAGAAACAGCGAGAAGGGGTCCCTAAGGGGGAATGTTCGCGGACGGGCCAACCACACCATCAAAACAAAGGTGGAGGCTGCTCTGCTCCTACGGTGCCGTACCGGTACTGCTTGATTCTTTCTTGTTTTCTCAATCATGCTTTGCTTTTTTGCTTCCTTGCTTTTACTTTTGCCTTTGTCCTAAGTTATCCTTTCTCTTTTCTTTCCCTAGAAAACATTGTTATGATGAGATGATTTTTGTTGTATGATACGACACTTGTATCTGCCTGTTTCTTGAGGGTGCGGTACCGTGCTACTCGAGTAGACTGAAGGGAAGAAGGAATCTCCAGCAACGACGCGCCGTTGCTCTGGTTGTTTTTTGTTGAAACTTTGGTTTTTCGAAACGAGCGAGCGACCGATCGCAAGGCCTTTCAGCCCTTTTTTTTTCCTTTCATTTTTTAAACGCTTAGGTTTCCTTCTGTGCTGTGTTGTGCTTACGCTGCAGTCAAGCTGCCCAGTAGGAGTTAGATTTGCAGGCAGCCTCACCGGGTTACTTTACATTGCACTGCGGCAACGAGCGAGCGAACGGACCGACCAGAACGAGCTTTTTGTGGCTGCTAAATTTCCGATACCGCGCAAACTGATTTTTTACCTTGCACCAACGCGCACAATCCACGGTCAGTTATATTTGCCTTGTGTCGTGCTTGGTCTTGGGGAAACAGACAGGAAGCAACAGGAAAAACTCAATTCACGCCCACTCGGCGATAAAAAGGGAAGGAAGAGGGAAAACAAAAGGATATTTTCACCCCGAGAAAAGACCTAAAGGGAGTTTTGTCCGCTCGTTCGTTACATACATCCTTGTTTGCTGAAAGGGAAAGAGAGGGATTTCTGGAACGGCTCTCGAAAGACGTAGGCTACGGTGTGTTTACCAAACGGAGGAGACGAGAGGTCACGAAACGGACGAACGGACGTGGTGGAGACGTGGAGATAGATAAACAACGCTGGCGAGGACAAGGACCGGATAATTGAAAAAAGTTGGGGTAGTGAGAGTGGGAGGAAAGATATCCCAGGAGAGAGAACATCATGAGTTCAACAATAGCTTCAGCAACAGCGAGTGCGCTCGCGAGTGCTTCTTCGACGGCGGCGAGCGGGGGACATGGTCTCGGTAGCGCCGAGCGGCCTCCAGTGTAACTTTCCCTCCTCCCCTTTTATCATTGCTCCTCCGGTTCTCTTACTGATTGAGAGGGAAAAAAAAGATACAAAGCCGTCGGTGTAGCTCTCGCCGTTTCCTCAGGAGTGTTTATCGGTGTTTCGTTCGTGCTCAAAAAGAAAGGTTTGCTAGCGGCGAATCTGAAGGACGGGAAGGAGGCTGGTGAGGGGTATGGATACTTAAAGAATGCTTGGTGGTGGTCGGGGATGATATTGAGTTTGTTTTGCCCTTCCTTTTTCCCCTCCCCTCCCTCTTTCTACTTTGAGGAGAGGAGGAGGATTAGCGGAGACGGTGCTTTCGGGCTGATCGGTGCTTTTTTTGGCGGGGGATAGTGATTCTGGGGGAGATTTGCAATTTTTGTGCATATGCTTTCGTCGAAGCCATTCTGGTTACACCGCTTGGTGCTCTGGTGGGTTCATTCCTTGCCGGGTGGTTTATTATGGTTAGAAGCTGACTGGTTTGGAATAGTCTGTCGTTATTACTGCCATCCTATCTTCCATATTTCTCGGTGAACGGTTGTCCTTTGTCGGAAAGATCGGATGCTTTATGTGCATAGTTGGGTCTATAGTTATTGTCATCAATGCTCCGGAACAATCCTCTGTCAACTCTATTCAGGATATGAAACGTTTTATTATATCGCCTGGTTTCTTATCCTATGCAGGAGTCGTTGTACTCGGATGTATTGGGGTGGTAGTGTGGGTTGCACCAAAGTACGGGAATAAGAGTATGATGGTCTATATCAGCATTTGCAGTTTGATCGGGGGATTGAGGTTTGTTTGCCGGTCGTGGGGAACTATGACTTGATTGCTGATGAGACTAGTGTCGTTGCTACTCAAGGCCTCGGTGCTGCGGTCGTTAAACAGGCTTCTGGAACCCCACAGTTTAATCAGTGGTTTCTCTACGTGCTTCTGGTATTCGTGATTGTGACGTTGCTGGTTGAGATTGTCTACCTGAACGTACGGTTGTCCCTAAAATTCTTTTGTGCTAGGGGAGTAGTTAATTATTTGCAGAAAGCCTTGAACATTTTCAATGCAGCACTGGTGACACCGACTTATTATGTGTGTTTCACAAGTTCTACGATCGTGACTAGTGCCATCTTATTTAGGGGGTTTAAGGGAACCCCCAGTTCTATCACAACGTGTGTTGATCCTGAAGCTTTGATTTTCTCAGTGCTAATTTTCCCAGTGTTGTGATGGGATTCTTGCAGATTTGTTCAGGTGTCGTGCTCCTACAGCTATCAAAGAGCGCTAAAGACGTTCCGGACACAGAAATATTCCGCGGAGACCTTGACCAAGTGCGCACTGTTGCAGAACAGTCTGAACCAGAAAGTGAGCCTAAAGCGGATGCTATTCGTGGAACAGCAGCGATTATTCGTCGGATATCTATCGCTAGGCAAAAAGCGGAGGTTGAAGAGGCTAGGCGGATTAGGGAAGAGAAGATCAACGAAATGCTTAACGGGCCGAACCAGAACATGGAATGGGATGGTGTTAGGAGGAGAGCTACTTTAAGTGCCCATGGATCGCCTCGGCGGAGATATACTATGTCAGGGTCTCATCCTCCGCTTGGAATGTCTCGTATGCCAGATCTAGAGGAGGGTGTGGAATCATCAGCCCCAGCAACAAACATGGACCCCGGGCGCCGGAGGAGTATGAGTGTCGATGAGGCAATGAGAACGCAAGTCTATGGTATTCAACCTGATGAGCCGGGTCAACATCCAACCGGCATTGTAGAGCGAGTCAAGAGCCTATTTATCCCCAGACAGCGCAGTTCCCCCAGCCTTCGTAGCGAGGCTGGCGTCACAATACCCCACCGGGATCTCCGTGATTCCAGCGGCCCCTTGTCAGCTCGGAGCTACACAAGCTCCGAACACCCACCGCCATTGCCGATGGTAGACATGTCTGCATCGCCCGGGACCCCACATCTCGCGGTAACACCCCCTGCGCACGAGTACTCAACGAACACGCGCGACTTCGCGCCTAGACCGTCCTCCTCCAGCCTTCGAAGGACAAGCGGAGGAAGCGAATATACTGCTCTCCCATCCCCCGCAACCCCACCTCCCTCTTCAACCCCTGACCTCCTCCGACCCTCTAGCGATTCTTCTAGCGCCCGCCGGCAGTTCTCCTTCCAGAATATGTTTAGTCGGCACGGGCACACCCGCTCACGCTCAAACCCCTCTATAGCACCGATAGAAGAACCAGTAACAACTTCTCCCCCACATTCACACATTCACCTCCCAAGGCTAGGTCTAGGTCCCCGCGGAAATTCTGCTCCCAGCGCGATCAGAACTGAAGAAGAAATGCTCGGGCTTGTCAAAGGTGATAGCCGGAGCAATATACCACCATATGATAGCGACGAGGATAAGGAAAAGGCGCCTGTTGCGGGTGTGCGATATGTAGAAAGCGATACAGACGAGGAGGGGGAGAAAGAGCGGGAGAATACTCGGTTGAAGGAGTGGGAGGCTAAAACTGGCCTTGGGCGGCCATGAGTGATTATTTGTTTTTAGTTTATTCTTTTGCCTTTTTATTCTCTTGTTTCTTTCTGTTTTTACTGTTTTTTCTTTCTTTTTTTCTAAAAAAGAAAGGAATTGGGTTGAGTGGAATTAGGTCGAGTGAAGGGAAGGGTGGATGGATCGGGAGATGGATTCATGGATGTGCCTCGGGAAAGCGGAGTGGAATCTTTGTATATGTATTTAATCTGGTAGAGTATATAGAAATGATACTGGCAAGTTGCTGTATTGCATGAGGGATCACTCGATGATCTGTATTGTGATATACCGAATTTCGTGTTCCGTAATCTATTTGTCTACACAATGATTGCGGATATAGTATTGCTGGGGAGTAACGAGGGGCATTGCGATCTGACAACTCTGTTTGTAGTGTGGGAAATGGTGGAGGTTATCTAAAAACTGCGAAGGGCAAGTTATGTTCTGCGCCTGAGTATTTCCGCTGGAAGAGAGTGGAGTGTGGGGTGCGTGCCTCACTACTTGCGTGAAGGTTCTTATTCCTGCTATACTGGGCATGCAGGTGAATGCTGATGGTTGGCTATATATCTGTAGATGGGTGATCTGTAGATAGGTGAGGGTTTTGTATTATAGTTTTTTTTCCACTAATTTTTTTCTTTTTATCATCATGTATGATATACCGCGGCATAGCGAGCGTCCCTCCCTCATAGCGAGTCATACACCCAAATACTAGCCGCTATTACAATACACTTGCTCGCTATGTTAGACTCTCACTATAGCAATATATCAAATATCATTTCCTACCACCACCCCCCCCCACGTTACCCCCATGCTTCCGAGTGAGCATATATGATACCCAAAGCGCTTGTCTGGGGGCTATAACCAGAGTAAACCGAGCGGGCACATACCCCAATATCTACTGTGTAGCGTAGTGTCGATTTGTGCGAAGTAGGGTATACTAGTAGAGTAATTGGTGCGGGCTAACTACATTCTATTCCACGCACTTTGAGCTCCATTGTATATAGCAGTCCGCCCTTCCGCACCGCACCGTGCTGTATCTAGACCGACCGTCCTTCCTTCCTTCCTTCCTTCCTTCCTTGTCTCAACTTATCCCAACATAGCCCAACACGGCCTATTCGATATTATTCAACTCACGGACACGCGCTTATTCCTACTTGAGGTTTGTGTTATCTTTGGCTCTAGATCGGATGGGTTCCCTGATGGCTAATAATACTTTAAGAGGGTGTTCAGTGGCTCCGCTCATTCACTCATTCACCCACTCACTCACTCATCTGGCTATTGGCCCGCCGCCTGGCTCTTAGCCACCCATATACAAACCACAAGACCGGCAAAGGCTACTGGAGAAAGACTGTCTCTACTTGGCTTGGTATAAAAAGCCTTACATCCTTAAGAGAAGTACTATCTCTATACATGAGTGTTGACCTTACTCGTCACTCATATGTCCTCACTCGGCATAGCATAAGACACTTGTACTAATTATATTTTATATTACTATAGTGTATGGAGACCAATGATTGCTGAGCGAGGTTCTCCTAGTTTACTCTTGAACCAAAGTGCGGTAGCTCGGATCGTGGAATACAAGACAGAATAACTTTTATTCTTCTCATGATGGGGGATACGTAATCTCTCTTACGAAACAAACACCGAACAGAAACGGGGGGGTGGGGAAGAAAGGAAGGCGACATGGCTTCGTGGGCTAATTCCCTACTACGTACCCGTTTATGGTTACCTATATACTTACTCCCCTACCCCCTACTACCTAACTTCTAACCTTCCTCTCTTCCTCTCTTCCTTTGAATCTCCCACCCTCTATACCTCCCGCCTACACCCTCGGGGGTTTATGAGTTTTCTCTGCCTTCTGCCCTCATTCTCTCCCACATTCGGCTCTTTCCTCTTTCGCTTTCTCTATAAATTCTCCTCTTTCCCCTTCCTCTCTCTCTTCTCCCCACCACTTTCCTTCTTTTTCTCAACAACACACCTTCCAACTCCATCACTTTCACTCTTGGTGGTTTCTTTCTTTCGCTCATCGATACCCCCATCCACTCATTCACACCCGGCTTAGCTCACTTAGCTAGCCGCCAACTATCTCTCTTTTTAAACAACGGTTTTTCATCAATCTTTCAGCATGTCTGAAGCTTCGGCCTCTGGGTCTTTGACCCCCAAGCCCAACAATAATCACGGTCATGTGAGGATTTTCTTTGCTTTTATTTCCTCTCTTGACTATTAGAATTTTTCCTAACCTTTGCGTAGTTTTCCGATGATAGCGAAGTTAGAATTAACAGTGGGTCCATTTTTCCATCTAATTTTGAAAGGTTTCTAATGGTTTGATTGCGGTAGTTCGCTCGTCCACTCACTTTGGGCCGCTTTACCTTTCCGATGCCGGTAGAATCCAATTTTATAAGCACGATAAACCGGCAGAATTTTATGGCAAGGAAGCGTGTCTCGTTCGTAATGAAACCGTTAGAGGTGTCTTTGTTGTTAGAGTCCCTGAGGGTACTCCGTTCCAACTGATGTATCGTTACCGGGATCTCTTTGAAGAGCGTCAGGCAGCGGTTGAGCGCCAAAAGGAGTATAAGGACGGTGGCCCGTATGCCACTGAACGCGAGGTTGGGGTCAATTGCGGCCATCCTACTATCGTCGCAGTTCAGGATCCGCTTGTCCTTCCTGCCGGGTTTGAATTGTTGGTTAACGGTAATCTCGTCGAGAATAACAACGGTAAGGTCACCTTTTGGGTTCCCTTTATTGGTGATAAAACCAAATTTCCTATCATGATTAAGCGTATTCGGGATTACTTGGAGACTAGTGCTGATGGCGAGGTGTTCAAACTAGTTGGCAATGGTGGTCAGAATGGATTCTTTGATGACCCGGATCATCCTTTGTATAAGTATGAGCTTCACCTTTTAGTTATTTTTATCACAGTGCTGATGGGTGGAAACAGCATCCGCGAGTACCCGAGCCTTCGTTTTCGCAGGCAAGCCGTCAGGCTCTTGGGCGAGAATAGCGGAGGCTATGGACGTTGTATCACTAGTTCGGTAAGTGTTTTCCTGAAATTGCAATTGTGAGAAGGAGAGAGATTTAATATTTTGTCTTTGGATAGTCCATCTTCGATGAAGCGGAGAATGGTACTCATGGCGGGGACGCTGGAACCGCAATGAATTTTAAGCCTACCCCTAGAATTCCTCCTTGCTTTGACGATGGTTGCGGGTATTACACTACCCCCGGTGGAATGATTGTCGAAAGACCGTTGGTCCTCGCGGACCTCAAGGGCAAATCCGTCGCAGATCTTCCGCCCCGTCACCTCGATAAGAAGACTAACGCTCTTTACAAAACTGAGATGTGCCGTAACTGGAACGAGGTCGGGGATTGTCGCTACGGGCGCTCGTGCCAATTTGCTCACGGGCAGAAGGAACTTCGCGTTGTCGCTCGTCACGGACAATGGAAGACTAAAACCTGTATGGCCTGGCTTCACGGAGGTTGTACCTACGGCAGTAGATGCTGCTATGCCCGTGAGCACCTAGTTTTAGGAGCATTATTAGGACATTGCTGACTGCTTAATTTTCTTTAGACGAAGTTGTCACCGACGGCTCCTCCAAGAACGGCGAATCTTCTTCTTCTGCCCAGCAGCAAGAACCTGATAGCTCCCCCGGATCTAGCGAGGATAGTCACCAGGGCCTTCCCGACCTCTTTGGAGGTCATCAGTGAGTATATTTCATCCATATTATTTCGTATCATTTACTAATAAAGTCACGCACTAGCAATCATGTCTAAGGCTCAGGCCTGAAATTGGCGGAAAATAAAATAAAAAAAACGGGGTAGAGGAACGGGGAGCTTGTAGACTGACGGACGTATACGCTTGACATACATTCTACATTCAAAAATGTTTCGACTTTCTAGTTACTCTTTTCTGTATTATCTAGTTTCTGCCTTTTAATCGACATTACGTTCTTTCTTTCTACCCTTTACTTTTTCTCTGGCCGTAAATCCTACATAGAAATCTTCGGAGGTGATTAATTTGTGATTTGTTATAAACCATGTGAAAACCGTTTCGTATTTTCTTAGTTGGCTAAGTTTGTTTGTCACTTAAGTTAGATGGGGAGCTTCTCATATCTAGCATAGCTGGGTAGCATTTTTTTAATTTTATTAGTATGACTGCTTTGAGCAAGCTTTGGCTATTTTGTTGGCTTGATCGCTGACTTGGGGATTCGTGAATAGTTATGATTTCTTTGACTCGACATCATGTGTCTTGTACTGTACTAGACATGCTCTAGTCTAGTCTACGTTGAACGGTATTATAGATTTGATATTATAATTGAATATTCCTTGAAAGGGTGCGGGGGGGATGGAGCAACAAACAAGCAAGCAAGCAACTCCCGAATAAGAGTCACTAGATGTGTGCTCATGAGCTGGGCGGTTCTGATTTGGTATAATAGAATAGGCTGGGGTGTATTTTCTGCTGTCTACATATTATGAGGGGTGTACGTGAGGAGTGGCGGGAGGGGTAGTGGAAGTTAAGTGAGCTAGATTGGACTGGATCAGTTGAGTGCGTTGTGTAATATATGCTTTGCCGTTGAAAGATTATAGTACAGAGTTGTTTGGTGTTGGTGTGAGTAGCTGGACTAGAATACGCTATAATCGTCATCCCGGCTGCCGGGTTGGAAGATGGTTGGTTATAATAGTAATAGTTGGATCGCAGTCGGAATAAATCACCCTTTCCACGCTGAGGAGGAATCTCGTTTTAACGGTCTGGGAGTTTTGAAGGGTTCTTGCGCTTCTGGCGTACTAGACTTGGTGGGGGTGTTCTCGTATGGATGAGTGGAGAATTCGTTGGTTTTTGTCGAGTATGTCTAGTCCCGGTTCGACTGGTTTTTCGTCTCCTGGTGGGATACTCTGGGTTTTTTTGGTGAAGTTGGAGTTTTGGGAGATTGTCCTGGGCGTTTACTTGAAAGGCACTGGCGTTATTACGGTATAATACCTAGGAAGCGCTGAGCGTTATTGGCTTATTATGGAGTTTTTTTTTTGACGGTGGATGATATATTGCCTGTTAAGAATTCTACAATATTATTACGTTATGGGAAGAGCTTATATTAATCCGTGGATATCGGGAAATCGCTAATTATTATAGCTGTGTGGGAAAGAATAAAAGGAAGGGAATAGGAATACCACCGCTAATATTAGACGAAAAGGGAAGCAATTGCCTACTAGTTAACGTCGGGGTGAGCACACCCAAAATGCGGGGGTAGCCTCTCTGTTCTACTAGTTTTCTTCTTCTTTTCTTCTTCCCTCTTCAAGAACGATCTTGCAACATCAACCATCAGGAAGGAAGGAACTTTTGGCTTTTTACATCACTTTGGAGCCTCCGATGGTTCTCCGGAACGATCCACTTTTTTTTGCAGATGCGCGCACGTTTTCTGTCTTCTAACGCTTTTCGGCTGTTTCTAGGGATGTGGCAATGTGCGGCCAAGTTAGGGATTGCGCTGGTGGGAGGAAGAAGAGTGCCTAGGGGAGGTATTTGGCTTGGGATATTAGCAGCGGATGGATGAACTAAGGAGAGCGAGCTGGGTGCTTCCGTGCTTGGATGTTTGAGCTCTGTTAATTCACCAATTAGGTCCGGGATTGCTGATTTACGGCTTTGGAAGGAGGAGGGGCGGGGGGATGTCTATCTTACGGAGGTAAGTAGAGTACTCCTATTTCTGCGCTAGCAGGTGTACCGCTCTTACTGGGGAAAGCTCCTCTGGTTTCTTAGATTGGTATTGGGAGTTTACTCTAAAGTTGGGGGAACCATGAGAAATTTCCAAGTTGAGTTTTTGGCGGTGGAGTTATGCTGAATTGATATATTAAATCTGGACAATCATAGCTTCACTGATACTTATGATGGAGTGGAAAAGGGATAAGGACACATGGTATGCGGAAAGAGAGTGAATCGTATCTACTAAGTTAATGGTTATCTTAACGGAAACAATTAGGTGTAGGTATCAAACCTGGCGCAACATCGAGCAAATATCGAAGAATTGGAAGAGCCTCCTGCTCCTCTAGATAATTCCAGAGGCGCCGGTAATCCATCCTCTTCCCAAACTCGCCCGACGCTCTCCAACATCTAAAAATTTCCAACTGTTGTCCGGAATCTTGCAGTTTGCAATGAAGCTAGGTCTGCGCTGGTGGGGGAAACGACACTTGGAGGGAATATTCGGAGTGATCAATTTGCATTAGCGGGAGTTTGGTGAGTTGGTTGTTGGATTATTTGGGCTCTGTGGATTCGTGAATTGCGCCGGGGGTCGCTGATTGACGGGCTTGGAGGGATGGGAGGGGTATACTGGTGTTATTTTGTGGAGGTAAGCCACATACCGCTATCTGAGCTTTAGCACGGGTAGTGTTCTTACTGTGGGGAAATTTGTGCGGTTTCTTGGTTTGCTAGGGGTGTTTGTCCAAAGGTGGACGATATTCGCACCTTGAGCTTTGGCTGTTGGGTTATGTTACGGGTTTGTATTAACTCCGAGCTATCATAGCTTCACTAGTACTGGTGATCCGGGAGAAGGAAAGGGGCAAGAGCACAACGGCGAAACTAATGGGAAGGAAAAGCGATGTTGTGTACAGTACTAATATCGAACAGGAGAGCAGAGGAAGCAATTATATCCCAAAAGGGATAGTAATACCTCTGGCATCGTACGGTACTGGTTTTTCCTTGAGCACCTAAAAAATAATCGATAGGGTCAGACATGTGGAGGAGCCTCTTGGTTATTCTACGCAACTTAGGAGGCTCCCACAATCCCCGAGGAAAATCTACTCTCTACAGGTATGTTCGACGTTCTCCACTTCTAGCACTTGTCGACCTCATATAGAATGTTGCAAACCGCAATAAGGCTGAGTCTGCGTTGGTGGAAGAAGTGATCTCCGGAGGGTAAATTCTCCTCTATGGATTGAACAAGGGGTGGCTGAGTTGACTTGCCTGGAGTGAGACTCGTGTCTCTGTGCTTGGGCTAACGTCAGTGAGTCGGGGAATTGAGTAGGGGGTCTCTGACTTGCGTCACTGGAGGGAGAGGGAGATGCAGTGTTCCTGCAGAGGCAAGTAACGAACTGTTATTCGAGCGCTAGCATGACTGCGGGGGCTTAGGTGGGCGGTTGTGGAGAGAATTTTGGAATTTGTGCCTTCAAGCAGCCTACGGGAGGTATGAGGGCGCACTACTGATATGGAGCTCAATTGGTATTATTCGAAAATTTCCTTTCACTCTCCCGAGAAGATTATAGCTGTCTTCGCCAGTCCTTTTTGGTATGGTGGTCTTTTAGTGGTAGTGGTCGGCTTCAGATTCGGCATGAACTCTGGAGTCCTGGAGATAACACGCTTGGGATTGCCATCTGTAAGTGCAATTGCGTTGGAGAATGATGGGGGTGGGGGAGATTTTAACAAACTGAGTAGGGAAAACCAGACTCACGTAAATCATGGCGTTCGAATGGTGGTATGATTATTATTTACTTATCCTTATTTTATTCCTAAAGTTGCTGATATGGAGTGAGCTATTTGGGCTGTTGTGCGTGGCGTTCTTACTGTAGGAAACTGTGTGTCTTCTATATACGATATGGAGAAGTTTGACTAGGCATGGTGAACCTATACCTTGAGTTTTGACTGTTGATTGCGTTATGTTACGGGTCTATACTGCCTTCGAAGTATCATAACTTCATCAATGCTGTGATGGTGTGGGAAACAAATAAGGACACATGCGGGATGATACAAAGGGAAGCGATCACATACTGTACCAATACCGGCGGCTAACCTAGCAAGAAAACATAGGGAGCAATATCAAACGCCAGAGCACCGTCTTTCCCGTGTAGCCAGTTTGCCCGTCGCGCCAGGGAGAAAAAAAAAGAGAAAAAACTAACCGAGCCGCATCAAACGTCGGAGCTTAACCTTGCTTCTTCAGGCCCTATAGAGCCTCCACTAACTTACCGTGCTCTCTCCCACAGACACCCTGGCATTTCTACTTCAACGCTTGTCCGTTGTCATCCGCAATGTTACCGGTTACAATAAGTGGGTGATTGATCATTGGTCTCGGAGGTGCTGTTAAGAAGGTGTGCTCGGAGCTATCCGCTAGGAAGTTGCCGGGTGAACTAGGGGGTGAGTTCGGTGTTGGATTTTGCGGTGTGAGTATTCTTCCTTTTTAGGATTGAAGTTCCAGGTGTGGCAGTTAGCGCCTATAGTGCGCCTGGTAGCTTGGAAGCGAGCGGCAAATTTCCTGGGGTTGGTTAAGTGGATCGAAACAGGACGGCTGCAGGGAGCTGAGGCTACTTACTTTCTGTCATGGCTGACATTTCTTCATGCTTAATAATGTTTGCTGGCGTTGTCGCTCGGAATTTGTTATGATTGCTTCTATGATTGGGGAAGTTCGGCATAGGGAAGGTACCGTACATGGGATCCGGTAGAGTTGTGCTTCATGGGAAATGCCTTATACTGAGTATAGAAGCATATCGGTTTTTCCTTCCTGCCCTCTGTTGAAACTAACCGATATCTTGCCTACAATGTTGGTTAAAATAGAGAAGATTTTGGAGGTGCTAGTGTCGTGGCAGCATATACTAAATTTTTTACTAGGCAATAGAACAGGTCGATAGATATGAGGCGAAAGAGACACTTGAAGCCATGCAGCTGGATTTCAGTAGTATAGTACCTTGTGCGGTGGAGCTGATGAGGTTGGAGAAGGAAATATTGTTCTGGGATGTTTTAATTTCGACCTCGCTGCCCAAAGGGACATCCTGCGATGAGCACGCTGTGTGCTCTGCTAAACAAGTTGTGGGTAGCTTTAGGCGAATTCTCAGAGAAATAACGGATCCATTTCGGAAGCAGAAAAAACTCATTGTCGGGGGCTGTGACTGTCTGAGATCGGGAAGCTATTGGGGAGCTTCTCGCTTTTGTAGCGCATGTCATTCTGCCTCAACGCTCTGGAAGAATGCACTGTGAAAGGTGGAACTGGGTCCTTCTTTCACTTAGGGGCGTCATTGAAATGTCCCCAGCCGCCAGAGTGTTCCTTACTTGGAGATACGCGTTGGTGATGAAGTGGGAAGGCATCTCCCTTGAGGGTAGCGAGTGTATCGATGAGTTCCTGGGAGTATCATATTATCCGGTATGTTCATTCCGGAATTGCTGGAGACGCAACTTCAGACAAGATAGATGAGAGATTGGGAGTAGAAATTATGAAGGGGATTCCGGGAACTGTCTCGGAGATGTGAGTAGGATGGGCTGGATAGGAGGCTCTTCCGGGCTATCCGCTGATATCTATCAATATGGGTATCTAGCTATCTGGATGCCCGATAGTCTCTCTGAATTTCGATGAAATTCTATCGGAGACCACCATCCATCGGCGGTGAGAGAGGCTCGGCGTAGTAGCTGACGGATTTGGTTTGGAAGGTGCTTACGGTGCAATATTGGAGCGGGTCAAGGCACGGCATGGTCAGAATCAAGACTATGGAGGTTGCTTTGATGTTTGTATGCTATTCAGAAAGGCCACCAGGACCGAAGGAGCTGTGTCAGGCCTAAGTGGTAGAAATAGGATCGATGGGCTACGATGCTGACGATTTTTCCTTTATTTAGACAGTGTTAAGCTACTGACAAGGACTTGTCATGGTGGATAGCGAAGAGTCAACCGTTCGATTAATCCACTTCGTTCTCTAAGAGCATCCAACTAATCACCAAGATCTTTTTTAGAGCCTCGTTGGGCAATTGCGGAGGTCGGCTTGACGTTTCTGAATTCACGATAGGTAGTCACTCTTTTAGCCTTCCGCTTCCAGAGCACTCAAGATATATCCTTCCTTAAATATTCTGCTTTGTGCCGGGGGCCTATAGAACAAGGGATTCTCGGATAGCGGTAAAGCGCTTGGGCTAAAGCCTTTAGCCACCACGAACGCCATATATCGATTAAACCACCTTCAACCCATACGCTCGGTTTATATCGCATCTTTCTCTCCCAGGATCCTGGGTGTTCACTAAGCTACACTGTGCATCCTTATTCGGAATTGTTGAGGTTGCGGGGGCTTTGACAGAGATGGATTGTGTCTATATAAACCGTATGGATGATGCCGGGGTCATGCTGCTCATATGGGCCGCTAACGGTGGGCGGAGGGGCGGTGAAGCTGTCGCTGGGACGGAAAGACGTCAATCCCCATAGGCTAGACAGGTAGGACTGAACACCTATCTCATAGGCTGCTGAGAATAGAGAAGAGGAAGTGGTGAGGATATTAGCGGAACGGGAAGATGTCAGTTCCTATAGGCTAGACATATGCAGCCTCACTGGGCTCTCATATGCTGCCCCAGAGAGGGATCAGGATGTTGCAAAGCTGATAAAAAAGCCTTACCGGCACCGCCGATTAATCGTGGAGAGATATAGTACTTCCTTTTCTTTGAGTCCCGGGATTCACAGCCTTCTTGGTGGCACCATGGATATATACATTCCCGTGGCCCGACAAACTCCCTTGGCTCTTACTCAAACACTAGGAATTTGGTACTCTTATAGATATCACCGCTCTTTCTTTCCTGCTCCTTTCGTCTCGATCTCGCAAGTCTCACGTTTTAGGGATGATTTGTCGTAGAAAATCTATCTACACGTTTTTGGCTGAGGGTTCCCCGATATCTTATCTGGGGTGGTTGAAGAATGGTTCATGGCTGTCTCTTTCTATGTTCGGACCCGGCACAACGAAAGTGGAGGCGGAATGTTGCGACTTTGGCTTGTGGTTTTGGTGGGAAGTTTAGCCTAACCTTTGACCATATAATATTATATCTAACTCCGCAACAGTTTTCAGGCTATAAGAGTTTTTTTTTTCGTTCTCTTACTCATCTTGTAGATATGGGTGATCTGGTAGAAACTAGTGTTAGGGCCTTTGCAACCGCAGTAGGGAATGTTTTAACTTGGGATATTTAGATAGGTTGTCGTAATGAATCTGAATTAAGAGCATTTATTGGCATTATGCGTGCCGGCGTTCTAGACGGGAGTATGTAGCTATATCTGGAGGATATGGTGGGAGTGATGGATGGATGAAAGACTCACAAATCTCTATTTATTTCTTACCGATGCGGGAAATTAAGCGCAGTTCTAGGCAGAGGATAGAACTGCGGGTCTTGATGGAGAGGGATTCATAACCCGTATGCTTTAAGTTAGTGTGATCAAATCCATTTGAGGATTGAGCTCAATACAGCATTCAAACTTATATTCCCCGTAAACTTGGGAAATATGTAGAGCGATCGCATTCATGATTCTTGGTGAATTTAGTGTAAGTTTACGACATTCAAGTTTCTTTAAGATGGTGAACCTTCGGGCACGGATCGAGGACGGGAAGGGGTTAAACTGCGAGGAATAACTAGCAGGGTGTCATACTAAGCAATAACTTAAGACATAATAACCAGGAAATTTAGACTGCCTCGGAAGATAAGAAACAGGTACTGTACTAGTCCTTTCTTAGAGCGGCTATTAATGCGCTGTAGTAATTGTAAGCGATATCATAGTAGTGCGAAGAAACTTTAGGTTTCGCTCCAATTAATTTCGCCAATAGGACTCTTGCATTCTTACAATCTGCGCCTAACGAAGAATAAACGACAATAAGGCGGATCAGAAGAGGTTTATCTAATGAGTGAGTCCACATGGCTGTTATGCCACGGGATTGTTGCTGGTGGGTATTGCTCTCGCGATTGAGCAATTGAGCAATTGAGCAGAATCTGCTGGTGAAAGGGTGGGCATGTGGGACGGGATTTATTACGGTGGTATCTAACTTGTGAGCCAGGTTCAAAGACTAGAAGAGAGGTGGTAAAGGTGGAAGGCATAATGGTAAAAGAAGTGATCTTTGTGTTTACTACTTGTACTTGTAATTACTTATAAAAACTGAGAATCTGGCGATGAAGTTGGAGATGCCTCTCTTAGTACTAGTAACTTAAGGTCTATTGTATTTTTCTGAGTTTTCTCCCCGGAATCCGAAGGGGGAAATTCCGGGGGTCTTCAATGTGCAAGTACTATCATTCTTGGTGCTTGGTTTGTTGGAAAAAATTCAGCTTAAGAGGTGTACCGGCATTATTGGAGTCGATCTTTGTAGCTTGACCACAGAGGCCCTCTGTTGGCTCCTGTGCGAGCTGGATCTCCGGTGCCGAAATATCGGTATACTTGTAAGCTTGGGGGGCTGTTCGTAGATACTTTATGAGCGATTACTGAAGGAGGCGATAGCGGTGCTCAACAGAATTATCACTTCTAGCTCTGAGGGTTATTGTACTTCAACTTATCGCATAAAAGAAAACATCCGCTGCCCGTAATAAAGTGATAATCCTCCACGCCTTGAAAAAAAGATTATCGCTTGACAAAACAGCCAGTCAATGAAACACCTCCACCACCGAGAGCTGCTACCTATCTTTGGATTTTCGGGGCTTTGCCCACAAATGCCGCTGTGATGCTTCAACGTCAGTTTGCTCCATGCGAATCTGCTCTCAGTTTTTGATAGGAGGCCTCTCCGAGCGTGTGTGAATATGGTACTAACGTATCATACCGGTACTTAGGTAGGGCATACTCTCGTATGATAGGGTATCTCAGGGGCAGGGTTTCGCCGCAGGTTGAGTGTTTGTGTAACAATAGCTGAATTCTAAGGCGCTGCGTGACAGTGCTTTCATCGCCAGATACAAGTATGGTGCCGGGCACTTGAAATCAACCCTCATGGGTAATTCATTTTGCTTACATAATACACACAAAATAGTGGGGCTTGGTAAAAGTGTCTTCGAAAATCATCACACATGGGTAATTCAAAATTTTACCATCTCCACTAATATTGCTCTGATTGAAAATCAGAAAAC
>Ga0307507_10002524_pt1 | contig 38197 bp, 40 predicted proteins | sample 7_EM_MG_FD_207223 | JGI IMG/M metagenome (GOLD analysis project Ga0307507, IMG submission 207223) | Populus trichocarpa ectomycorrhiza microbial communities from riparian zone in the Pacific Northwest, United States - 7_EM | ecosystem: Host-associated > Plants > Roots > Unclassified | place...
ATTTTTCAGGATCTCCCCCCCCCCGCCTACTAACGGCTTCAAAATTACTCCCATCATGTTGGTGATCGTCCGCTCTTGTTGAGCAAGGAAGTCGTAGTATAAGTAGGCAATGAAGATACCTTCCTTCTTTGCCTAATCGCACAGGGTGTCGGTCACAAGTGAACTAGCATTCTTCGCCGTCAGTGGTATTCGCTTCCTTTAAAGCACTCTCCACTCACCTCAGATACTTCTTGCCCATTCCCGGATCCCCGGAGCAAAACAAGATGGCCTGATCGGCTCCACCCTGACTCCCCCTCCACTCCCTCCACTCGCTCGTTCCCAAAAGCCAATCTCCAACACCATCGAACCGATCGTTGCGCAGGCCATTATGTCCGGTATTAGGCTCTAGTGGAGAGAGCCATCGCAAAATCTCCGCATCCTTGTCAGATTTATAGACAGTGGTGTTGTTGTTGTTGGTGTTGTAACTATTATTTGTGGTGGGGCAGTCGGTATTACCATTGCTGTATGTGACTGTGTTTGTGTTTGGGTTTATGTTTGTAGTTTGGGCCATGATGCCCTGTCCAAAATATCGGTTGTGTGTAGAAATAGTAGAGAAATATGTAGCGCTAATAGGGGAGTTTACAAAAATCTGCTCTGGGCAAAGCCGAAGGGAAGCGGGGCGATCAAGCTTATCTTATGGCACTAACTTATCATACTACCCAATCATTTCACGCCAAGGAAATATCATACAAACATATCAGAAGTTTCGATCAATTACCTCGACCTAAATCCGCCTCAGGGACCACTATAAAACACTGTGCTGCTCCCTGCTGTGCAAGCATATGACCCAGCTGTGTATGATAGTACCACTCGACGAAAGTGCTTGTGATATTTTGAACCCCCCCCCCCCACAATTCATAGTAAACGAGTGCGAATATGAATAAAATAATGAACACATCCAAGCTCCCCACCCCAACCTATAAAACCGTGATATGCAGATGATGCATTCCAAGGGAGAGATTCTATCAAATGCTCATGTTCGTGAACACCACGTCCATACGAATCCTGCATCATTTTGCATACTTAGTAGCCACGTCTCCTTGATTTGGCAGGTAAGGTGTAGAAAGTCGGGCTTATAGTGTGGCTGGTGGAGGCTCTCCTTAGTTGAGTTGCGCACTAATTAGATGGAATTTATTTATAGGGACTGTTTGTATAATAATTATCATTGTTCGCAACAAAAATGGGCAAAAACTGCATTTGCTCATCAAGCTGGACCCTCCCGCAAAATAAAAAAGCCCCGGCCTGACGGGAAAATTTTCCAACTATGATATTCCCTTATCACTTTAGGTGTTCCTCTAGAGTGTTGAGTCAGCTACGGTATTGGAACCTAGAGACCCCCTTGCATAGCTAAAGCAAGAACACAGCAACCCCAGCCTGTGGGAACAACCAGGGCGCGCTTCTATTGTATTGGTAATGTAATGACGTTTGCGAACGCAACTGTTTTTGCATGCCACCAAAATTCTGCTTTTCTCGACCAGGTATTCTGCGGTCGTGTTCTCAAACTATTGTTCAACCACGAGCACAACCGCTCCAGCCGCGACCTCGCCTAAACCCGTCCCCTCCCACATTCCGGCAGCCCTCCAACCCCTACTGCACCCTACCTAGGTAAACTGCCGTCATTAACCTGGCTTATTTGCGCTATGTCGTCGATAGCGGGGTCATGGCAACCCCGCCATCCATCCATTCTGGATAGTACCCATTTGCCTATCCCTTATCCCAACCTCATCTCAAGCAACGCAACCAACCAGATCCCATCCAACTAACCTTTCTGCGCTCCAAAAAGGAAGAAGAAAAAAATACACAAAATGCTCATCCAAGAAACCCACTGTGACGTCCAAACCACTGTCTCCGGGACTCCCATGAGGATTTACCTCTTCCACCCCTCAATCCCAAACTATCCCAATGCAAAGTTCCCCGGTGTTATAGTCTTCTCTGAGATCTACCAGGTCACAGGGCCCGTCGCCCGCTTCGCCAGGCAGATTGCCGGACAAGGGTATATCTGTGCTGCACCCAGCTCGTTTCACGAGTTTGTTGGGCCGGAACCTTTGGAGTATGATGTTCAAGGGACGGATGATGGGAATAAGTTTAAGATCACCAAGAAAGTGGAGGCCTATGACGAGGACGCAAGGTTGGCGGTGGATCTGTTGATAGGGTTGGCTACTTGTAACGGTTTCTACCTCCGTTGCTAATAGAATTCCTTGGGAATTTTCGCTCATGCATACCCAGGACGAATCGGAGCTACGGGGATGTGCCTCGGTGGTCACTTGGCTTTTAGATGCGCGCTTGATAGTAGGGTTTTGAGTGCTGTTTGTTACTTTGCTACCGGTAAGACTGATGTCCCTTTTTATTTTAATCCATTACTCTGTTAAATGAAATGGGTAGCTAATTGAGACGCTACGGTAGATATTCACTGTGCCACTCTTGGCCTAGGCAAGAGTGATGATTCGCTCAAGAGGGCTGGGGAGATTAAGGGGGAATTGGCAATGGTTTGTCACCTCCGCCTAGCTTGGGAATGAGTGAGTGAGGGGCTAATATGGACAGATATTTGGAAAAATGGATAACCATGTTCCGCCTGCTGGGAGAGACTTGATTCGCAAGGAACTGCATGACAAGGGACGTCTCTTTAGCTTTTATGAATTCTCCTTCGCTCAGCATGCGTAAGTTACCCTAGACCATCATTTGCAGGCTAAGATTAATACTCTAGACCTAGATTTATTCGTGATGAGCTTTCGAAGGGAAGATACGATCCGGCTATTTCCAAGATCTGTTTTGAGGTGCTCCTAGAGTTATTCGGGAGGACCTTGAAGACGGAATTAGGAGAAGCGGTAGTAGACAGCACTCCTGTTGAAAACGTATGCTAAGGCATAACTTTCCTCCTCCATCCAATTTGGCAGAAACAAGAAAGCTTGAGTTCGCACCCTCTTTCTCACTTGCACCTGTGAGCACCCCCGTTCGAGGACCCTCACAAACTCCATAATATAATTATGGTCCTGTGCACCACCCACCTGCGACTTGCCATTAATAGTAATGTTCATCACCCCTTCGACTCCCACCATTTTCGCCTTTCCAACCTCCCTATCTACCACCTTCCTCCCCCCCAAACCCTTCTCCAACTACCCCTCACCCTCCCCTCCCCAAACCCAGCTTTCGCGGCAGCTGCAATCAAGACCCCACGATCCGTGATATCCTCCTCCTCATTCCGAAAATAACTCCCGACAAACCCCTCAACAACCTTCCTCTATGGCAGCTCCCCCCCCACCTACTCCCCCAGTCCCACAAAATAAACCAAGCTCGGCCACCGCAGAACTTGCTCCTGCAGAACTCCCTCTCGCCAATACCACCCTTCGGCCCGCTCGGGTTTAGATAGTAGGACCTCCAGCACACAATGAAGGACGCATCGGGAGGATTGAGCCTCGTAGGCAGTTATAGCTTTTTACAGCACTTTGTGGCCGACATACCACCCGGGACAGGCAGCCTCTAGTCCATCGAATTCAAGCCAATTTATCAGTTAGATAGTCCCTCAGAAGCGCGAAGGGCAAGGGATGTAGATGCCGGCTACGATCCCGACAGAAGACCTAGAACATCTCCTTCGGACATATACTGGTATAGTGCCACCGAAAAGATGGTACCATATTATATTATATTATATTATTTATTTATTTTATGCCGATTTTTGCGCAGAAGATATCGTGGTCCACTATAGGAGTAAACGAGTGTCTCTACCGCAGGCAGATCACGAGACGCAGATCTATTATAATAATATAATATTATTATTATGTATAATACAATTATTGAGCCCGGCGCGTTGCCCACTTTTTTGTCGGGGGTGGATGGCGAGCTTCGGTTCCAGTTTCGAGTGAGATGGAGTGATTTCATTGGGCTACATCATACTTCAGTCAAGTTGGGGTGCTCGGTGCTCAGTACTAGAGGGAGGTTTTTTTAGTAGGAAAGATCCTTATCTGGATCTATGATGGAATTGGGCGGAATTCTGTCTATATACAAGTGCAGATGCAATGCATAATAAAAGTACATTTCAATTCAAGGGGTGGAAAATATGAAACAAATGCAGAATAGGCCAAAAAAGAAAAAAGTCCTCCAATGTGACGAGCTTTTCCAGTTCAAACTCCCGACTAGTAACCCGTAGAAAGTCTCCTAATTTTGCTCAAAGCCGCCCCACAAACCAACGTTGAACCGATCCCCCACTTCTTGTAAACAACTCATCTCTTGTTACCGGGACATCTTCGGGTGAGTGTCGACTTGGTGCCACCGAATCATTGGACCCCCTTTAGGTGTTTTATTTGCGGCGACGTGGAATCTAATGAGTGGGCGAGATGGTCTTGTCTCTTCACTATCGGCATGGCCATCGTCCCTAGATCCAGCGGCTTGTGGTGAGATTGGGTGTCTGCCGATGCCCTCCGCGACACCTTCTATAGATCCGTGAGGCCCATATCCTGATAGTGCGGGGGAACTGTCGGAATGAAACATCCCCTCACCTTGAGAACCGCCCCAATGCCCAGAGCCTTTTCCTTCATCATTACTTTGGTATGTTTGATTAAAGCTCCCTTGTGTTATGTATGCAAGCTCCTGCTGTTTCCTCATTTCCTTCGCCATCCAAGCTGCCCTCATTCCCTTACGACGGACCTTGAGCTTCCACGGGGCTAAGCCTTTAGGCTCTTTGTAGGTCTTTGCAAACTCCTTCATGAGTTCTGATTCGGTTTTGATTAATGTCGAATTTGGAGTCATCGGAGGCCCTCTACCCATCAACGGTCCATCCGTTTGGGGCACTCGCAGTTTTGTAATTATTGATCCGGCGTCACGGGGTTGAAAGCTTGTCAATGGGGTATACCCCAGGGGCCTTTGCGGAGCTACAACTCTTGCGGAACTGTATGTTAGTATATTGGTTGGCAATATTGCCGAAGACGACGCTATTTGAGTAGGTGCTCCAGGGGGGGAAGTAGATTCTGAAGCTATCTCTTCCACTGGTGGTGGCTTTCCAGATGGCCCAAACCTGTTGATTTCTGGGTCTCTGGAAGGTAAATATGTTCGGCTCACTCGTGTCTTCCCCGGCTCCCTATCATCGCCTTTAGGTTTCGCAGCCTCCCCCGAGGCCACGAGATCGACCATCTCCAAGTGCTTTTGATGTAGCTCTTCTTCCGTAATGTCGAATGCCACCGGTGGTGGGAGTTTAAATGTAATGCAATAAAGGTTTTTTGTTGGGCCTTTCTTAACATAATGCGCCTGCTGGACAAATTCCTGTCTCAGGTCGTAGTCAATCCTCTTACCGATGGCCTTAAGAAGACTCTTCACCGCATCCGCTTCTCTCTCCGCTGGAGCTTCGTGGTAAGTGTAAACATGAACAAACGGAAAATCTATTTTCCAAAAGTTTCCTTTTTTCGCCAAGAGTCTCTCTCGCTTCACGTATATGCCTCGAAGGCACGGAAGGTGTGCAAGGGATTGGTCAGGGTCGCTAAAGACAAAGTGAGAAACACAGGCAGGAAGGTTCTTATCCCCTTTCTTCAAAGGATTTTTCATGATCTGTCCAAGCTTGTTCTTTTTGTAGGGTGTATGTTCTACCGTTTTCTCGAAAAGCTTTTTGACAAGCTGCTGGACGAATTTCGTTGGACTTTGGTTCTTAACGTAGAGGTTTTTTTTGACCTAATGGTGTTAAGAGCATGAGTTCACATACCCACCAAAACCAAGTACAAGAGGGATTGGCGAAAGTTAAGCGATTCACCTTGTTGTTTCTTCGGTTCTCAATGAGCAAGTCATAAACATTTTCTTTTTGCTCATTGGCAAAAACTATCGACCCCCGCTTCGCAGCAGCCACACCGAGTGCGCCAACGCCAGAATAAACGTCAGCCACAGCTTGTCCTAACCCAAAACTATCCACAAGACGCTTCCGCTCAGCTGCTAGCCTAGTGTCAAAATAGACATCATGGAACCTGGCATTGTCGAGGTGAAAAGTGAAACTGGAGCCCTGGTGACTGAGCTCTACATGGTAATTTTGAGGACCTGCCAGAACTTCGTTTGCGAACCCGCCTTTTGACGCTATTCCCTTCTCCTCGGGCTCGCCAAAAACCGTCTGCACCTCTCTCTCCTTGTCACAAATAACTTCTGCGATAAGTCTCTTATACTCCTGTAGGGGCTCGGGGACATCTAGGTGTAACAACGGCCCAATCCGAGAAAGGCCACCAATATCTGGGGGGTTGGCATCTTCGGGGAGTACAGCCTTCAAAATTTCGTCTATGGACCATGCTAGGTTAACGGACTGCGAGGTTTTGTAAGGGGAAAAAGGAGGAGGAACTCATACCATAAGTCCAATCTCCGTACTCCAACTTCAGATCATAGGGTACCAATTCGAGTATTTTCGATTTCACATACTCCCGCGTGGGATCCGAAGCCGTCGAGAGATCTATTGAAAAACACGCCCGTTAACAGAAAACACATCCTCCGTAGAACCGAGGTCGCAGCAGACTTCCATACCGTCGTATTTCACTTCGGGTCGTAGAATCAGTAGCGGGGTTTCGACATCGAGTCTTGAATTAAAGACGTATCTCTGATTGAACCTCTCGAATGGGATCAAATCTTTTAGGACCTTCTCCTTGATCGTGTGAAGCAGAGTTGCGTCGAGTACCCGTGCAGCGGTAACCGGGACCATCTTTTTGAAAAAGGCACGATCCAGTGTGCGCATCGCACGATTGACCGGTGGCAAGAACCGAGATAGAAACATTGTGAAGTATGGATGCCCTTCCCAGGGATTAGAAATGATGTGATTCTGGCGCAGATCTGGTGTTTTTTTCTCTCCCCTGGTCAAGATTGGCTAAATTGAGGAGGGTAAGCTTTGTTTGCTGTCGATAAGATTAGAGCCGCCAAATTCCGCTTATGTAATACCGGTAGGGGCATGCCAAAAGTGAAAGTGTTGTAGGTTTTGGACTAAGGCCAACCCGCCTCCTACATACCCCGCCCGTAAGGGTGCCGCCGACGAAACATTAGCACGCCACAACAACATAATCTTTAGAGTAATGCTTATCACTGGTGGGGCATTGTCATAAAGCTATATTCACCCCGCTTACTAGTGCAACCAGAGTTGGCTTAAGTTACCGTGGAACTGGGGAAGTAGCACCCCCGCGTCTGGCGGGTTGCCCAGAAAGGAAACTTGACAAGATTTTCATACCGATCTCACTCGTCCGCTCCAGATGTTCACTAGATTCTGCGATATCTTAGTGCAGCTCATGGTTCAGTATTTTCAGGCGGGGGTAAACGGATAAAATAGGATAGCATTAGAGGCGACAAATAGGAAGTAAACTAGCTATCCTCAGCGAGAGATCTGCTCACCCGAGCACGTTGATACCATATGAGTACAGTCACGAAATATCACTCGACAGGGACCTGGAGGAACTGGACGAGCAAAATAACGGAGTCTTTTCAATTCTTAAAAAATCAAACCAAACCAACCCAACCCCAACCAACCCAAGTCAAACCAGACGACCAAAATCAAACCCAAGAACGCACCAGCAGGGAGGACATCAAAAGGAGAAGGGGGCAGAAATATATAAACAGGAGAGCAATTCGACTCTACTGCTCTCCCAGAAACCGAGAGAGAAGAATAACAACCAGGGCGAGGAATAATGCGAAAAGCTTCATCCCCCCCAAAAAATTAAAAAAATCCTTAAGATCCCGCAGCCATGTTAGTTTATTACATCTAACGAAATTATTAGCTCCTTAGGACCCCAAAGGTAGAGCTACTAGGAACTTACGCTAATACCGCCATAATTCTTGTCAGACTTTGCACCCCCGAACATCCCCCCTGTAACTGTGGATGAGTCTGTGATACGCTTGCTGTTGTCGACCCTGTTGTCGTTCCTGACACTATTGTCGTTCCTGACGCTATTGTCGTTCCTGACGCTATTGTCGTTCTTATTCTCAACGCTGTTGTCGACTCTGTTGTCATTCCGGTTTTCGACCCTATTGTCGTTCCTAACGCTGTTGTCGACTCTGTTGTCGACTCTGTTGTCGACTCTGTTGTCGACTCTGTTGTCATTTTGGTTTCTGACCCTATTGTCGATTCTGTTGTCCGTGTTGTGGTAACTACTACGGTCGCTATTATCGAAGTAGCGGTGGCCATTATAGGTATTATTGTTCGAATTATTGGTGTTACCGCAATTGGAGTTGTTGTTTCCATAGTTGATGTTGTTGTTATTGCTCCCCCAGGTGTTGTTACTCCCGTTATTGCCACTGTAGTTGCCATTAATGTTTGATTGGCTGCTGTTCACGTTCGGGTTTGAGTAGTGAGCGTTCGGGTTGGCATAGTTCGCATTTGGGTTGGCATAGTGCGCATTTGGGTTGGCATAGTGCGCATTTGGGTTTCCAGACATGGTTTCTGATGTGGGGGGGGCTTTGGTTGAGGATAGAGAGGTTGGTATTGGAGTTCGAAAATTGGAGTTTAAGGCACCGTGAAATATTCCAGTGAATGCTTGTTATTCGACCAAGATTGCGGAGGATAAGCGCCCCTTTATATACTCGCCCAGCTCCTTAGGGTAAGGAAATATGAACCTTGTAATTGTAAGAAATCTTTGTAGACTGGGGTGGAGACGAAACGCCCAGGGCCGCCACAATTAGCAGAGGTTAGTAATATGAATTGGATGCATGAACCTCGATCGGGAGCCATGATTGGATCTACGGGTGCTTAGAAGTGCTGCCTAGTCCAACATGTTCCAGTTGTGAGAATTAAGCGCTATCGCTGTCGTTACGACTGGCGTGTCTTTTTTCCCCTCTTTTTCTTTTTTCGAGTGGTGGTGTTGTGCACCCCCGAGCTGAGACCGGGCCAGGCACCGTGTCAGAATATTCGAAGGGCTCTCCAACGACAGGGAGGGGCAGAAGTGGCAAACTGGGCAGTGTCGACTCATATAATAGTAGGAAATTTTGTTTGTCATTGACAACCCCAACTTATCATCCTGAAGTGATGATATCCTCTGTCCGAGTGAATGAATCCTCCCGAGCTTCAAGAAGCACAGAAACTACAAGGAGAGCGGAGCAGGAATCTTCCACAGTTAGGCCTACTGGTACACCATAAATCTCAAGAGCCGCGTAGGAGTTGTTCCCTTCTATTCTGAGAAGTTTAATTTAGAAACGGGGTATTATATTCCGAGCTTTGTTTGTTCGAGAGTGGCGAATATGCGATTCTCGTCTGATAGGGTATTTTCCAAAGTGAGGGGGGTTTCGATGCCCTCCGTGCCTACGAGTGCTTGAGTGCTTCTAGGAAGACTGTGCTGTGGCCGATTTCGGGATTCTCATCTGCCCTGAGCACGCTTTCATGGGGTATACCAGTACTGCACGCATGATTCCAGTGGTTATTGTGTCATGCAAAGCCTCGGTCGGTATTCCAACGTGCAGCAATCCACCGTACTCATACAGATAATTTGAGAGAAGAACTCTCCTAGAGAGTCTACCCTGGCAGGTAACCTCTTGAATACACTAGATCTCACTTTTGGTAAAACTGACCGCGAGACGTCTTGTCTCTATTCAACTTAGGTATCAGCACAGGTAGTTCCCTCCTGGATCTATTCACAGGCGACTAGATTGGTTTTGCTTGTACAAGTATCTGGCATAAAGTGTCTGAAAATGAGACGGGGCCTCTGTCCGCTGGTTGGGTGGTTGGGTGGTTGGGTAACAGTCCCCATATTTAGTACTCATTGCTACTTGTAGATACTCGTGCAAGCGCCCGTAGTACCGTGGCGTTTGTATTATTATTCTAAGGCCGGGGGCTATTGCATAGAGCCGGGAATCTGCTAGAATCTCAGAGTTTTCGTGGTGCGCAGTAGCAGCCCGTTCTACAAACCTCCCGACATTAAGACTACTAGTATTCGAGTACTCGTACTCGAGTACAGTACGGCACAGTCAATGTTACCCCATTATCTTCGGGCAGGAGAAATTTTTGGGACTTACCAGTATGCACTAGAGCAGGTGATTTTTGAGGGGCCGAATCAATGACTGAATCAGGCAAGCCCTTGGGGAACTTGAAGGGGTGGAGTGGAAAGGCTCTTGGGCACACCAGGAAAAGGCATTGTTCGCCACAAAGTGTTTTACGCACAGACAACTGGCGGTCCAAAGATTTCTCCTTTGCCTAGGTACAAGTACAAGTACCCTGGATGAGCAGGGATATTTGAAACTCGGCTCGGAAGCCTCGTCTGCGGAAACGCTACGAGCAGTTTGGGTCGGCAGCAGCCGGTACAGGGACCACAACAAGCGTTAGCGTGCGACAAGTACTAGCTTAGACTTCAGCCAATTACAAAACATGCGCAGCCCTCGATAAATTACACGCTCCGCTGATCAACAGCATGCATTCGCCGCTACAATATACCGTACTCGTAATTGAACAACGTTTACCACCGCGACTATTATCGCATACCGCCAGAGTTTAGTCTTTTTTCCTAGATCTTAGTGCTATGCAAAAGTGGTCGTGTTAATACCGGTAAACGTCGTTCGATTATCAGTTGTCTCGGAATTGCAGGATTATGTGCTCCCTTCCTGCAGTCATCTTTGTCTCAGCCTCCACGGTCGTGAGCTCAGAACACATCGCTTGGCTGGCAATCGGGAGACGCGCCTGGTGGTTCTACCTGTGCTCTAACCCCGCTTGAGGGGACCTTCTAGCTCAAATCGATATCTTCATCATGAGCTTCCTTCCCTGCTCTCATCAAGAACGACTTCATATTCGCACTATATCGGGCCGAGCATACATATCTGTTGCGTATAGTACTCTACGAGTAGTATGTGCGAGTGAGTACCTTCCTTGCATCCTATTGATCCCTCTAAATACTATCTATCATGGCTTGGGAATTTTTCCCTCTTTCCTCTCTACTTGAACGAGCCAGTCTAGTCATAAGTTAGGCCCAGATGTTCCAAGGAGGGTGGTTCTATGGTATAGGGGGCGGGTGCGGGGGATCCGAACGAGAGGAGTCCAATGTAAATCGTCTTACTATTATCAGCGGCGTTTTCGAAAAGGGAATTTGGTCTTGAAGCTTCCAAAAATCCAACAATTCTGAGCACCAGTATGCCACTGTATTGAAAACCCCAACTCTGCTACCACCACAACAGTAGTAGGTTCACCCTTGAGGAAATCTGTATCTGAATATCGACGAGAGCAGTGAGTTAGAGTACCTGTACTGTATCCAATTGACAAGTCTTGCTACTTGAATCGATGTTTGACAACTTGCCAGAAGTAACGGTACCGGTAGTCTAGTTCTTTCAGAGTTTGCTGTATCGAACTACCAACCCAAGACACCTCCAGAGACAACCTGCCCCCTCGGCCCCTCATTCCAATCCAAGTCAATTGTACGACCACCCTCAAGATTCTTCCACATGCCTGATCATGCTACATGTTTTTTCGGTGCCAGAATACTCCCCCGCACACTGAGGTTCTCGCATATTATGGACCCAGAGGGGGAATCTTTTAGGCGGTTATTTTCGCAGCCTTGGATACCACTTGCCTTCGCTTGGAGAAATATTATCCTCGACGAATACAAAAAGCCTCAAGGAACAACTCATCTTTGAATTGAGCGCGTGAGCTGAAACATAGAAGAGAGATCGAAAAATGGGTAGTTACGTGGAAAGCAAATGCCCTATCGCATCTAGACACTCTAATATTTCGAACATGGGCACGCGTTTGTACAAAAAAACAAAAACAAAGGGGAAACTAGAGAAAAAGGAAAGATTTAAACAACTCAGGGTTTCGTGTCGCCAGGTGGGGAGCTCGGAGCGTGGTGCAGGGTGGTTGTCCTCCTGTATTAGCCTTTGATTACCTGCATGAGTTATGTGGACTATCGTACATCAGTTGAACTACCGTACTCGAGGAGTCCGTGATAAACCTACAATATCTTCCTACCGAGGGGGCTCACTGTTCTGTATGAAGTTTTTTCTTCTTTTCCACGACCAGGGCTCCAACGGAGTTCATTCTTCAATGGGTTCGGGAAATCTCCGAAAGATATTTTTCTCCCAACCGGGTACTCCGGCTCAGCTTTTTGAAGTGGGGTTCACACCACCAGTTTACCACGTCACGCATACCGGTAGTTTGTCGAAGGGACACCAATGAAGCGGTGGAACCTTCTATTGCACTTCAGTCTTGGTGAGGAGGGGAGATTTCAAAGTGGCGAAGCTTAAAAGAAGAAATATCCTCTCAGGGCCCAGAATTGGAAAAGTGCTAAACGGATCGACAAGTTTCCACTGCTAAGAAATAAATCATAAGTTGCTCGACACGCTGCTCGAGTGGGGAGATCCGTGGGGTTCGTTCTTGCATACAGCAACCATGGCTTCTGCCTGCTCCCGTAATTCCCAGACTGTAGATCTTACCATACCGGTAGTCCAACATCGTTATAGTTTCAAGAATCAGCCTTGTTGCTTAAGCCCCTTGTGTGATGGTCACGCGGTAGGTAAGTGCATCGGGCATTCTCAACACGCACGAAGAGTTGGTGTACTGAACTACCAGTACCAGTAGAGAGAATGGAGCCCGCATTTTTACTTAACCTGGGACAAACCGCCATCTGAGGTTGATCGGTATGGTACAGTACTCAAACACTTTTAGCGGGATTGTTGGTACGAGTAGCATTACGTTTGGGCTATCACTTCAAACACCAATAGCAATTTAGGCCTTCCCTGCAGTTGCTATGATAGTATTTTAACTTACTGCCGTAAAATCTTAGGTATAACGAACTCGCTTGGACTGGTCGTGCGGCAGCTTTTAGAGCTTTGAATGGCCAAAGAGGGCGTCCAACTACGGTTGTTTATGTTATCTGGCCCTGCTCGCAAGCTTTCCCGTCAATCAGAGGGTCTGATTTCGCTGCACGACCAGTCCAGGCGAGTTTGTTATACCTGATATTTTACGGTATGCCGTGCTGGGGCATCGCACTCTTCCTTGGGTACACCCTATTCGAGCAAAAATTGGCCCCATACTCGCACTCGTGCACTGTACGAATAGTCTTAGCACAGTGTATAGGATGAACTGCATGTTCCGGAGACTTTGGATCCCCGCTCCCAGCGCTTCGCACAGTTCGCACACCACCTTATCACTACCGGTAACGGATCGACTGGAACCCCGTCTTTCCCACCGATCTGTATCAGTGCGAGGGCAAGCTTAATTAACAGCTGGTAGTTCTTACATCAGGTGTAATAAGGGAATTGACTGGAGGAAGATTGTTAACTTGTTATTGCTACAAGTACATTTTTATTGCGCATTGCCAATGGCTTCTCACTTAACTTAATAGGAAACTCTAGCCTAACTGGAAGAGGCAACCGTGTTGGGCCCCCGCTATGGGAAGTTCATTCCAAGTGATATCCTGCAATATTTTCGGCCATATCTAAAATAGAGTTCCCTGGAGTAATCCTAACCAGATCAGGCACAAGGGGTATGGGAAGCCGCTCAGATTTTAAAAACAAGTTCGAAGGGAGGGCGATATATTTTCAGTCACATATGCGATATTATAATCGGATTTAGAGTTTTGTCATAAGTCAGCCTTGGGAACTGTGTTTCAATTGAGAGCAGTGGCTTTGAATGAGGGACACATCGCGGGCTTGTGTCACATAGAATCACTCGTCCACCATGATTGCTTTTCCCTACAGGTCGAATTCACAAACCAGAGCAGGATCCGGATATCCAAAGAAATTGGTTGAATTCCCCATAATCTCCCGAGAGGGCGGACCATTGGGCATATGGATACCGACAAAGTTGACAAATAAGCTAGATGAGCTTAAGATGTCCGTTATCCTGGGAAAAGGGAGTGATGAGATTTCCCCCTTCACTTGTGGCTGGAGTCAATAAAACTGATGCGTAAGAAGACAGCGAGAGGTGTTCATTGGGAGTTCTGGTTCGATATAAACTGGGATGAGCCAACAACATCATACGATAGTTCATCCGGTCTTTTTAAATGGGGACCGGCCAAGCAGATTGGCTAATGCAGCGGCACATGAAATTCGGAAATTCTTATGAAAGAGTCGGACCATTAAGAGAATCGAACAAATTTTTGGTCATGGCTTCTCCGGATAGTTTAACTTATTGGAGTACGGAATTTGAAGGAGGGCAAATGATATCAGCTTAAAGCGATGACGGTAGCTGAGGGCCGATTGCCATTATTGTCCTTGTGAAGTTAGGTTCTGCACTTTTTCCCCTAATTGTCACTTCCGCGCATCAGGTAAATCAGAGAACATCAGCTACCTAAGGAATCTCAATTGCGGTCTACAAGTATATTCCTAAAACTAATGAGCTTCGTACTATGTTCTTGGAATGTGTGAAGGGGGGTGAAGTTTTTTTTTTGTGCGGCGAAAATAGAGTGAAAATAAATTGAGCTGCAGACCGCAACCGCCTCAGCCTCATCATGGTTGTTATCGCCTCCTGCGAACAAGTCCGCCGGTCGCGGCAAAGGATACATACGCCAAAATTCATTAAGTGATTTGTATCGAGCGTGATCGGACATAAGAAGAAGCTTTATTCAGGGTTGACGCAGTGTTACTGCCGGTATATGTTAATACGCACTTCTTGGGACTCAGCGTAGAAATAGTACCTATATTGTTGCGGCTCAGCCGGAGTACTCGAGTATCAGAGGTTGTGTCCTAGGAAGCTCATGTCCCCATTATCACGACTACCCTAATAGCCCCCAAATTCGAGACTGGGGCTAAGTACTCAAGTACTAGCGTATGGTGCCCCGCATGCTCATAGTTATCCATAAACGAAGAGTCCCCTATACTCGTACTCTGTGCGTGGAATAATTGTATGATGTACTGTACGAAGGCCACGGGGGCGTGTACCGGCGAGCTATAATATATCCTTTAGAGAGTTATTCAATGAGGTCGTTCCCGCTCTAAGGCAGGGGTAGGGGTCGAGTGGGATAACGAAGTACGAGTGGTAGAGCCGTCAATTCAGCGAAAGGGTGTCATGGATTCTCACTCTATAGCCTATCCGCAGGTCTTTGCCACGTACAAAGGGGCAGCATCTCACTACAGGACATGCTAGAGGATATTAGGGAGCATGAAACAGATAGGACGCAGTATACTGGTACAGCACAAAAAGTACGGCTTCTCAGTGGTCTTGAAGATGCTTGTATCAAGTGGGATGATCGGCAATTTTCTGCCCTATGAGATCATGGTCTTGTGTGAATTCTTATACTAATTCGGAGATGTGGGTGGGGTCCGACTAGCCTCCAATTATAAGGCAGCCCTCTACAGGCTCGCAGCGTGCGCAGCGATTGTGTTTTCCTCTCGAGAGATGACGGTTGGATGTTGGTACTAGAGTAAGCTCTGTCAAACACAGACCACTAGTCGTCAACCTTAAAAGCGAATCATTCCCTATGTTGTAGCTTCTTCAAAGGTCCTTAGCTCCCTGACGCCCTCTACATACTCGACAAACACAAAACACAATCTCGGCAGCCCGACTTATAGTTAATATGCAGGATGAACAAACCCCCCGGAAACCTATAGAGCAACCATTAGCACGGACCCACAGCAATTGTCACTATCAGTGGTTACTTGAAGAGAAATTCAACATGATGCGATTGGGCTTTTTAACTAAGAAACAGAACCAGCGTCTTGTGTTCTGGGTCGGTAAAGGTAATCCTTGTCAAGATCGCTCCGATCCATATCTTCAACAGCCATTCTTTTGAACCTCTGGAACTAACGGAGAATTATTGTGCAGTATCTGAAGCAGTAAGAAGTGGCCCAGTTCCACGGAGTGAGTTAGATGTCTGTCTCAGGCCAGTGGGGAGCCCTCTCCCGTCGCTCGCAATTGTCTCCGGCTGGACGGAGACCTATGAGAAAATGCTTTCGGATACCCGGTTCTGGATAAGAGCGGGGAATGGTAGTATCAGAAAGGTTTTCTTGCTAAGATGGTCAAAGACCCCTTTGCACGAAGTTGGATGTGATTTGGAGGTTTATGAGTGGGACAAATCTACTAGGAGAGAGCGCCTTTCGCAGCATGAGGTCGGTAACGTCTTTTAATGGCTAGTATACTTGTTAGCGCTAAACTTAGCTAATTGGTAAAATAAGGTTGTGCTCCCAGAAAATGAAGATCTCGACGAGTTGCAGATAGTCACTGTGCTGTTTAGCGAAATCTTTGGGAAAAAGTTTCCTGACACCGATCCCAACTCCAGTTATATTTTCTCACTGGGTCGATTGCGCGCGATCGCTAAGAAGGTGATTGAGGAGGACGGCTATGGATTGAGGACGGTCTCATCTGGTCTGAAAGCTGTAGGAGAAGTAGCATTGGCCGGGGCTACTAATTCAATCCTCCAAGAGCCATCTCCGTTCCCACCCCCATCACACCTCCTAGGCAAGGTAAACCAGCTACAACTACAGCTATCGGTACCCCCTGCAACGGTCGGTACGGGGGATTTTGAACAGGGGGTTCCGGGTCCAGAACAGGCTCCCAATACGCCAGTTGCCAGCAACAGCAGTCTAGATCCCGTAAGTGTTGGAGCAGGCCCGGCAGAGCCAGGCGAGGCAGGAGGGCTTCCGGCCCCAACAACTTTACCAGCCCCGAGCATAGACAACTCGGAAAATGACGGAGATGTCTTACCTAGAAACGATAGTGGCCGAGATGTTCTACCCCTCAATGAGAAGCATCTGGATGCTTCTCAACTTCCGGCACTCCCGAGAAACACTCTTACCCGTATTCCCCTGGAGGGTGAGGAAAAGCCTAATGGTGCCAACCCCTTACACTCTCCCGACCCCGATCTAGGTGCTGCTCCCCATATTGCTACCAGTCCTACGCCAGATGGCCCAAACAAACCTATTGATGCTAAGAGTCCTGGATGTGGTTCACCATTCTCTGATCCACCCCTTGAGCTACATGAGCCTCTAAGAGAGGCCCCCAATCCATCTGGACTGGAACCCCTAGGCTCAGAAGGATGCCAGACGAGACAACCGGGGGTTTTAAGCCCCCCGCCAGACGGTAAGGGGCTACCCACCTCTTCTCTAGCGAATACAGAGTTACCTATGCGCCTTGAGCGTCCTGAGGAGGAATTACCAAGTGAGTAAAGTTTCAGTGCACTTTAGTGTGAATTGTGAGTGTTGCACAAACTAACATATATCCTAGACAAAGATTCGAGGGATCTGGTTGATCAAATCGGCAATCCCGGGGATGCTAGTGGGAATAATACTGAGGGTAAAACACCCGAACAAGCTTTGGGGAAGGGCACCCCTTCAGAATTACCAGAAGATAGCCCAAACCCTTCTGTGACCTATGTCCCGGATCATACGGATAAGAGAGCAGATATTGAACCAGAATCGAGTGTAGCTGCTGGTAGCGATAGAACGCCGGTTATTTCTGGCACGGCCCTGAAAAAGTCAGAAGGGGGAGTGCCAGCAAAAGCCCACCCAACCTCCGGATCAGTCAAGCGGAGTAACGATATCTCGTTCCCATGCGGCCCCAATGAGTTAGAATCTACTGAGAGCGCTAGCCCACCGAGTGGTAATAGCGCAACACCAGCAGAGGCGGAAGGTGTTGAAAAGATTGATCCGGAACCTAGCGGCTTAGGAGATCCCGGCTCCTCTATTCTGATTCTTCGGACAGAAAGCTCTGAAAATGCAAGCAACGGCTCCTTGCCCAGCGGCACGCGTGCTGCTGTGGAGCAACCTGCGGTTGACGTTTGTGCTCCCTCGCCCGATGAGCCAGATGCCGAAACCATCTCTGAGAACATAAATCAGGAATTGGATGCAGCGAAGGATATTCCAAACAAAAGGGTGTCTGAGAGTATCGCCGATTCTCTTGGAAAGACCGAACTTTCTCTTCATGACTCCAAGCCCACTGGCGTTGGCTCCGTCGATAGTCCTGGGCTTCTGTGTGGGGGGGACGGGACTGATACAGATCCTGAACCTCTGGGGCGAGCAAGCGCATCGCCAAGGCCATTAGAGGATCCGCACACCCCTAAGGCACCCGAGGGCACTAGGGCTGCTAGGGAGGGCGGTTCTGTTCATGATTTCGAGACCGCTCCTAAGATTTTAGAGAAATTGAGTCCACTACTTAAATCCTCACAAGGCTCAGATGTATCGGATAGTTCATACACCTCAGGCATTTCAGACATCTCAGATGCGAAGGTTAATAAGGATACCGATACCTTGGAGGAAACCGATCCTATTATTAATCCTAAAGTTGATTCAAAATATCTCGAGGAGGCTAGTCCCTCGTTGGATAACTTGGAAGCTTTAAAAGATAATGACACTGTTAGGGGCGTTGATCCTGTCGATGGTCCTAAGAACTGTTCTGAGCCCCCTGAGAAGAATATCGGTTCCTTTGAATCGCCCCCGAACCCCGCACAGGGATCCGATCTTTTAGAGGCCGCTTCGGATGTTGAGCCTAGCCAAGAAAACGATCGGGTAAATAGCCTGGATGTGAATTCTGGATCTCTACTAGACGAAGGGCTCCAACCAATCCAGCCAATAGACTCAAATGCCCTGGAGCCCGTCGATGGGTCTAGCAGTATTGAGGAGTTAGATTCCATTGGTAATCCTAATACCGATATTGGCCATGAATCTCCGGAGGGGGTGAATGCACCCCAGGATCGGTCAGCGGGTACAGGGGATCCGGAGGTCCTTGGAAATTCCGAGAATACAGCTGGGGTCAGCGATCCGGAGGCCGGTTCTAAACCTTCCGAAGAGGCGAGTTCAGCACCAAAGCCGCTACAACCGTCAGATGCCTCGAAGGTGGCTCGGGCTGCCGATTCTGCTCGGCGGACTGACGAGACTGGTACCCTCCGAGTTGGACCTGATCACCCGGAAGAAACAGTCTCTACGGCAGCCCCCTTACAGGATTCAGTTACTCCAGTAGTTGAGAATGCTGTCCGGGATGGGGCGTCAGTCCTAGTCGATGGAGCCACTAGCACTGACCGGGGCCCCCCACCGGGGGATACGGTATCACCGAAGCTACCCCCGGGCCCCGCGACCGAGAATACATCCCAAGACGCCGCACCAGAAGGTGGCTCTGTCTTAAAAGATATCGAAAATCTTGAAACCTTAGATACCCTCCGAGTTGGGCCTGATCACCCGGAAGAAACAGTCCCTACAGCAGCCCCCTTACAGGATTCAATTACTCCAGTAGTTGAGAATGCTGTCCGGGATGGGGCGTCAGTCCTAGTCGATGGAGCCACCAGCACCGATCGGGGCCCCCCACCGGGGGATACGGTATCACCGAAGCTACCCCCGAGCCCCACGACCAAGAATACATCCCAAGACGCCGTACCAGAAGGTAGTTCTGTCTTAAAAGATATCGAAAATCCTGAAACCCTAGATACCCTCCGAGTTGGGCCTGATCGCCCCGAAGAAATAGTTCCTGCGGCAGCCCCCTTACAAGATTCAATTACTCCAGTAGTTGAGAATGTTGTCCGGGATGGAGCGTCAGTCCTAGTCGATGGAGCCATCAGCACTAGTGGGGCCCCCCCACCGGGGGATACGGCATCACCGAAGCTACCCCCGGGCCCCGCGACCGAAAATACATCTCAAGACGCCGCACCAGAAGGTGGTTTTGTCTTAATAGATATCGAAAATCTTGAAACCGTAGATCTAGGGGACATCTTCGTAGATACTGAGGAGGGGTTCAGAGTCCCTGGGGCACAACGAAGAGAAGAAACTAAGGACTCAGACCACGAGAATCTGCCGGCAGTCGAGCTTCAAGCCGGGGATATCTCCTTGTCCGATCCGCTGGGACTTACTACGGGTGATAATCGAGGCATTTCTTCTAATGATGGTGCTGAGATATCTATTACTGCGGAAGGACTTGAAAACGTTCCGAGGACCCCTTCCACTGCTAGTATCGCTACCTCTCTTAGGAGGGGGGATCCCGGGGAGTTTTTCGATACATGTTCTGATACCTCCGAAAATAATCCTAGTTCGACTAAAATTCCTAGAGTTCTGGGTACTCGAGATAAAACTATGTTATCGGAACCACTGGATGCCCCTCATAGCCACCAGGTAGATCTTCTCAAGAGCCCCGAAATCACCACTCCTGGCCAGTCAGCTTCCGCCAAGATAGATGAAAAATTTGACCTGAGCGGGATCGTGTGCAAGAAAGAAGAATCTACTCGCCCCCAGTCGCATGCGGTAGCTGTGAAATTAGATGCGGATTCACAAAAAGGCACTCAAGAGGCTGACGAAGCAGAACTACAGAAGATGGAGATGGGATCCGTAGGATATTTTACAGCTGCAGCCCTCCCGCCGACTCCACAGCCTGATCGACCTGTACCTGAATGCTCAAAATGTAGCCAGGCTGCAGTGCTGGGTCGTTCAGAACAGGGGTCTAACCAGTATGCGCCGGCAGGAAATCCCAAATCTCTTGAAGAGGAGGGTAGCCCGCGGTCAAAGGTAAATCATGTACCCTTAATACTGGGTCAGGTGATAAAGTGCTGACCTTGGTAGGTTGATATTCAGTCCAATAGGAGGTTGTCCATCTCAAGTGCGATTTCCTATGTCTCGTCGCTTTGGGGAAAATCAGGATCTCCGACGCCCCCCGCAACACCCCCACAGACTAGTAATACAGAAGCACACGAAGCTGCAGATACTGTCGTTGCTCCACAGGAGGCGGCCCCTGCGATCAAAACACCCGGCTCTCGGCGGCCTGTAGGTCAGAGTGAGAGGAAGGTTTCCTGGGACGATATAGTAGGTGGGAAAAAGAGAGGGAGATCGGAGAGTTCGGGTAGTCTTGAGGAAAGCTTGCCAGGTAGGGCACGCCCGTTATTGTTAGCTAGAAATCCCCGAAAGTGTAAATGCTGACATTTTGAAGACCATTTATTCCTGCCGCCTGCTACTGCTGTGGGAAATTCTATTGCTGGCGAAGGCCCATACGCAGGAGACCCCCTTGGTATTGGTATTCAACTCGGGGATAATTTGTATTCATTAATGTCTACTGAGGTTCACACTAGCGGACATTCAGCATCAGACGAAAGTATCAAAGTAGAAGCAAATCCACTAACCAGAACCAGCCCTGCATCGGAGCACTATGAGGAACCCCCGTGTACAGACACTAGAGATGAGGTGGTCCAAATTGCAGTGGCCAGTTATTGCAGGCGGACATCCGATGAAACCGAAGATAAGGAATCTTTGGTAGCCTCTCCCCGTCCTAGGACTAGGGTGGTCAATCGAGCTGTAACAGCATCCCCTATACAATCTCCATTCTTCACAAACCTGTTCCCATGTAAGTTAACGCCAGCTCTACCACCACTTCCTTAGCTACTGATGACATACTGACGAGCGGTAATTTGGCGAATAGGGTCTGATTCTCAAAGAATACCCTTCGCTGCGCCTAGTTCAACACGAGGGGGAGCTCCAACTCCGGCTATTGGGCCACTTGGCGAATATAGTAATGCTAGGTCTCCCGCGGTTGGCCGTACTCCTCGTGTCGGAGCTCCAACTCCGGCTATTGGGCCACTTGGTGAATACAGTAACGCTAGGTCTCCCACGGTTGGCCGTACTCCCCGTGTCGGAGCTCCGACTCCGGCTATTGGGCCACTTGGCGAATACAGTAACGCTAGGTCTCCCGCGGTTGGCTGTGTCGGAGCGGAATCACCATGCCTGTTGGGGCAAGCCTCTTGCGTCCATGCGTCAAATTCCATAAGAAGCCTTGGCCCCATCCCCACCGCAACAGACCCTAATACTCTTGGGAGTGCGAGGTGTATACACAGTGGAAGCCCCCCTACGGATTTTCGCCCAGTGGGTGGTAGGCTTGCTCCACTGCCTGGCGTATCTGGTGCTTCTGTACGAGGGGTGCAAAACGGAAGGTATCAGAGCGTGATACAAGAAGAGGGGGAGGGATTTGCTCATAGTCATGTAGATGAGTCGAATCGGATAAGGTATTATCACCCTCATAGAAATTGTGATATTCTTAGTGCTAACGGCACCTCAACTAGTCCCGAACGGTTCTCACGACTCGAACTTCTTGTCAAGAGGTTTGCCCAAGAACATTTTAGCCAGCTTCCCCCGAGTTTGAGAGTGGTGAGTTACCTTAGGGCCTTAGCAAATATAACTTACTAAATGTTCATAGTTTGAGTCTTCTGCCTCCCTCGGTCAATCGTTGTTCCCACCGGAGTTCCTTTGCACATCTTCGCTAGGGAAAAGGCTACGCATAGCAGCCGTTCAAAACATAATCTGCCGCCATCTTGTCAATAGCATCTTCTCGGCCACTGTCCCTAGCTTCTGTTTCAATATGGAAGCCATAGCGGGAGAATTGATGAAATTGGATCCATTGAAGCAAGCACTCTGGCAAGTCCTAACTGTTGAAGCCCTAGAAGCCTTGCCACAATACGAGATGGCAGCCGCAAAGCTGCGACAGAGGACAGTCAATGAAATCCTTGTCAGCATCGGGGCTATATCTGCCTCACCAGCAGCTACTCTTACAGAATCTCTCCAGAATCTCGTAAAGTCTGCTCAAGAGGCTTGGGAACCCACATTTAAGTCCAAGGCTCAGACAATCCCGGAGGTCGATGTTGAAAACGGAACGGGGAATTTCAAAATGGACCCCGAAGACTCTCTAGTGAGGGAGTCATTTGGATTGCAGGCGGAAAGCATCGCTCGCCCAGTTCTATGTCTATTCCCAGCTATTTACCAAATCGTCGACGGACACGATATCCTCGTAGCACCAGGAAGAGCGCTGTTCTCAGACTTCTACCATTCCGCCGAAATGGAGCTGCAAGCTAGGCTAGAAACGTGGAATTCAGACCAGAAATACGCCCGCCGCGCCTCATTCATGAGACCGCCGTTCGTCCCCCACAATACACATCCTCTCACATCTCCAGAACCAGAGTCGGGAAGATGGAGCACAAGACGCATGTCTCACGAGTATTTCGGACATAACCAATGGTGCTCGCATCCTAATGATTTTGAAGATGAAGCGATAGACTTCTGGGACGTATCCAGGTGTCTAAAGGAGTACGATCAAGAGGTCCTGAAACATGAGAGGGGAATAAGTGCTGGATCCGCAACCTTTTCTGAGAGACGTAGTTCTTATGTTAGCCGAAGTCGGTCTTTTAGTAGTAGCATGAGGGCGTCTGTGTATGCCAGGCAAGAGTCGGTTTACGAGAGGCGGGTACCTGTGGGTGGGAGGAGGGAGTCATTTTATGGTGGGAGACGGGAATCATTTCGGGGGAATAGAGACCATTGTGGATGGTAATCTGATTTTGGCGTATGCACTTGGTAGTTTGAGAAAATTATTTTTCTCGTTCCTAGGTCTTACTGTTTTTCCTCCTGTTTTCTTTCTGTCTTTTTTTTCTTTTTTTTCTTTCTTCTCGTTTTTTGCTCTATCTTTCTTTTCTTTTTCTTTTTTGCTATCCGCCTGCAGGACATGTGCTGCTTCTTCCTACGATGTGTTTGGCGTTATTTTAGGGATTAGTGAATTTCAGGGTATGATATTTAGGATACAGTACTGGCGTGATAATATATGCACGGTTTTCGAAACAATTTACTTGCATGGTACCGGTATCATACGGCATGACACGATAATTGCAATTGGAATTCACCACCAAGCCCTTGCAAAGACCCGATTGGCGTATGGCACGGCCAATGATGTCAAAATTTATATATTAATTCCTAGCCCTGAAATCCTCCGCTCTTCGGTGACCCCCGGCTTCTCACGCCTGTACTATATAGCCTGACCTGGCTATGGTATTATACAGTATTCGGGTAGTCATGCTATGTTCTCCATACTAAAGTAAAGGTTGGAGCTTTTTTTCATTTTTTTTTTCAGAATTTTACCACTACAAGTATATATAAAATACCAGAACCCGAATACCATAATACAAACGTCCTGCTGAATGTGCCGACCTTGCGGTTTAGTAAGTAGTAGTGGGTAGTAGGAAGCCAAACAACCCCCACGATTTCCAGAACGGAAACCCGTCATCAATCGAAACTGCTCGCTCCCGTCCCTCACGGGGTAACCCTTACTTAGGTGTGCGGAAATAGTGGCGAGGTGCTTATTTTTGATACACCGGGTTCGTGAGAATGCGATGTTGGAAAAAAATTATGATAGTATTGGTGATGCGTATTTTTCGAGCTTTCTTTGGAGGAAGTGAAAACAAAGGGAATCTATCTCTTCCGTGCTTGAGTGTATCATATTATAGACGAATTTTTCTAATCTGGCCGGGAATAAACGGTATACCCGCTATGCTACATCTCTAACAGAGGACTGATCAATGGGGTATGATATGACTAGATTTCGACCAAGTGTGGGCATACTAGTATTATACTAGGATAGTTCAAAGTTTGCGGCACTGTTCGCTGCTGTGCTCCACAATCTGGAGCAAAACAGACCATCCCTTTTTCACACAATTTCTTTTCGTCAGAGAATATGATAATATTGTCATGAAATTTACCAAGCACTCGAGGCGGAACCAAACCGCATAGGCCCAACATGCTATCACTCTCGCCAGATCAACATAAGAGAACAGCCAAAACTACAGCCCACACCAAGCATTGAGTTACTCATGGTCTATCCCCGCCGCCAGCAACTGAATTAACTGTACTCAGCGTCAGCAACACATCCTCGGAAAAGAGAAAAAGAAGGAAAAAAAAAGCTCGCCAAGGAAATCATCAGAAATCACTCACCCAACCGGTATACTGATAATCCTCTATCTTACCCTTGACGATGTCTAGGCGTTCTGCAAATCAATGGCATTGTTAGAAGCGAAAATGATTTAGCGCCCAAAGAATGAACATCATACCCCGTGTGCAGTAAACAAAGTCCTTGACCTCGGGGTCATCTTCCAGTTCTTTAATGTAGTTCTTTGCAGCGTCGCTGTTTCCTACGAGGCTTATCTGGAAGACCACCGCTATAGAGAATATGATAAGTTAGTTGGCCGAGGTTGGAGGTGGGGTGTTTGGGAGAGAAACAAACCTGACCCTCCATACAGCTGGTCATTTGGCCCTACTAGCCCGGCGAGATCCTTCTTGCAATTGAGTATTGTCCGTTTTAGCTCGCCTCGGTCTTCACCTGCTGGCTATGTCGCTCACTTCATCAACTACCACCCCCCTTTAAACCAAAGGGGTACCAAAGAACAAACCTGCCCATCGGTGATGATAGTAACAAGCACGGGCCTCTCTAATGATTTTTCCTTCGCCTTCTGAATAATTAGGGGCTCTATAATCTTATTCCGAAGTACGGTTCCCAGTCTTGTCCCGCCCTTAGGATGGATGTTGCAGATGACCTCGTCCAGTCGCCTTCTATCGCGGATGCCGTTATAGTCTTTGTCTTCCTTGAAATTTAGGAACTTGATGGAGATGCCTTCGTCCCGGAATGCTGTGCACACGTCTGAAATTTTCAAAATAGTTTTGCGCATCATGTCGTAGCGGCCGTCGAGCTTCATTGAGCCTGAATCATCTATGCTGATTGTTAGTAGCTGCGGTTTCGACAAGGGAGTAGGTGTAAGGAGTGTACCGCATAGAATGACGGTGTCGTAAAGCGCGACTTTGGTCAGGTCAGGGATGTAGTTGTAAGTCAGCTGCATCTTGTCACAGACCTGTCGTCCGGTGTTGGCAATTCGGGAAGAGAGTTTCTTCATGGTGCGTTCCAGGCTCCTGATGAATGCGCCCATCCCCTTCTTTGCTAAAATTTTTAGGGAATAGGTGAAGACATCTTCTGGTATGTTGAATCTCTACCATTGTGAATAATGGTTGGTCAGCCATCCAAGTCCGGCGGAGGAGGGGCGGGGAAGTGGGAAGCCGTACAAAAACCGCAATTTCTTCCGCATTGTAATTCTCATTCAAGTTGAAGGAGTCTCGATTATTACTGAGAGTATTGCCGGAATAGTCACCGAAGATATTGCTCTGGTTATTGCTCCCGTTGGCAACATTGGTCTCTACCACAGTAAACCCGGGGGCTCTAGCTACTAGCTGATTGTTTGGAGCTGCTGGCTCTTCTTCCTCATATACTTCGTCTGAGTCTTCGTCTACATCTTCGCTTCCCTCCGGCCGGAACTTATCCTCGTGAATAAACCGCAGCGCTGCATTCCGTAACCGTGGAAGTGACATGGAATACTCTTTTTTCGCATCTTCCCCGGGAGGCAATTTAGCAGAACATAATTCTCCCAACGTTACCTTTACGCCTCCCATGCTGGAAGACCCTGGAAGGATCTCCTATACATACACGCACCCTTCGTCAATTACCAACAGCCTATCTTATAAGGCGGAGGTGGGAAACGGGAGGGATCATACCTCCTTCTGCCTCCGAATAAATTTTTTCCCATCTGGCCGATTCCCCGCATACTCGTAAACCTTCAAATTACAACTCACCATCGCCGACGTAGTATTCATATCCCACTTGAGCATAAGCACCTTCTTGATAGCGCCGTTTCCACGATCCATATAGTCGCTCATATCCCTGAACATATCCTCACTAGTGTGTGACCAGCCGGACATTACAACCATAGTCGGTAAAGTGACGCCCAATGGGCGGAAGCAGACATCCAACACTTGTCGGCGGGTTTCGTCCGACTCGCCGAAGGCTTGGGCCACTGAGTGGTTGTTAGTAAAGAGAAGGGGGAAGAAGCAGTAAGTGACTTGCTAGATCCACTCCACATTGCTAGAACCTCGACGTTCTCCATACCCACAAATCCGGACTCCAACATTTTGCATCGCTCCCCAACGAGCCATTGTACGTGTGTGTCGTGGTCGGTCGCAGTTCTGGAACCTTTGTCCGCGGCTCTGCTTCGTACGCCATCCATAGTGCCGGTAGGATATTATCGAATTCTTCGAGATAGAGATACAGGAAACGAAGAATCCTCGATGGCAATTGTGGATGTCTTCCTGGAGTATTTGGTCGAGATATGCGTAGGTGCGCGTGTGTGCGACACATGGATAATATATTGGAACGGGCGGCGACGACAAGGCTGTGATAAAAAAACTCACTGGATGGGCCTACCAATACCAGTTTGAGATAGTGTGTAGTTGCTGCACACGATAAGCGTGAGCCAGCATTAGGCGCAATATCATCAGGAATTTCCGCGTGTATATGTGTATGTGTGTATTGTACACGTATGAAGGCTTCACTCGTACCTAGGGTACTACTGCGCATGAGTTTTGAGCGGGGTGGGGGAGGGTGTAAATTGGCTTGTATGAGTGAGTGTGTTGGTTGATCAAAGGTCCTGAATGGTTGTTTGGAGTGATACCGGTAGTTCAATAGGGTGGTGTGGTGGGGGTGGGGTAACTCAAGGTTTAAGATATCGGGACAGAGCGCTCGCATCATAGCTTACACGGCGGTAAACCATTTCAGGAAGTCTTGATGTTTTGCCTCTTACCGCATCCCTTGATCTTAGTTTCTAGTAACTCTTCAGTGCTATATAACTAACCTGATATGAAGCGCTAGAAATTGAGATTCAAAGATTCACCTTACCTCTTCCACTTATTATAATAATAACTGGTCCCAATTAAGCTTAGCCAACCATTAGCGACAACAACAGCATTACCCCATTCAGACAGTAGACCCATTGCAGCATGGTTTCCTCTACTATTGTATATCCACCCATAATGTGACCCGTTACTTCTAGCAGACCGGAGCTCAGGATTACAATAGGGTAGTCTAGGTCGTGCATTTGAAGCGTCAGTGGAAGCAACTTGGTTCCTGATCCACAACTTTAAAATGCCCCCCTGACCTCCGAAGAAGACTTGCTCCAATTCCCGGCATTCCTCACAACCCACTGCGCACGAAAATGCCCAGAAACAGGCATTACCGCCAGCCTGCCCCACCTCATACTACAGCGGCATACACCCAAAGCAGAGAATTGTGCAGCGACCATGGCACCCCGCTCCCCCTCCCAAACTAGTTGCACTCTCACTTCAGGGAGGAGTAATACTATCACTCACGTGATGCAAATTATTGCATCCACGGCCACTGCACTATCAAGAGTCAATTCGTGGATGGGAATATCGCCCAAACTCTGTAAACTACAGCGCCCAAGTAGCTCACTGTGTAAAGGCAATTTTGAACGGTGTCTTCGGGCAATTCAAGGGAGATACGGTGGACATACCACTCGCATAAGGTTCAATTAGGACCACAAAAAAGTTCCTCATATGTCAGCTCGAGGATGTCAAAAGTAATTCCATCTAGAGGAGTAATTGTATCAGCAAAGAGTAGCGGCAGGGTTCATGTTAGCGAATTCAGCAGGGAAAATCTTTCCGCCAGTGTATCACGAGTTCCGAACGACAATATTTTCATTTCCTATACTTCACATCTATTGTTTCGAATTTTTATTTTTATTTTTTTACGCAGTCTGCTAGCTACTCGGGATGTCAGGGTAGACAGTGAGTGAGTGAGTATAATGAGCAAGGCATACGAAATTGCATGGGGAATTTAGTTCTTACATGGTTTGGGATCTGCAGCTAACCGTATCATCTCTGGCCGAGGGAGGAAAGGGAGGGAAAAAAAATGATATACAAGAGTAGAAGAGTTCTTCGCTGGCGAGGTAGAACGGGGGTGTGGTTTACGTCAACTCCGCAAGGGGTTAGTGTTGCTTCTGTCCCCCCCAGCGCCACTTCCTCAGCGGTGGAGGCTAGAAAGGGAATTCCACTACACCTCAGGAAAAGATAACATAGCAAGAATCCTCACCGTTAAGCCCCCCAAGTGACTCCCAGTGACTTCATAAACTGGAATGCTTTCACTTCACTTCACGGAGGCACAGCAACATAAGAAACAAAAATGCAGAAATAGTTTTTATTTATCTCCCAAATGAAAACTCAAAACTCGCGGTTTGTCCCCCCTTCCCCATTTATCTCGCCTCTTCCTATCTGCGCGCCCCAACCAGTGTCCCCACTTTCGAAACTTAGGAAGCCAAGGAAAAATCAAGAGAGATAGTAAATGTAACAGTAGAAAAGTTGGAAAAGAAAAAAAGTCAGAGAAGAGAGAAAAGAGCCAGCCAGTAGTGGAGTAATAGATTTTTGCGAGATGGTTAAGGGAGGCAATACCCGCCCTGTATTGAATTCATTAGAAGTCATCCAAAAAGTGTGTGTGTGAGAATTCAAAGCTACAACTCACATCAATAATGACATCGGCGCCGGTCATGAAAGAGCTGGCCGAAGAGGCGAGGAACAACGCTAGGTTGTTAAGCTCATCCTCCTCACCAAGGCGCTTCATAGGGGTGCGATCGCACCAAATTGCTTTTTGGGCCTCTAGGGCCGGCCGGCGATTGAGCTCAGTATCCATGTACCCAGGTGAAATCGAGTCTGTGTGATTTTTTATTAGCTGGTTAGTTTGTAGGCGATAGAGAGTCTAGTTTCAGTAGATAGGCAGATACTCACTAACTCGAATTCCATACTTGGACCATTCGAGGGCGAGGGAGGCACCGAGGTGCCTAACAGCGGCCTTTGAGGCGTTATAGCAACATTGTTCCTGGGGGTAATTGACTATGTGCGAGGACATGGAGGCGATCAAGATAATAGATCCTCCGTTGAGCTGCTTCATCATCTGCTTTCCTGCCTCCTGGGAACATTTCATAAGTCCGTTGACATTGATGTCCATGAGACGGCGGAAACGGGTCATGGAGTAAGTCTCAGCTGGCATATTAGAACTATCAAGCATCCATCACGACCGTCGTCAATAAGGCTTTAAGGAAAACAGATAAGACAGATTGATACTTACTCTGCGATTCCGGCAGAACATAACAACACATCAATACTACCCAAGTCCTTACAGATCTGGCTAAACACCTTCTCGACAGACTCGTCATTGGTAATGTCAACCTTATAAAACAACACCAAAGCATCGTAACGCTTGGCTAGGGCCCCTGCAGCGGCCCTTCCTTCATCTTCAAGGATATCGAGAATGGCAGCACCCTGGGCCCCAGCCTGGAGGAAGCCTTCGGTCATATTGTAACCCAGTCCACGAGCTCCACTATTGAAACGCTATTAGCTTTAGCCTAGAATTAATGGGGATGGTGGATGGATGAGTGGATATATAGATACACGGAGATATGGATAGATTGATGGAGAGATGGTATACTTACCCAGTGACAACACAAACTTTGCCGACGAGAGAGAAATTGCGGATGATCTTAGGAAGTGAGGCTAGCTTATCCCCTGCCTCAAGCTTTGGCTCATCGATAGACTCATCGACAGACTCGGGATTGGCACGCCCAACCACAAGGTCATGCGTAAGAGTACCGTCAACTAGGTTGTCCTCGCAAGCAGCACCAGTAGAAGTAACATCGACCAAAATACCGTTCCCATTGGGAGTAATACCGTTCCCATTGAGAGTATTAGTGGGGAGCTGAGCGGGGGCCGAGATGTCCTTGGACGAGTCAAGGCAGTCGCAGTCAACACAAGCGTTCTTACTATGACAAGGCATTTTTAGCTAATGAAGCAAATCTCTTGCGTGTAAAACTGGAACTTTGTTGTGTTTATCGAAGGGGTGTTGGGTGGTTGTGAGAATGGAGGAAGGAAGGGAGGAAGGAAGAAAGGAATAAATAAGAGAGGGAAGGAGACTAAACTCAGTTAAGCCCGATTCGAGGGCAACAAATCGTGGGCAATTGTATAAACTCTGGTTGGGGTGGGGTTTTCTTAGAGCCCCGATATTCTCCATTTCCGGCAACAGTGGGGGGGTGAAACGTGTTCAAAGGGACTGTGTTTTGTGCCAGGGTTCGGCTGTCCATTGATCGTGAGTCCACTGGTAAAGGGTGCGATTGATAAGCTATGACCAGGTTGCAGCCTCTTGCAAAAACAAATTGCAGTCCGATTGCGGACTACCCTATTAAGGCAAACAACAAGTGAATCTATAGCCATAGTTTAGTAGGGCCCTTTTTAAGATCCCCACGTGATACCACCTGTGCTCGAATATAGTTTAACATGGGAGAGATTTGAATACTGATAGATAGACGTAAAGCTTTTGACTGACACCGTAGTAAACTCAAATGTCGGTAGCCGAAAGATGGTTTAAGAGGAAGCGTAAAACCACTCTACTTCGGTGCCATACAATACATATTTCAACTAATGCTGTACTATCGTGGCCAAAATGAAACCTAAACAAGCATCATCCATTTCTAATAAGTGTGCTGACACAAGACAAATGATCAAAGGAAAGGGGACAAATTCGCTCATAGCAAACAAAACGGGTCAATAAAACACAATCCCACACCACCCCCTACTCCGGATATTATAAACCCAATAGCCATACAGCAATCGCTAGAATACATTCCTCCCCTGCTGACTACCCAGAAGAAACAAGCCTTTAGTACTCGGCCAACCTCAACTTTCTTCCAACCGCCCTTCTTGACGCCGCCTTCTGTGCTGGCTTTCGATGGACCTCGTTATTAAGCAAGTGCTTAACACTGCCAGAATCAAAGTATCCATAGCCGCCAAGCATTCCTCCCTCCCCATCACTTTCCTCTCTACTACTCGTCGAAGTACTTTCATCGCCGTCTCTAGCACGAATAGGTTGTCTGGTTGTTTCAACGGCCCTTCCTGAACGGCTCTTCGTCCTCGTGGTTATCAACGGTGGGCGGGTTGGGTCGATAGTGGGCTCTTCATTTTCTCTCGCCCGAGTTCTGGCGGGAGAAGCAGCAGCGCGGCGCTGGGTCTGTCGAAGCATGTGTCGCACTTCCAGGAGGTAGCTTTGAAGGGTATCTACGAATCGCTTCGTTTGTCGGTGTTTGCTGCTGACCGAGATGGAGATGCTGTCGCCTTTAATAATATATCCGATACCAAAGCCATCACCACTAGTTGGTCCGAATCCAAACAACCTCAAGCTAGGATTACCGCAGTTACTAGTGCTTAGAATAGTATTATTAATCTTATCCCATCCTGGATCTGAGAAGATGCTTGGGACATTCTGGGGAGGCTTCTGTCCTTGCTCTCTAGTGGACCCAGAAATTGAGCTGGTGTCCGAGAAGCTTCTCAAGCGTCCTTGATCTGGTGGGCTGTGCTCATAACTGCCTTCGACTGGGGAAGACCCGTATCCGTCGCTGCTCATACCGTTGAGAGAACCATCGGTATACTGAGATTCTTCATCCAGACCTCTTTGCCAGACGCAGAACAACGCATACAGATGCCTGTCTTGACCCAATCCTTTGGCACACTCCTTGGTGGTCGCCGTATGTTTTTCGCAAGCCTTTTTGAGCGCTTCAAGCTTCTCAGCGGCTGGCGCACTCTCGCAAAACTTTCGCACAAAATCGACAGATTCTGTTGAAACGGTTCTGATCGCCTCGGTACGGCCGTGCAGGTATATCTTTGTCATAGCTGGCTCATAAGTGCTCTCAACCCTGCCGTAAAGCCCATAATACGCCGCCTGAAATGCCATCTGCACAAATGCATCGGGAGAGAAGCCCACGGATGTAATGAAATTCTTTCCGTAATGTTCGAACTCCAAAACTTCGAACTCATTCTGCTGGATTAAGTCGGCCAACCTAGTCTCAGCAAAGCGAAGCGCGAGCGAGAGCTCCGGGACCATAGTCCACTCAAGTCTGTGGGGTGTTGTGGAAACATCACCGAAGCTAGCCGGATCACGCTTGCTCGGGTCAGGAGAAGTGGAAGCCCATAAGCTAGGAGCATTACCGTTGATAGTTCTAGCAAACCTAAGGATTGTATCAGTATAGACATCACTTGCCATTCTCAGGACAGTGTGTCCGTCGACACCGGTGTGTTCAAAATTGATTCCAGCTGATCCATTCTTGCAAACAATGATCTGTAGTTTGTCATACCAACGGTTGGTGCATGTGCCAATCTGTACACCCTTCTCGACAACGTTGGTCCCGCAAAGCATGTTCATGCTCAATTCAGCACCGCTCTTGGGGGATGTTGAATCGAGGCAAAGAACAAACAAGGCCGTATCGACGATTCCCAGGCACTCAGTGTTGTTGCTGTCCAAGCCATCTCTAGTCAAAACCTCTCTCAAACTTGCCCAAACTCTTCGGTTCTCGGTGGAAAGTACTCCAACGGCAGATTTCGCAGCCTCTTGAATTGGTGTGGTGGCCGCATCATCAACAATAGCCTGGAGGTTATGGGCGACATCCCTCTCAGTCATGATGATATCGGAGTTATCATCCAAGACATCAAACCAGTAAAACTGAGAATGACACATAACAACAATGTGACGAGCATCCGGGTCAGACTGCATGACACAGCCATTTTCCGTGGGAATCCGAGCTGTGCTGAAAATCCGGGGGTATTGGTACTGTCACGTGATCCATTAGCACATGTGATTATTTCACGAGGAAAATCCCAGAGTTCTGTCTCAGATCATCATATGCGGGATGCCTTACCATGCAGAGCGGGGTTCCACGCAATTCATCTGGTGGTAGCTCTTTCTTACGTAGCGCTCTTACGAAAGACAGAGAGGAGACTACAAGAGAGGCTGCCCTGGTGACTTGATTGTTTCTCGCTGGCGTAGGATCATCCTCCAAAAGAAAGCTAAATTCGTTCAGCATCAGACCAGAGGTACTTTGCGAAGGTAGTTTACAATGGATTCAAGTTCAAAACGACAGCTACGGCAATGTTAGCTTGAGTGCTCTCTTTACGCCCACTCACAAAAGAAAACTTACGATTGTCGTAGTTGAGGTAAGAATCGTACCCTAAAGAAAACGTTAGCAAGAGCTCAGTCCACCCCTACAGTGGGGTTTCATTGAAACTCACAAAATTGCTCAATGTAGCTGCTCTTGCTACTGGCATATTTCTTCAACCTCTCCTGCAGCTCCGGACCATCCATCTTCAAAAACTCCCGTACAGCAGCCCTTGTCTCTGCATGTTCCCTATGTGTCTGCAGCGGCCTAACAGCGTCCAGATAGTTCCGGCACGTCTTCTCCAAGTCCGGAATTGGTAACTTCTGCAGCTGGTCTTGGTATGCGTAAGTCGCACCCGGCCTCACGTCTGTAGCAGGTATTTGTCTCGCTATGGGTTCCTCCATCCAAGAAGCACCAGATCCCGGAGGTGAGCCAGAAGCGAGCGACTCATTAAGGGACTTTGGCATGATGGTAACTTGGGCTTTTGGACTAGTGACCTTAGAAGGGGCCATTTCGAATAGTTAGCTTTTCCGGAATTTGGGGTGAAGCAGCAGTTTGTTCTGGAGGACCGAACAAACAAATCACGAATCACAGGTAGAGAGAAAGGAATTCAAGGGAACTTTTGAACACGGGAGAAACGCGAAGAGATATAGGGCTAACCTTATAACCAGGAGATTAAGTAGATAGGAGGAATAGCCAGGTCTCGAGGGCTCCTTTTTTGCTTTTTTTTTTTTTTTTTTTTTCCTGTCTCGCTCGCCCAGGCTCTCTTGATTCCGGCGCAGTCTCAGTATCCCGGACCAGAGGAAGAAAACGGTCGTGATCCGGCCGCTTAAAATCGGAATAAGAGTGTGGAGACCTGACAGGACCGGTATTGAAGGTGGGTGATGGGTAGCGCACCGATTCGCTAGGGTATAATAAAGGTTTACTAATAGACCTGGTATTGGCGGGGAAGAAGGTTGGTTGCAGCAATGGCGGATGAAGGGAGGAGAGTTATGCCAGTAACCGCGGGCATTCAAACTGTATATTCTAGTGGCTAGCAGTCATACACTCCCCTTCCTTCGTCCTTCTATCCACAAACCCGTCTACGCTTGAAAAGTATGACTCGAATTCCCTATTCCCTATAATTTCAATCAATTGCTGGGTGTAGGGGGGATGAAAAGGTGAGGTGCACCGGTGCTGTACTCGAGCGCTCTGCCGGTACTGTACGCACTCTACACGGGCGAAGCTAGAAAGGCAATAAGAATAGGATGAGGTCACCAGTCTTGTCTTCCAGCTCCCCAACCACTGAACCAAGATGGCATGTGCCATCAAGTGAATAAGTATCACACTACGATAACCACAACAACTCCGCGATATCAAAGCAATGTACGATGCACGAAACCTATTCGAAGCCATGTCCGTCAAGATCCGTATGTAACCCGAGGGTTGTTATTACCCGTCGGGATAGATACCGCACAAGTACAGTGCAACTGCCTGGGCTGTAACCTTGTGAAACCTCGATACTACAGCACCAGCCTCCTCACGTTACGGGACTTGAGAAGCATCTCGTACAAAAAAGAAAGAAAGAAAATTTACTCGAGGACAAGACATCCAATCCCACCCTCTCTGCGTGAGACGCCGGTATTAAATCCGAGCAGCCTTCAAATAATAGGAAGGCTCAGCACCGTATTACAAGTATCTGCTGTTATCCAGTTTCCGCCAAGGCTAAGAGTTACCCAGGCTTGGACCGTGCGTAGTGTCGAAAATCCGCCCTTTCACCAAAATCACCGAATAAAATTAAACATGAGCGCTTTAAGATAATATGATTGGGAGGCCTTAGAGGTAGGGATAGGGCAATTTTTGAGGTATAAATATTCTTCTTCTAGATGATTAGTTCATTGATAGTTTGGTGGCTACTTGCGGATCTGTATCAACGTACTGATTATTCCATGGTACAAGAAGTCCAACCAATTGAATTGCTCAAACCTGCATATGGGTCGCTATGCAGTGGAATACGAGTACGTTAGTCGAGTAAAGCTCAAATACTGATATTGGTTTTGCCGTAATGCAGAATGGATGGGGGGAGGGGAAGATGCTGCGAAAAAGTGCATTGGGGAGCACCTCTGCCGTAGGACTCGAAAGGTTGAACCATGTGCTAGGACGTTGGAGTTTCCTCTCCTGGTAAGGTCTGATGATTTTTTACTTATTTTATTTTTCCCGTCGAGCAGGTTTTTTGGTGTTTTTCGAGGACATTTTGGGCTACTCGAGCACTGGCACATTGTCGAATTATTCAAGTGCTTGCGCTACCCGCTCAGCACTAGACTGAAGTGGGGCCATGGACGGGCCAAGCCGGGACCGTTTTCTGAACGGGATTCGCAGCACCCTGCCGCTGCTCGAACATCAGAGCGGCGACAGCCCATCTGAAAAAAGAAAAAAAAAATCCCAAAAAGCTGTGACAGGAGGAGAGTACTTGTACTAGTGCTCTTACAGATTCATGAGGTATCTACTGTAAGTTACAGTAGATACCTCATGATACAAGTACCCTCGTATTGTCCCATCCAAGCAATATCTAATTACCCACTACTATACCCTCTCCCACTTCCAGGTTTAGGCTCACGAAACAGAAAACAGAGCACCCCTTCAAGTACCGGTACTAGTATAGCTACGAAGGATCGAACAAATCTCTTTCACGCTCCCTAAACATTGCGAGCAATCATAAAACCTGACCCAGATCTTCTGGGTTCACATCCCATCTTATCTCTTATCAGCATGTCTTGGCATCATCATGCCCTCATTCCACCTCTCATTGAGGCTCAAAAAGAAGGAAGAGGAAAAAGAAGAAAAAGCGCCCTAGTTTTCATCCCTCCAACACTGCCATCATCATCCCCCACCCCGCTTCATACTCATACACTCTCCACTATAACTAGGCTGCTAGCTTGACCAGCCTTTAAGCAATGCCCGCCGCTACAAACCGCCGAAATGTACCCCCCTATATGATGGACTATTCCCGCTCAATCCCGGCTAACAGACACCTAGATCGTCGGTGTCAACGCTGAAACTGTAACCAATGTTTCCTCAACCGACTTTCCCGGCCACTGGCCCGGCGAAGACCACTCATGGAACATCAAGCATTTCCGAAGAGTCATGCCCCCTCCTGTCCCCTACCTCCTCCACTACTGACGCTGGGAAGTAGACCTTTAGAGTCAAATTCTACCGCAACACCCCCCTCCTCTCCCAATTTGACCTAATACACACCGATGCCGCCATTGCAAACACCCTCCGTAGGATCATGATCGCGGAGGTGCCAACACTCGCGATCGAAAGCGTCTACGTTAGCAACAACACCTCAATAATTCAAGATGAGGTTCTAGCGCACAGATTGGGCCTCGTCCCGCTGCGCGGGGATAAAGATGCGCTTAAGGGGCTGTCTTGGTACCTGCGTAACTGCCTCCCCTCCTCCCCACAGCGTCTTCCCCTGGAAGTCAATTGTAACTGATTTGTGCATGCGAACTACAGGCGGTGAGGACTCCGCCCCCCGCGAACCAACCGACGAAGACACCATTGTCCTCCACCTCAAAAAGACCTGTGAACGCAATCCCGATGCGAAAAAGACAGACACAGACCCCGACAAACTCTACATAAACCACAATGTCTACGCCTCAGACATAGTATTCGAACCTGCCGGCCGTCAGATCAAGTCCTTCGCGCACAACCCCATCCGCGCCTCCAATCCCGACATCCTCATTGCAAAACTCCGACCCGGGCAGGAGATCGATTTGACTATGCATTGCATTAAGGGGATTGGCCAGGACCATGCTAAATTCTCCCCTGTGGCCACTGCGAGTTACAGGCTTTTACCGGATATTAGGATCAAGAAACCGATTCGCGGTAAGGCTGCGGAGAGGTTTGCTGCTTGCTTTCCTAAAGGTGTGATTGCCGTCCGGGAGGGGGAGGACGGAGAGAAGGAGGCAGTTGTGGATAATGTTAGGAATGATACCGTTTCTCGGGAGGTATTAAGGCATGATGAATTTAAGGGGAAGGTGGAGTTGGGGAGAGTTAGGGATCATTTTATTTGTGGGTTCTTCGACTTCCTCTATCAACGGAAACGGATGCTGATGGATTGGCTGGGGTGAGTAGTCTCAGTGGAGTCAACCGGACAGTTCGACGCGGACGAGATATTCCTTTCCGCAGTTGGGACGTTAAAGGCAAAGACCATAAACCTCAAGAGAGATATCTACAAGATGTTACGAAAGCAAGCCCTTGACGCAAAACGAGCGAGAGAAGCCGAGAACCCAGACGCAGATGATGAAGAAGACGTAATGGATACTCAATAAACTTGTATTCTATGTTTTCCCTTTATTCCCTTTTTTTATACATATACTGGTACACCAAAAATGTCAAATAGCACCCCTCCCTTTACAACATTACAAAGCCTAAACCAGTCGGTCAATCTTCCCATCGCATTAAACCCTTAAATTTCGTCCTCTTCCTCATCAAAATCATCCACCTCCTTCTCCGGCGTGAACAATATAGCCCCACCCCCGCCAATACCACCTTCCCGCTGGGCATCCATATACGGCAATTGCACCCCCTCGCGGACCCTCCTCTGCCGTTCCGTAATCCCCAGCTCAAACGTAACTCCATCAATCCCATCATTCCCCTCTCGCTCGCCAGAGTCCTCCATCCTAACCTTCTCAGAAATCCTCCAAAGTGGATGATCCTCCAAAAGGATAACTCCGTCC
>Ga0307507_10002525_pt1 | contig 38174 bp, 24 predicted proteins | sample 7_EM_MG_FD_207223 | JGI IMG/M metagenome (GOLD analysis project Ga0307507, IMG submission 207223) | Populus trichocarpa ectomycorrhiza microbial communities from riparian zone in the Pacific Northwest, United States - 7_EM | ecosystem: Host-associated > Plants > Roots > Unclassified | place...
ACTACGTCCTCTATAGTAATAGGATAGATATAGTCAACCTCCTAGAAAATAATGCCCCTATAGAACTCTACGGACTTTTACCTTTAGACTTTAAGAAGTTTATAAAGCTTAAAAAAGGACTTACTAATAAGGAACTCCGCAAGCTCCTCCCTAAGAGGTACTATAACTTTATTAATATATGCTTATAAAAGAGCGTAGATATACTCCCCCTATATTAACCTAATAACTATACCATTAATACTAAATAAGGAAAAACGCTACCCTATAAGAGACCCTATTTAATGTTAAAAGACAAACTTCTAGTTGTTAAAAAGCATATTAATAAGTACCTTAACAAAGGGTTTATTCGTCCTAGTATATCCCTAGCAGCCGCCCCTATCCTCCTTACTAAGAAGCCAGGAGGAGGTATTTAATTCTATATTAACTATAGAGGACTTAACGCTATTACAATTAAGAACTAATACCCCATACTGCTTATACGTAAGACTTTTAAGCGGCTTAGCTAAGCCAAAATCTATACTAAGCTTAATATTATTGCCGCCTTTAACCGCCTCCAAATACGGGAAGGTAATAAATAGAAAACCGCATTTATATTATGCTTTGGCTAGTTTAAATATACCGTTATACCCTTTGGTGTATATAACGGCCCAGGTAGCTTCTAAAGCTATATTAATAACGCCTTATAGGATTACCTTAATGACTTTTGCTCTGCGTACCTAGATAATATACTTATTTATAGCGACGACCCTTCTAAGTATACCAAGCATATTTAATAAGTCCTATAGCGCCTTAGGGACGCAGGACTTTATATTAACTTAAAAAAGTGCAAATTCTTAGTTATAGAAGTAAAATACCTTGGACTAATTATTACTACTAAGGGTGTTTATATAGACCCCAAGAAGGTATGTATAATTACTAAATAGCAAACCCCTAATTGCATTAAGGACGTATAAGCCTTCCTTGGTTTTGCCAACTTCTATTAAAAGTTTATATATAACTTCTTAGGTATTATAGCACCACTTATAGTAATAATGCGAATAAAAGGCCTTTCTATAAAAGGAAGAAAAATATATCTATGTTTTACCTGGACGCCTAAATACGAGAAGGCGTTCTAAGACCTTAAAGATACTTTTAACAAAGTACTTATCCTAGCTTATTTTATACTAGGACGACAACTCTATCTTAAAACTAACTCCTTGGACCACGTTAACGTAGGCGTCCTCTCCTAGATAGGTAATAACGGCCTCCTCCACCTAGTTGCATTCTATTTATCTAAGCTTATACCGTAAGAATATAACTACAAGATCTATAATAAAGAACTCCTTACTATTATATAAGCGTTTAAGGAATTCTAACTAGAACTTTCCTTAGCAGAACCTAACTAGCCAACTAAAGTTTTTACGGACTATCGCAACCTTAAATACTTTATAACTATAAAATAGCTAAATTAACGCTAAGTACGCTGGAACGAGTTCCTCTCTAGTTTTAACTTTAAAATTGTATATAGGCTAGGAGTATAAGGTACTAAGCCTAATAGCCTAATACGCCGCTTATAAGACCTTTTTTAGTCTAAAGATAACCCCTGCAACCAGTTTCAATAATAGACAATCCTAAAAGTATAAAATTTAGCCCTAAGCATACTACCTATAATAGAGCTAACTGTACCTTAGCTTTATATAATAGAACTAGAGTTACCTCCTAAAATTAATAAGCTTATTACTACGGCATAGAATACCTCTGTTAACCTATTACTGCACCAACTTATTACTATAAAGACCGCTAGCACCTATATAATGCCTATTAACCTCTAAAGCTTAGGCTAGATTAATATAGCAGCCTTAGAAGTAAAAGAGAATAGGCTCTATTATAGAGGCCGCCTATTTATTCTTAACTTAGAAAATCTATAACAGCAACTAATCTAAATAGCCTATAACCTTTAATTAAGCGGCTACCTAGGTAAAGAAGGAACCTATAAGCTTCTCAGCCAATATTACTTCTAGCCTAAAATAATAGACTTAGTTAAACGCTTTATAGGCGCCTACTATGGTTATAAGCGCGCTAAGGCCTTTAATATAAAGTACTAAGGACTACTGCACCCTTTACTAGTACCTATATAATAATGGGTAGATATTGCCATTAATTTTATTATTAACCTACCACCCTATAAATAACGGGGCCGTATCTATAAGAATATCCTTATAATAATATACCGACTTATAAAAGAGCGCCACTATATCCTAACTAAAGGCGTAGCCGTTAGCGACGTTACTAACGCCTTTCTCTACAAAGTTTACCAATTACATGGGTTACCTAGCTTAATTATATCTAACCGAGGTATATAGTTTAACTCTAATATATAGAGACGAATCTACTAACGCCTTAGTATCTCCGTTAAGATATCTATATCCTTCTACTATAAAACCGCTGGATAACCGGAAAACGCTAATACTAGTATAAAAGCGTACCTATGATAGGTAGTCGCCTATAGTTAAGATAACTGGGTAGATTACCTTCTACTAGGTAAATTCGCAGTAAATAACTGTCTTAACCATTATAAGACTTATACCGTTCTTTGCAAATAAGGGTTATTACCCCTAATCTAATATAGAGCTATCAGAACCTATTAAAAAGAAATTGCTATATGGAAAATACCTTAAGATGCTACTTGCTAACTAGTATGCAGACTGTATAAAAAATCTACTTAACTACTGTAAGGGAGAAATGGCCTAGGCTTAAGTAAAGTAGGCCTACTTTGCTAACCGTTATAAAACGCCACCACTGGAGATATATATTGGTAACTAGGTATAGCTAAATACACGTGATATCTTTACATAGAGGCCTATAAAGTTACTTAATTATAAGAACCTTGGCCCCTACCTAATTAAACGAGTTATTAATAGGGGAGCCATATATAAGCTAGAGCTCCTGCCTGCCCTAGCCACCCGCGAGATATAGCCCGTATTTTACCTATAGCTACTATACCTTTACTAGCCTAACCCCCTACTGGGATAGATATAGCCTAAACCCCTACTAGTACTAATCCAAGATAAGAATAAAGATAAGAACTATAAGGAATGGACCATTAAACAAATTATTAACTCTAAATACTTTGGCAAAGGTAGAGGACGGTGGCTCTACTATAGAGCTATCTATATAGGATTTAATATAGATTAGCCAGAATGGTAACTATAGGAAGACTTTAAAAATGCAAAGGACTTAATTAGCGATTTTTACCACGTGAACCTATAGAAACTGGGCCTAAGCAGAGATTTTGTACCTAATCCTCTATAGAAGCCCTTATAGAGTTAAACCGTTATATATTGCCATGTAAGGGCAAATTGCTATTAAATTGCCGTAGATTACTATTACGTAATGGCAAAATGTGATTACGTGACCGGAATATTAATAAGATGTCTAGGAACTTTGACCAGCGGCTAAAGTTATCTAATTGGTTGGATTCTTAGGTGCTAAGCCTTATCACATAACGTTGTTTTAAGCCCTTAGCGATACCCCCTTACTTTTCCTTCTCTATACCTTAAATATCCCTTTTATATATATATAGCAACCACAGCGTTGCCGGAGCTCCGCCTCTATAAGAGGGGGGGTAGTGTTACGGAACCCTACCGTAGGGGCCTCCATAGAAGAGCCCCGTGCTCTTGCGTATACCTTGTGTACAGCTTACGTCAGCTACGCGTAGGTATATCACCTCCTTACGCCCTCGACCCTTACGATTGATCACGTAACGTCTTGTAGATTCCCCGAATACATACGTTCTGTAGCCATTGCCCCCGTCTCGTGACAAAGCCAGATAAAGAAAATATACTTAGCTATAGTCCCCTCCGCTAGCAATCTACTAACAAACTATGGGCTACTAAGTAGTACCTTATTAACAACCTAGATAAGGGCTTTATTAAGCCTAGCTAAGTCCCCTTTACCACACCTATTCTCTTTATAAAAAAGCCTAACAGCGGACTCCATTTCTATATTAACTACTATAAACTAAACTATATAACCTATAAAGACTAATATCCGCTGCCCTTACTTAAGGAAATACTAGCCCATATAAGTAAGGCTAAGACTTTTACAAAGCTTAATATCCGCTAGGCCTTTTACCAAATTAGAATAGACCCTAAATTTAAGAATCTTACTATATTTTGGACCCGCTACGGATTATATAAATATAAAGTACTACCTTTTAGACTAACTAACGGACTAGCTACTTACTATCAATATATAAATAATGTACTCCAAGCGAGCCCCAAAAGGCGGGGAGACGGATCACGGGGTTTTCTCAAATAGAGCTTTCTCCCCACATGTATATAAGGAGTAGTCCGCGTGGGCCCAACAGGGATCCGAATCGGACGTTAAGCAATGAATAATAATAAATAATGTACTCTTTAACTACCTTAATAACTTCTGCATAATATACCTAGATAATATTATAATTTACTCTAAGAATAAACTGGAATATAAGGAACATATCTATAAAATCCTATAATAGCTCCGCGAAGCTAGTCTCTAGGCTAATATTAGAAAATTAGAGTTTAGTATTAAATATATAAAGTACCTAGGATTTATTATTAGTATAAATAGAATTAAGGTAGACCTAGAAAAAATAGCCGTAATTAATTAATGGGAACCCCTAAGGACTGTAAAGGGAATATAGTCATTCTTAGGCTTCTATAACTTCTACTAACGCTTTATTAAGAATTACAGCAGAATTATGCGGCCCCTAAGCCGCCTTACCAAAAAGACTTAACCCTTCTATTTTAATGCCGTGTGTAAACAGGCTTTTAACAAACTTAAGAAATGGCTAGTCTCTGCTCCGTTACTAGCCCATTTTTACCTAAAACGGCCCTTAAGATTAGAAACGGATGCTTCTAATAGTGTAATAGCTGCCATATATTCCTAGAAATAGCTAGATAAAGAATAGCATCCTATTATATACTATTTAAAAACTATAATAAATGCTAAGTTAAATTACCACATTTATAATAAAGAAATGCTAGCTATTATCTCTAGCTTTTAGCACTAGCGTATACAGCTAGAGGGGACCCCTAAACCTATTTACGTAGTCTTAGATTATAAGGCCTTAGAATACTTTATAATAACTAAAGCCCTTACAGCTCGGCAAGTATGCTAGGCGGACATCTTATTATAGTTTAACTTCCTAATTATATACAAGCCAGGCGCAACTAACTGTATAGATGCCTTTATAAGGTATAAGCAAGACCTAGATAACCAGATAGCTATAAAGATTATATTATAGACCTAGACACTACTATAACCAGAGCATTTTAACCCCTAGATATAGGCAGAGCTAAATATAGACCCTTTAGACGCTAAGATATGTCCTATTAACTCCATGGAACTTAACCTTATTAATAAACTGCTATAGGTAAACTGTACAGCCCCTTCTCTATAGAAGTACCGTAAAAAGGTAAAGAATACTACTAGTCTATAGTCCCTTAAAAACGGACTGCTTAAGCACTGGGAATGGCTAGTAGTAGTAAAGGAACAAAATTTATGGACTTAGCTTATTGCCAAAGCATATACTTAGGTCTCTATAGCCTACTCTAGAAAAAATAAAACCTGCAGAATTATTAGCGACTACTACTACTGGCCCAGAATAGTTATAGATATTAACCGCTATGTATAGAACTATAACAACTGCTATAGGTTTATAATTCCATAAGATAAAACCCTAGGGCTATTAAAGCTACTCCTAATACTAGAACGCCCCTAGTAGTATATCTTTATAAACTTTTATAAGTTATCTATAAACCGCGATAGATATAATATGGTTATAATTCTAGTTAATTACTTTAGCAAGCGCCCATTTTTAATCCCCTATTATAAAAAATATTAATGCTAAAGAGGTAGCCTAACTATATATCTACTATATCTACTAAATTTATGGACTACTAAATACTATTATATCCAACTACAGGCTATAGTTTATATTAGCCTTCTAGAATAAGTTTACCTAGATCCTAAGTATTAGACTAAAGCTCTCTATAGCATACTACCCCTAGACAGATAGTTAGACGGAGATTATAAATTAATATTTAGACTAGAGACTCTGGCCCTTTATTAACTACTTTTAGGATAACTAGGGCAAACTACTACCTATAATAAACTATACCTAGATAATCCTACCCTATATAAGCTTTAACTAGGAGAGATTAGAAGGACTATAGACTATATGTGTTATGGAGCGAGCATAAGCGGTGATAATATATAGCGAAGTAGATATTATTAAGCTATGTATATAAACTGCGTAATAAAGTTAAGACGTTGTGTAAGGAAAAGGAAGTAGGAAACAGGGGAAAAAGGGTACATAACGTTTGCTTAGTTGCTAGGTTAATGGGTACTATGCTACGCACGGGTAGAGTAGAGCTTAGGTGGCGGTTCTGGTAAAACTTAGCAGAATTCGGTAGTTAGAGGTCCTTAAAGTTGCTAGTTGGTAACTCTAACAGTAGAGATAGTAGATTATAGCGGAATATAGCAGATTACTGTCAGATTGCCGTCTTATAGTTGGTCTCTAGTTGTTTAGTTGGTGGAAATAGGTGGACGTGTGTAAGGTGTCATGGGGGTGTCCTGTAATAGTACCCCCCCTTTAAACTTGAGCATCTGCAAGATGGGGCTGTGGTAGTTCTGGGTGGAGTTTGTGAAAGTCTTCTATGGCTTGTGTAAGTCCTATAGAGTTGGCAGGTTCCTATGAGGGTTTAGTAAAACCTTTCCATTTTGTAAGGTATATATATTTGCGTTTCTGTTTGTTGTACTTAATGTTGTTAACTCTTTTAATAAGGTACTCATCCTTACTATCCACTTTAACTGGTGGGGGAGGGTCTTAGATCTGTCTAGGTAGGGCGTCTAATATAGGGGCGGTAGGGTGGAGGACTGATATATGGAATATGGGGTGGATTTTAACCGTATTAGGGAGCTTTAGTTGGTAGGTATAAGGAGAGACAACTTTTTTAACCTTATAAGGGCCAGCGTTCTTCCAATTAAGTTTCTTAGTAGGTTGTTTTGTATTTAGATTTCTTGTATCTAGCCAGACGAAGTTACTAATTTAGTAGGCTAGTACTAGGGTTTGGTTTTTATTTACTGCGGCTTTATAGACAGATTGGGCCTATGTTATTTTGTTAGTAAGGAACTCTTATAGTTCTTCTATCTTCTTTATAAATTTGTTTGCTTCTGTAACTTATAAGGCCTAATAAGCCGGGTGAGGAATATTACTAAAGGGTTTAAAACCTATTTGTAGATACTAGCTGTAGTTAGCTAGGAATAGGGAGACCTTTATGGTTTCCAAGATAGAGTTATTTATAGTAAACTTAGTAAATATAAGCCAGTCCATCCAGTCGTCCTATAGATATAATGTGTATATCTAAATATATTATTCTATTATAGCATTTGCATATTCTGTTTGACTATCTGTTTTTAGGTAGTATGCTGTAGATAATAGTGCTTTAATGCGGAGTTAGGTAGTTAGTTCTTTCTAAAACATAGAGACAAATTGGCTGCCTTTATTAGAGATAATTGTTTTAGGAAGTCCGTGGAGTTTCTATATATAATTTAGGAACAGTTAGGCGATGGTAGGTGTTAATATATTGGGATAGGCGATTAAGTATCTTATTTTGGATAGTTGGTTTATAACTACTATAATGTTTATACAGCCTTTACTTATAGGGAGTTTAATAATAAAGTTAATTAAGATATCCTTCTATCTTTGGTTTGGAATAGGTAGTGGCTTTAGAAAGCTGTTATATATCTTATATAAAGCCTTAGCTTATTGGCAGGTATGGCAGCTAGAGATGTACCTTTGTATTATATTATATATATTTAGCTAGTAGTACTCCTGTTAGAGTAGTTCCAGGGTTTTTCCATAGCCTGGGTGGCCGGCTACTGGTAGGTTGTGTACATGTTTAAAAAGCTTAAGCTTAAGTTTGTTGTGGTTAGGTATAACTAGGCGGTTCTAGTAGTATAAGTAGTCTCCGCGAGCTTTATATTTACTTAGAGAGATCTTTTCAGAGTATTTAATGCTATTTTGAATTAGCTTAAGTATCTCTTAGATAAACTTGTTATTTAGGTATTTGTTAATTATAATCTGTTTAACTAATTAATTAGTTATTTTAAGGATGTATACTGTAAGGTCTTTAGCTAGGGGATTAAATAATCTGGGGTAAAGTAGGGTTTAATTGTGGTAGGCACGCGCTTCTTCCTATACTGGTATATCTTGTAAATATTGGGTTAGGGTATTAGGTTTTTGACCTTAAATGCCTAGGTGGTATATAATTAAGAATTGGAAATAAGACAGATATTCTAACTAGTGGGCTTAATAATAACTTAGCTGTTTTATAGTTATAAAGTACTATAGATTCTTATAGTTACTAAGGACCTTAATTAGAAATCTAGCGCCTTCTAGTTTGGGTTGCCATTGTTTAAAATATCTAATAATAGCTAACAATTCCTTATCGTAGATCTTGTAGTTATATTTGGCTGGACTTAGTTATTTTAAGAAGTATGCTATAGGGTGCAGTACTCCTTCCTTATTATACTGAGACAAAATGCCTCCAGTAATGTAGTTAGATGAGTTGGCTTCTATAACACTCTTTTAGTTTAGGTTAAAGTATTAGAGTATAGGTGTAGTGGTAAATATAACTTTTAGATAGGTAAAGGCCTTCTTATATTCCTTATTAAAGATAAAGGTTTTATCTTTTTAGGTTAGAGCTATAAGGGGTAAAATTAGGGCGGAGAAGTTATTAATAAACCGTTAGTAGAAGTTAGCAAATCCTATAAAGGCTCTTATATCCTTAATATTCTTAGGTTCTTACTAGTTTATAATTTGTTGGGATAATATCACGTGTAGTCGCGTGGTCACGTGGTCACGTGGTCACGTGTGCCGCGGCACTAGCGTGGCGAGGAGCCTTAAGCTCCTCGCCCTCCCTTTCTTAGAAACAAGAAGAACAACCATCATACTATCTACGAACCGTAGCTACGTGATATCACCTTGTGTAACCAACATAATTACTTTGATTTTCTTTAGGTCCATTTATATACTATTTATAGAAATAATAAGTCTAAGGTACAGGATTTTTATTTTATGGAATTTGCACTTATCTACATCTAATTGTAGGCCAGCTCTATATAAGGCTTTTAAGATAAGGTCAACGTATTTCTTGTGTTTAGTTAGGTTATTGCTGTATACTAGGATGTTATTAATGTAAGTAGTACAAAAAATGTCTAGGTAAGGTTATAGGGTATTATTTATAAAGTGTTAGAATAAACTTGGGGCATTTGCGAGGCTAAATAGTGTTACTAAGTATTTAAATAGTCTATACCTAGTACGGAATGCAGTGAGCTATTTATCTCCTTTTATAATATGGAGACGGTTAAATACGTGGATAAGGTTAAGTTTTGTGTAGTAGCGAGCCTTACTTAATTAGTTTAGTATCTCTTAAATTAATAGGAGCGGGTACTAATTCTTAATGGTAATAGCATTAAGAGCTTAGTAGTCTATACAGAAGCATAGACTGCCGCTAGGTTTCTTAATAAAGATTATAGGTGTAGCTATAGGTGAAGAGCTTGCTCTGATAAATCCTTTACTTAGGTGTTCGTTTAAGTACTTCCGCAGCACTTAGAGTTTGTTTTGGGACATTCTATATAGGGGTCCAAATCCTGACTATTTTCCTTCTTTAAGTATGATCTTGTGGTTATATGGTTGGTGCTCTGCTAACTTATTAGCTTCCTTTTATAAAAATACTTTTAGATGCTTATAATGGCATACTGGTACTTTTATGGTAGGGTTAGTGTGCTTCTTTAGTGCTAGGGCCTTTTTAATATCGGCCATTGTAATAGCGAAGATTGTGTGTTTAGGTTTCTTAGTGAGTTGTGTTAATAGGGTAGCTCTGATTATATAAATATCTATAAAAAGGGGGGCGAGTTGCTGGCTGGCAACTTCCTTTTAATTATCTACTGTTTCTTGTTTAACTTTAGGTGTCACGGAGCGAGTACAAGTGGTGATAATATATAGCGAAGTAGATATTATTAAGCTATGTACATGAACTGTGTGATGAGATCAAGACGTTGCGTAAGGAGAGAAGGTAAGGAAACGGGAAGAAAGGGGTATATATCGTTAACTTGGTTGCTTGGTTAACACGTGCACGGGGCAGAATAGGCTTCGGGTCGTGGTCCTGGCAGAACATGGCAGAACGCCGTCAGATTGCCGTAGATTGCGGTCGGTCTCTTCTTACTGAGTCGGTGGAAACAGGTGGACGTGTATAAGGTGTCACGGAGGTGTCCCATAACATTAGGTTTAGTGTTAGGTATAAAGTTAGTGTTGGATTTAGGTTTGGGTTCTTTAAGTATCCTTTTTATGGTAGAATACTAGTTCTTCTAGTACTTTTATATATTAAGCTTAAGTTTAGGCTTTTGCTTGGTTTGGGGTGGTACAGTAGTTAGGGTTAGTTTATGTGGTTTAGTATAATTTTTAGGTTCTTAGTGGAATTGGGTGGACTTTTTAGGTGTAGGGTAGACGTTAGTGGAAATTTTAGACTGATGGATCCTAGTGGATTTTTCAGATTTTGGTTTAGGGTCTAAGTAGTAAGTTATAAGGCACTTCTGCTTACAATGGGAGGCGGTAAATAGAAGCTTAAGGTTATCCTAATTAATGGTTACCTTATATAGCTTTATCTAAGGTTGTTTAAGTATTACTAAGTGACCCAGGGTGGTAATAAAAAGCTTAATTAGTTCTTTATAGTTTAGGTATTAGAGTTTTAGGAATACTATATAGGTAATATGGCCTAAGATAGTGCGTTTGCTATTAAATCCAAATATGTTAATATGCTAGTTAAGGGGGGTTAGGGTAAAACCATTATCTTACGCGAGGATCTTATTAATAAATCCTATGCTATTAGCTCCTGTGTTAATTAGGACTTAAGCATTAGCCTATTAATTATTCTGCTAAAGATAATAGTTAACAGTTATGCTGTGATTTTAAGAGTTAGAATTTATAACATTTAGAGCATTTAATAAGATCCTAAGGCAGCGCCGTCCTAGAGAGCGACTTAGCTCTAAAACCTTTCTTTTGGAGGTGACTGGGGTGGGGTTCCTATAGAACGTCAGCTGTAACTTTGTCCTTATAAGTGGTGCTTACTAGATACGGGGCTGGAGCTATATAAAGATTAGGGACGGTGACTAGAGGATTAGTACGGTAAATAGTTACTAGTGTTAGCCGTTTGTAAATTATATTGGGGCATAGGGACAAAGCAGTATTTTAAGATATAAGCCTTGCTTCCGTATTTAAAGTAAAGGCCTAGCTTAATGCGTTATTCTTATTTAGGGGACCCTAGTAGGGCATACTCTAGGGTTCTAGAGTTAATGTCTATGGTGTTAGGGTGCTTAGGCTGAGATAATAACTTAGTAGTTGTTTATAGAGCTATTATATTATATTAAGGAGTGGACTTTGGTGTTAGGCGTAGTATATTATTATATTATTTATTAATAATGTTTGCGTAGGCGTTAAGGGCTCCTAGTAGGTCTATACCTATTAGGGAGGTTTTTAGTTTAGGACTTAGGGATTTAATAAGGCTATTAACCAGTACGGAGTTGTTTTAGCCTGTTTTCTTTATATAATAGTTGAATTTAGAGAAGTATACTAGAAAGCTTTTTGTTCCTTAAGTTATATAGTTTATCTTTCTCTAAGTAGTGGCTTAGCGGTTTAGGTTACTGTATATAGCTTTAAGAAGTATAACTAGACTTTATACTAAATTTGGTTAAAGGGGTTTAATAAGGTTAGCTATATCTCCTCTTAGTTAACTTAGGGCGTAGCAGAGTTAGTTAGCTTTAGTTAGGTAGTAATTAGCATTACCAGTTAGCTTATTTTTAAGCTGGCTTAGAAATAATTAGAGTTCTTATTATTTACTAGTAAATATTAGAGGGTCTAGTAGTTGTTTGGATTATTATAGTGCGGTAGTTAGTTTAGGGTAAATAGCTACTGTAGGTTTGGGACTCTTATTTTACATATTTGTCTTTAGAGAAGGTATTTAGTTTTAGGGCCTTAGTGTGGGTATCTTAAGGGTGCGGACTTCTTTTTAAAGGTCCTTAATTATTTACAGGTGTTATGCTTCTTATTTGGCTTATTATTGAGTTAAAGTGGCTTGGTTTTGTGTAAGGGCGTCTATAAAGGACTTTTATATTTCTGCTAATTGTTTTTAGAGTGCGGATATAATACTAGTGGCTGTTATAGGGGCTTTGGGGTTATTCTGCATTTTAGAGGGTAGTATATAAGGTTAATATAATATAGTGTTACGGAGCGAGCATAAGCGGTGATAATATATAGCGAAGTAGATATTATTAAGCTATATATATAAACTGCGTAATAAAGTTAAGATGTTATATAAGGAAAAGAAAGTAGGAAACAGGGGAAAAAGGGTATATAACGTTTGCTTAGTTGCTAGGTTAATAGGTACTGTGCTACGCACAGGCAGGGTAGAGCTTAGGTGGCGGTTCTGGTAGAACTTGGCAGAATTCGGCAGTTAGAGGTCCTTAAAGTTGCCAGTTAGCAACTCCGATAGTAGAGACGGCAGATTGCGGCGGAATACGGCAGATTGCTATCAGATTGCCATCTCGTGGTCGGTCTCCGGTTGTTCAGTCGGTGGAAACAGGTGGACGTGTATAAGGTGTCATAGGGGTGTCCCGTGACAATATACAAAAAACTATCTTATAAGGAAGTATAGTAGTATACCAGATACTTAGAAGAAGTATAGATAATAGCCTATAAAAACCTAGAGAAGGCCTAGAAATTAATAAAATAGTAGGCAAATAAGCATAGGCGTAAGCCTAACTTTACTATAGGCAATAAGGTCTAGGTTATAATAAAGAACTAAAAGATAGAACAGCCTAGCTATAAGCTAGACTATAAAATAGCAGGACTATATAAAATCCTTAATAAAGAGGGCAACTTATATAAGATTAAACTCCTAGACTTAATTAAAGTCTATCCTATTTTCTTACTAGATAAGCTATAGAAAGCTATAAATAACCTACTACCTAGATAAAAGAATAAGCCTCCACTACTAATTTAAGTTAATGGTAATAATAAATAGGAAGTTAATAAAATACTAGCCTATAAACTAGTATAAGGAATGCTAAAATACCGTGTTTAATGGAAAGGTTATAATCTAGACCTAACCTAGTACCCTATTTAGAACTTTATAGGTTACCCTTAGAAGCTTAAAGAGTTCTATAGCCAATACCCTAATAAGCCAGGACCTTTAAAGTATCTAGACAAGTAAATAGAGTGCTAGTATAGCAAAGATAATAAGCTACCTATTAAATATATAGATAAGAATACCCTATGGACATAATATGGACGTACAAAGCCTAAGGGCAGGCTTTTTCGGAGGGGGGGGGTAATGTTACGGCGCTGGTGGAAAACAGTGGACTGTTTCGGACAGTTGCAGTCACGTGGTGGAAAACGGTGGATTGTGGCGGATAGTTGCAGACAGTTTCTTACTGTTTTAGACAGTTGCAGTTACGTGACCCAGACGATCGTATAAAACCTCGAGCGGCGCTACCCTTCTTCTCTTTTCCTTTCTCTAGCTTTGGATCCTCGTTTATAGACAATCCAATCGTACAGGCTTGCGCGACCTTCTTGCCGTGCTCGTGCCTCGACTGACTGAGTCGCTAACACTTATAACGGACGATTAATTATAGCTTAGGGAGAGGTTAAATAGGACCTATAGTACACTTAGAGGATTACAAGGTGTTTCTTTTATATATTAATAAGTTCAATACTAATTTAGGAAGGATCTGCTTCTATTTTAGTGGAGTACTAGGGGGTATAACAATGGCTCTAAAAGAGTCCTCTACACGGGTTTCCTGCTTACATAAGCAGACTTTCTTTATTCCGCTTTTGGTCGGTCTCTATAGCAGTCACTTCAGTTTCCGTACTAATATAGTGTTGAATTGAGGCTATAGAGCTAAAAACTCTATATATTGCTTATTTTCTATATAGGTAGTTAAAGAGATTTCGAGGAACTTCGACCGACGGTCAAAGTTGTCTAATTGGTCAAATTCCTGCCAAGAGATATCTCCCACAAGTCTTATCACGTGATATCGTTGCGGGCTTATTTTCCAACACCCTCCCTTAAGCTCAGTTAATGATACCGCTATATACACTATATATAAGGGTGTAGGGTTGCTTAATAAGGGTTGCTGGAGTTCCTTTCATAAAACGTCTTTTAAAATTTTGGCAGCACCTCCCTATAGGTGTTCTACATTGCCCATAGAGCTCTAGAGGCCCTATAGCCTCGCCCTATATCTCTCCTAAAGTATATCCATCCTTCCTACCAGTATAAGCCCTCCCTGATATCGCGGCCATTGGATTCAGGTGGTAGGTTTGGGTAGCAGGTTTAAGTAATAGGTTTAAGTGGTAGGTTAGTAGATCAAGGTTAAGTTCTATCGCTCATTTTAAGGCCTTAAGGCGTCGTTTAGCGCACTCTCCAAGGATCTACCAATTATGTACTGATTTCCTATTAAGGCCTAGTGTAGTCAATCAAGTTTCTACACCATCCAAAGGTGTTTAAGGAAGGCGTAGAACTAAGGACCTGTAAAAGGCTTAGTAAGGCCGTCGGCCGCTATATTAATTAAAGCAACGTATACAAGGTTAATTCTGTTACTATTTATCTTATCTCTTACGTAGTAAAACTAGATGTCAATGTGCTTTATTTAATTATACTAAACTAGATTTTCAGCCAACGCTTTTACAGCTTAGTTATTAGTTTTAATTAAGATTCTAGTAAACTGTTCACTCTGGTCTAGTATACCTAGTTCAGTAAATAAAAGTCAAAGCCACATAGCCTCTTTTACTGCAGCCGTTAGAGCTATATACTCTAATTAACATATTAATAGTAAAACGGTAGCTTATAGCTTTAATTTCCATAAAATTAGTCCTCTGTTTAACATAAATATAAAGCCCAATATAGAGCGTCTTGTGGTTTTATCTTATCCCTAGTTAGCGTCACTAAAGCCAATTAGTATAAGGTCTAGGTTCTTATCACCTCCATAGGTAATTCCTCTATTAAGCAAGCCGGCTAGGTATTAAAGGATAAGTCTTACAGCCGTTATATGGGTAGAGGTAGGATTATGGGTGAAACGGCTCACCGTTAATACCACAAAGGCAATATCTGGCCTTGTTTCTATTATAGGAAACATAACTAAACCAACCATACTCTAGTATCTTCTAACATTATCCTCGCTGGTAGTTTCTTAATTAGCTATAAGCTTAATTGAGTGCTTTATAGGTACTGGTAAAATATTAGCCTTTTATAATCCAAAACATTCAAGAGCTTTAATAAGGTAGGCTCACTATAAAAGTATAATCTTCTTCTTTGTTCAATCTCTCATAACTATTATACCTAAGTAAAAGCTTATTGGCCTAAGATCTATTATTTAAAAGGCTGCCTTAAGCTCTACTTTTACCCAATTAACTACCGCTATATCTTTATGGATAATTTTAGTGTCATTAACATAGGCAGAAATAATTAAACCTTTCCATCCTTTACTGGTGGCGAATATACTGTAATCCGCGTATAGATGGTAAAGTCTAAGTTTTTCTAGTAGAAACTTTGAGAGCGTCTTATACCAGATTTAAGGTAACTATTTTAATCTATAGAGGGCCTTCTTAAGGCGGCAGACTTTGCCAGCTTCTTTGTAGCCTTTTAGCATAATAACGTAGAGTTCTTAATCAATTGGTCCATAGAGAAAGGCGGTTTTAACATCCATTTATTCAATTTTAAGGTTGTAATAGGCAGCAATCGCGAATAGAGCCCTAAAAGCTATAGGTTTTACTACCGCAGCAAAGGTTTAGTTGTAGTCGACACCGTACTGCTGTAGATATCCCTTAACGACCTATCTAGCCTTATAGCAAAGGACCTCGCCATCCTTTCCCTTTTTAACTTTAAACACCTATTTACCAACGAGAGGCTTATAAGGAGGCTTAAGGGAGGTAAGGTTAATAAGCTCCTATATCTAGTTCTTAATTAAAGACCCTACCTCCTCTATTATTGCTTTTATCCATTCTTCGCTATTCAGGCCGTTAATTGCTCAGTCATATATATAAGGCTCATCTTTATTAATTAAGGTAGTAGATATATACGTTTTGAGATTAGGTAAGCCAGTATATTAAATATAGCCGGCTAGTAGAGCCATAGGATCAACCGCATCGCGATCATTTAAGTAAGGGTTTTAAGGTGTAGATTATGGAGGAAAGGTAGATAGAAGGGCTATTAGTTTATCACCTATTTCATCATCCTAGTTGCTTAGTAGCTTATTAATATTATCAGCCCATTAGTCAAGGCTTTAGTCTGTACCCATAAGGCTTATAAGGAAGGCAGTAGGGTCACTTAGTAGGTTAATTCTTAATGTTTGGCGGCCTAATCGAGTAGTGGTTATAGTAAGGTTTTTGGGTAGAGACTTAATCCCACAGGGTAAACTATCGCAACCTTCCTTCTGATTAATTCTTCATTGTCTTTTTCTTAATAGAGGCTTTAGCTAAGGAGTAGTAGTGTCTTCCCTCCCTTGCTTATTAGACGAGTCTATAAATTCTTCTATAAATATAGTAGCAGTCTTTGAACTAATATCACCTTTATAGATTTTAACATCTTTAAGCCGCTTAATCTTCTGTTTATCTAATAGCTAAACGCGATAGATTGTCTTACCATCATAGCTAATTAGAACACCCTTCTTTACTTATAGAGCGAACCTGGCTAATTTTACATAATCTTCTTCGGCTATAAGGGAATAGATAGTAGATCCTAAAGCCTTTAGGTAGTATACTAAGGGAGGTTTACCCTTAAGCTTTTTATAAGGTGATATGCCATTAAGAGCTCTTATAGGGCGTCTGTTTTTAATATATATAGCTGTAAGAAGTACATCAGGCCATAGGAAGTCTGGTATATTGCCTATAAGGATTATTGAGTAGGTAATCTCAGTAGAGGTTCACTGTGAGCGCTCTACTACTCTATTCTCTTCTTAAGTGTATAAGGCGGCAGGTTTAAATTCTATACCTAGATCGTCTATCTAGGTAGTTGCTTTCTTGCTACAAAGCTCCGCTCCATAGTTGGTACAAATTCTAGCGATTTTAAGGTCAAATTTGGTATAGATCCAGTTATAGTACCTCTATAAAGTATTAAGCCACTCGTCCTTTATATAGACGGTATAGATTATAGTAAACCTCATATAGTCATCGGTAAAAGATATGTAATATCTTTCGCCTTTAAAGCCAATAGGGGTAATAGGCCCTACTAGATCCATATGGATAAATTAAAACAGCTATATAGCTCATTCTTAGGGTGTTCTATTATACCTCTTTTAGGCTTTAGATTAAGTGTAAGGCTTACAGTATTCATCGCTAACGTTATTAAACTTAATACTAAGTTTATTTAGGTAGCGTCTAAGGTCGCTGTAGTTAAGGTGGCTAAATTGGTAATACCAAATAGGTAGACTTTTGTCATTTTTAATAGTATAGAGGACCGATTCTAACTAGTAGTTATACTACCGAATTGGGTAGAGTCATTAAATTTTAGGCGCGTATCCTATTACCTCGTTATTATATTTAAGTTTGTAAGTCTTATTGTTAAAGAAGACGCCTATTTCCTCAAGCCGGCTTCCAGATAGTAGGTTTACTGGTAAATATAGCACGTAAAGAATATTGTGTAGAGTAAGCGTGCTTCCATAACTTCCATTAGGTAGTGCGGTTTATATAGAAATAGATCCTTTACCTTCTAATTAAGCTCTATAGGGACCAACTGTACCTAATAAGGTGTCATCATTAACATAGTTAAAAAGAAGTTCACGGTTATTGCAGCAGTGGACAGTAGCGGCGGTATTATAGACAAAGTCATGCCTACTTAGTCAAGCTTATACAACCGCTACTGCAAGCTCTCATCATGGATTTACGTCAAGCTTAGCTCAACTAGAGTGTTTGTTAAGCTAAACAGGCGCTTAAGTCCTTCGCTTCTTCCTTAAGCGGATCCTATTACCAATTTCTTTTAGAGCGTTGTCTAGCTTCCTCTCCTAGCAGTCTTCTTTATAGTACGTAGTTCTATTATATCTTACGCAGTTAGGGTATTTACATATCCCAACTAGCGCTATTTTTCTCTTTATAGGCCCTCTATTGTTTAATTGTACTACTAATGCAGTAGAGACTTCCTAATTAAGCTTGCTATTAAAGATAATAAGTTCCTTGCCTAAGGCTCATAGGTTAGTATTTTCCCACATCCAATTTATTTATTTTATTATTTTAAACTAAGCGTAGCTAGTAGAGTTGACCCTATATAGAAGGGCCGCTTGGGCAAGAACCTCATAGTTAATAGGTTGGTTCATTTTAATAAAACAATTAAGGTTTAATATAATATAGGAGACAAACTTCTCTACATTCTTAAAGTCTTAAACGCGTTTAGTAAAGAAGGTAGCTATAATATTGGTAACAGCTGCTGGATTAAGATCCTTAAAGCGTTTTTTTAACACTTTCCATTTTTCAAGCGCCTGTCCGGTATTTAATATAAATGGCTTGTAGATGTCGCTAACGCTCTAGTTAATAAAACCGGCTACATAGGCTAGCTGTTCCTTATATTTCTCCTATTCCTTTACTAAGTTAGCTGGTTTAATTTTTAGCTGTTTACTAGTAAAGCCCAAGTCCGCCTATTTCTCCTTAATCAATTTAAGTATAGGAAGAGGTTACAGTGGATTATTAAAAACCCACTTAATGTTCTTAGATCAGAGGTGGTTTTATACATTAATACTAAACATCAGCTAGTCTTCCCGTCTAGCGAGCTTTTAAATAGAGACTTAGGCGGTATATTTGTCGCTTATATTAGTGGGGCTTTATATTATAGGTAGTTTGTAGTAGGCAGTCTGTAGGCCTTATTAAGACAACGTTGTTAAATTGGTTTCCTTTTATAAGGAGTATTTGTGTAGTATAGGTTTTAACTCAGTATATTCCTTAGCTAGTATAGGCAGTTCTAATAAGCTTCTTCTAATCCGCCACTAATACGGTTATTATAGAGCTTTGTTCTCAAAACTCTATCGTTCTATTTTAATAATAGTAAGGTTATCCACTAAATGAGAGGTCCTCCTAAGCCTTTAATGCCGCGGTTTGATCACGGACTGTATTAGGCTCGTCCTCAGTAGGATCCTCTTATGTATTTAGCGTAGAGTCTATAGTTAGCAGCTATATAGCTGCTCATTATAGGTTTTTAGCATTATAAGTTAGGTAAACGTTCACCAACTTTTTACGCCCGTGTGGTGATATTGCGATAGCAAATATTGTAACAATAATAAAGTAATTAGATTTAGCCCATTAGGCGCGAACCCAGGCTTATAACCTATTGAATTAAGGCTATAGAGCTAAAAACTCTGTGTATTGCTTATTTTCTATATAGGTGGTTGAAGAGATTTCGAGGAACTTCGACCGACGGTTGAAGTTGTCTGATTGGTCAAATTCCTGCCAAGAGATGTCTCCCACAAGTCTCATCACGTGATATCGTTGCGGGCTTGTTTTCCAACATATAGGCCTATGTTAAGGCCTATATTCCTTGTAGATAGATTTATATATTCACATTCATTTTTTCCAATATCATTCAGTTCATCACATCCAACGCATATCGCAGCTTATCATAACAGTGCTAATATTCCGCAATGAGAGAGAGTATTAGTACATTTCCTCCATACACTCGTTCTAGTCCACCACTGTTAATAGAGATATACAGAGACAAAATTGCCAGGCAGAATACCTTTGAGAAGCCGGAACAAATTTTGAGTGTAATTTTCTCCGGAGTTGCATTTATTTAGGCATGTTTGTGAACAAGCCGTTCTGCTGGTCATCTAATTAAAATCCAGGAAGGAAATGAAATTACCAAGTGCGTTGTGTCTAACAGACGGTGTCTCCTGCTATCCAACTCTGCTAAATTACGCATGACATTGAGACCGTCGTAGCTCTTCCAATTAGATGTTTCGTTGGACAGTTATGGGTGATAAATTACGGTATTAGGTACTGGTTGTAATTAACTCGGCAAAATGTAACTTGTTCGCATGTGGTGCTCTGTGGTCTGCGGTGACACTCAAAGAAACCTATAACGGGACGTCAGCACGTATATTTCTCCATTAACTAGGGCAATATTCAGCAAGTACCCTGACATTTATATCATCGGTGGTCCCTTGCTGAGGCGGTTTCCTTTCTGAGATATTACTGCTGTAGTGGGGCGCAGGGTGAACTCATACAAGAGCAAGAAGTGCTCCAGTCAGCCATTCGCCGGCACATTGATCTTTGGCCTGCGCTGCATCATTACAAGGGCTTGTGATGACCCTAGTTAAGAAAAAGATTATCAAAGCAGGATGAGCCACTGGCTTCCGAAAAGACTGTGTTGGAGTGGGTGGATGTGCCCTGCTTGATTCACCCCTTTCACCAGTACCAACTGGTCGATCAAATCAGAACAGCTCTAAATAATTGAAAGCGTTTAACTCACTACTGGATTGATGTTTGTTATTGGTGTTGATAAGGCAGGATTAAGGTTTCTCGATTCGACCCCATTGGTGGTGTGTCTCCGGTCGTGATCAACTAAGCGCTGCGAAGCGTCTTTGGCTGTGTCTGAGTTCCGAGGCTTATCTCTTCACCAATCAAGCTTAACTCTTGGGTCGGATCACCACGAATATCACCTAAATGCGGGCATGCGGGGGTGCAAGGCTGTGATCATGTAAGCGAAATTGAGGCAAAATTGATTGGTTGCAACCCCTGAGGCCGACGCGGCCGACACCACGTTTTAACGAAAACTGTTCCTTCTGGTGTGACTTGAGAGCCTGCATGCACTCAATACAGCTCCGTGCTCATAACACGAGGTGAGTGGCACTTTGTAAATCCAGCCTCCTACTCGTCGCTTTTGAGCTATGGCGTTGCCTCAGGGCCCTCCCGTTGGTAAAGCGATGGACGCCCTGTGCTCTCCTGACTCTCGACCAGCTTGGCCAACCAAACTTCTGGTTTTACCGCTGACCGAGAGACTGAAAATCCAGGTACGCGAAACAAGTGATCGTCCATTGGCCCTGGGGACCAATGTGTACGTGCCGTAGGGATGGCTCTCGGAACTTCGCTGTCACAATGCGGGTTCCTCCACAATGCATGTTCTCACGATGCAAGCCGACCTTTTCAGCCTACACTATCACACCAACTCGACTCAAAAGGCACCAGCTGAGCACGGGCTTTCCACATTCTCTGCAACATGACATCTAAGCACTTCTATACAGTGTGGCCATTACCACCCTTAAAAATGGAGGTCCAAGCCAGCATTCTCTGCGAAGAAACAATATTCTCGTTTTTCATCACTCATTTACCGTTGCCTCAGCCATGAAGCTTCTTCTTCCAACCCTTATTGCTTTTCCTGCCATCGCTCTCGCAAGTGGGCCATACAGCCAGACCACCGTTGTTCCCTGGAAGCCTAAAAATGCTACGAGTGTTGATGTAAGCACAGTTGTCAATGGCATATACTATCTATCGGACCGTACCAATGGCATTGTTCACATTGTCGACCTCTCATCTGCCACAGAGACAGGCAGTATATCAGGCTTTGTAGGGGCTCACATTGTTAATGGGACATTGGATAAGCCAACGTCCGGTCCAACTGGCCTTCTCGGAATCCCGGGCCGCAATGAACTATATGTGGGAGACGGTGATGGCACTGTGAAGGTGGTCGATCTCAGCAGTAACAAGGTCGTTGACAAGATCCAACTCGATATCAAGAAGCGCGCAGATGAGATGACCTTTGACGCCAAGCGCAATCTAGCAATTGTCACAGGCCCTGACGACGATATCGCCTCCATCTGGTTCATCTCAGTTACGGACCGTAAAATCGTTGGCAACATGACATTCCCCAATGCCACGAACGGAGTCGAGAAGCCAGCATGGAACCCCACAGACGGCCTCCTCTACCTCTCAGTACCTGAGACCAACGACAATCCAGGCGGAGAAATTGATGTGATTGACCCATCGACATTCAAAGTCACTAAGATTCTACCCGTGCCCGAGTGCAGCAGCCACGGCATTGCGTTCGGCCAAAGCCAGCAGCTCTTGCTAGGATGCAGCCAGGACTCCATCCTCGCGTTCGGTGTCTCCCACACACTCATCATGGACGTCACGACGGGCAACATCACCGCAACCATCAACGGTGTCGGCGGTGCAGACGGCGTAGTGTACGACCCCACCACCAACTACTTCTACGTTGCAGATTACCAGGATCTAGTCAACGGCAGCAAGACCGGCGCACCGGACCCAAAGCTTGCCATCATCGACGCCGGGACGGGTACGCTGGTTCAGACTATCACTACTGATAATATTACGGCCCAGTCTGTGGCGGTGGACCCGAAGTCGAATAAGTTGGTGGTCCCGATTGCGGCGAAGGGAATCGTGATTTACGGCTTGAGTAACTCGAACTTCACGCCGTCTGGTACGCCGTCCGCAACTGGAACAAATGCACCAGTCGTTACAGCAACAAGCTCAGGAGCGGCGAGGGGTAGCTTGGTGTCAGTTGTTGCTGTGATTGGTGCTGCTATTGTTGCGGGAGCACTGTGGGTTTGAACCAAAAGATTCTCATCCGGCGTGCAATAGCGGCCTTGTGTATTAATTACTTGCTTGTAATTCCTCGTCCAATTGTATACTAGTGAAATTCCGTAATTAAGCCTTTCTTTTATTGGCTAGCCTTACGAAGTGTGGGCCCCCAGTCTTAGCGTAGAACAGGAGTTCGCCCGAGACTCCTGTTCCGCCTGATGCGATCTAGGGCGCTAATCTCACTCCTGTTAAGGCGGGACTTGGCCCACAAGTATCTTCTGCTTATCTGTCTCCAACGAGTTCGGGCTTCTCGATGGAAATTCCAGCCGTGCCGGCATTAAACGAAGTCGAGTAGGTGGGCGGTCTTGTTCTTTTCGATCACGTACGATACATCTCCGTTGTCGTATGAATAAGTAGTTTATTCTGAGTTGCGTCGAACACACTTGTGACTTACTACATCCTTCGTGTCTCTTCTTGGTGGAGTTTCAAAGAGTCTTGAGAAGGAATACACTCGAAATGCATCCTACGAAGCGTTACCCAATCTGGCGAACATAGTCTCTTCTTCGGATATACCTATGGATCATTGGCGGTTTCAGGCCAGCCAGTGGAAATTACCAGGGTTTTTATCCCCATTCCCAGCCTTCTACTACAAAAGCTTTACGGGAGTACCACGATAGAGGCGCCTTTCTGGCTGTTTCGAATACCAACCCTAGCACCGCCTGTCTTGATAGGCTGCCCGTAGCTGTAGAGTTGGAGAAAGTTACGCTATAGGTGAAGAGGGTGGAATTACTCCTGTTTTCCATTATCAGTGTCATTTAAATCATCTGATGATATGATATACATGTCCGAGATGAGCAAGGAGCCAAGGACATACCAGGTGAAATGACTCGACCAATCAACAATTGCCTCGTAACAAAAACTCAATAAATTAACTCCATTTTTTGCACTTTTTATCGTACTATTTACCCAACTAGTCCGGTCCCCACTGACATTATAGCGATCTTCCTGGCTTACCCCAACCTTCTCTACTTTGGACTTATTCAAATTCAACAACTCTTCTCCCACAAAGTGGTAATCGAACTCTATGAGCTCACAGGGTGTTCTATCGGCTGCTTAACACGCATATGCTGCTGTTGTAAAGTCAAGGTTGTAGATGGTGTAATTGGTGAGGGTGAAAACCCTTGAATTTAGGCCGGAAGTGAGGTGATAGAGTTCGAAGAGGAATGTATTGCTATCCCACGGCGGATTAACACCAACATAAAGATATGATTGAGCGAAAGGACCAAGCGCTTGTTGTGAACAGTATTTGTTATCGGTTTCAGTTGGGTAGGACACGGTTGCGCTAATAGTGCCGCTGAAGGCGAGGTACTGGGAGCCCGCTTTGTCTTCAGTAGGATGCAGCCACAACGTCAAGGTAAGGATTAGGTTGAATGACAGAGTAGTCGCAGTCATCGTTAAGTTTGAAAAATAAATATCCACGAGGCCGTTGAATAAATAGGACAGGAGGAAAACTACAGAGATGAGAAGATGATTCCCTAAGAATACTTCCTGGCGACTGAGTTAAATTAATATCAGCGAAGTAGCCTCGTATCTGCCTCCATCCAACAATACGAGAGACGCGGTTTTGAGTAGGTGGCTTGTCGGAATTAGCCTTTTTTTGCATTTTTCTGGGGGAACTCAGGGAGTCTCGCTACAGGTTAGAAACAATACATAGTAAGAAATATCGGCGAATTACACCAATTTCGATAAAATGCTGCATTCGTCAGTATCTTTCTTGGTTTTCAGAGTCACACAACTTCAAAATCACAATTTCACACCGTATCGTCGTACCCATCCATACGAGTCACCCGTCGATCGCGATCAAATCGCCCCCTCTACAGCTTGTACGAGCTCCGGTTTCTCCCCCCGTTGTGCGCACAGCGGTACACACCCAATTGCGCTAACAATTAGTTAAGTGCATCATCCAATGTAGACACTGTACACTTACCAAAAAGGTTATGCACTCCCAGGCAAGGTATATGCACTTACAAGAGAGGTAAAGTCTCTAAATTTTTAAGCTTAATCGTAAGATTAAACTTGAAGTTCTCTAGTGTGCAAGAAAGCGAAATTGCGTGTACCGCTGCGTCCACACGGAGGGGAAACTGGAGGTCGTATAGTTAAGCTGTATCTGGGCAAACGATCGGCAATTCGTGCTACAAGGGTGTGGCCGGTGCGGGTCGGCCGCCCTCCCTGCTAGCGCAGGTAAAGTGTAAGAATCTGCAAGGCCGCTGCGCCGCAGGTGTCATTTACACGTGACTTAGTGGGGGTGGCAGTGCCAGAAGCCGTGCACTTGATCGCAGACTACCCATCAGGGCTATCAAATCTGGACAAGTTCAAGTTTCTGGGCACGATGTCTTGTGCCATGTCTCAGTACTATTATTCCCCGCTTTCGCAGACGCCTGATAGTATTCGCTTGCTTCGCCTAATGCCAAATAAAAATGACACGGCAGATATACAATGCGAACTCTTTGAGTACGCTCTACAAGAATCGGACAAAGCGACTCATCTGTACGAGGCATTATCTTACGTATGGGGCGATTCAGATAAGCGTCGGCCTATTTTTATGGATAATCAATACTTGGCCGTTACGCTAAACCTTTACGCCGCGCTATTACGCCTTCGAGATCGCGATATTCCACGAATCATCTGGGTAGATGCTGTTTGCATTAACCAAGGAGATAAACAAGAGAAAGAACACCAGATTTGGTCTATGGCGAAGATCTATGGTAAAGCAAGCCGTGTAATTGTTTAGCTTAGAGAGAGGGCAGACGATAGCGATGTAGCGCTTGAAGCAATACGCGCTGCAGGCAAGCCCATGAATACTTCAAACAAAGAAACGATCCAGCAAGCAATTATCTCACTGCTTCAACGACCGTGGTTTCGGCGCATCTGGGTAAGGTAGCAGACATTCGACAACATCCGTAGGAATTACTAAAAGGTCCATCCAGGTACTGCAAGAAGTGGCCGCAGCTCGGTATATCCTAATCTCGTGTGGTCCCACAGAAATTGATGGATACGCATTCTGCTCAGGTTTGGAGTTTTTAAAAGGTTTCCGTGGAACTCACTTAGACTTGCAGGGCCTAATCCGTTCAGTAACCTACCTTATAAGGGGAGCAATATTCCGGTCTAAATACGTATCAAGGAAGCCAGGGAGGGTTTCCTTAGATATATGCCCTCTAGGCGAGCTGGTAGATATGTATCATACCCATGAGGCTACTAACCGCCACGACAAGATATATGCATTGCTCGGCATGAGCTCAGATAATCTTAGCGCAGCTGGCTTATCTCCTGACTATAGGGTTTCATGGAAGGAACTCTTGCAGCAACTTGTTAAGTTTCTTCTTAGCAAACAGGTATCTGTCAAGACTTGGAACGATAGGGAGATGGCAATAATCGATAGCAAAGGGTATGTTCTTGGTCAGGTGTCCTCGGTAAAGAGTGATCAAGATAACAGACAGAACGTGAATATTAACTTCAAGAATACATCACAACACCTAGGACACACCAAAGAATATAACCTCCAGGCTTCGGCGAAATCCGTCCAGAAGGGTGACATCGTCTGCCTTCTACAAGGAGCTTCAAAGCCTACAATCATCCGACCGTATAAGGATCATTTTGCCATTATCATGATAGCAGTTACTTTTCCAAAGACCATAAGAGCGGAGAGTGACAGTGATAGACGGCCAGACCTCTTGCGTGGCTTTCCGCTTGTCTGGAACTGGGAAAATGCCTCGGACGGGTTGCAAGATCAAGAAGAATACAAAAGCTTAATGGAAGCAAATAGACGAGTCCCAGGGCACTCTCAAAAAGAGTTGGAAGATTATGTAAAAAAAGCGACAAGACTATACAGTATCGCTCTAATATTAGAGGACTTAAAAGAGTATAAAGAGGCTAAAAAGAAGCTTCAGGAAGCAATAGAGGGCTATAAAAGGGCGCTTGGAAAAGAGCATTTACGCACACTGGGACTTATAGATAAACTCGCGGTAATATATAAAAAGAGCCGGCAATGGAAGGAGGCAGAGGAATTGCTTTTACAAGTAATACAGACAAGAAAGTGTGTGCAAGGGGAGGAACACTCAGACACATTTTGTACACTTGCCAACCTAGTGTCAACTTACAGGGATCAAGGGTATTTAAAGGGGATAGAGGAGCTAGAGGTAATAACAGATCTACTTAAGCGAAAAGAACATGCCGCTCAGATTACAGAAAAAGAGGTAGTCAAAATTGCACAATTATCTAAGGAAGTAATGACGCTTTTACTCGATCGAAGAGGGGGCAACGTCCCAATTACTGAAGAGGTGGTTATGGCAGTGGCAGGGAATAGGGGGAATGGCAAAGAAATAATAACACTTCTACTTGATCGAAGAGGGGGCGATGTCCTAATTACTAAAGAGATAGTTAAGGCAGCGGCAAGGGATACGTGGAGAGGCGAAGGGATAATAACACTTCTGCTCGAGGCGACGTCCTGATCACTAAAAGGGGTGGTTGAGGCAGCGGCAAGGATTCTTACTTATCTATAATATTCTCTTTAAATCTCTATTCCATAGAGGGCCCTGGGGGTAAGCGCGAATATATAGTGGGGTAATTTGCCACTTTACAGAGAGAAGCTTCTAGAAACTTCTAGATCTGTGGCAAAATGTCCATTAACAGAACTACCTGAAAGTGGACGAAATACCTCGATCACGCTAGCAGGGAGGGCGGCCGACCCGCACCGGCCACACCCTTGTAGGCCTCTCACGCTAATATCCCTTACCCTTTTGGAGCGGCGTATTTAACTGTTCCGAATAACTGAACACCTTGAGCGGAATTAAGCCATTTTAAGAACTATGCTCGTCTCTGAGAATGACACATTGAACAGTGATAGTACTGTCTCTTTGACCATGGAGATGCCACTATCAAATATCCCCCGCAACAGTGGCGTCCACACGGTAGGTAGCCCGTGCGGGAACACCAGAATCAGAAGTACGCGCATCACCTATAGAATCAATCAATATATTTTTATCAGCTATGCCTTCTAATCATATTTCTAATGGTATAGACTTTGTTCCACCAACTTAATACCTATTCCACCAACTTGAAAGGCCAAACAACCTCCCCCGAAGCCCTGGCCGCCGCCCACATTCGAACCTTTGCGGGTTGAGGATTACGACTCCTGTGGCACCCCAAACCTCCCTCCCTCCATCGATCCTCACGATGCCTTTGCTATATTTAAGCTGTTCTTTACGGATGGGATCCTGGATAAGCTTGTAGAGTGGACAGATGGCCGCATCGCCCGCGCGCATGGCCGCTGACATGCAAGGAGGAATTGTACACCTGCTTTAGTGTGCTTATTTATATTAAAATCAGTCATCAAGGATTAATGGGGCGCTTGTGAGCTAGATGGCGCAGGCCTCGATAGATTGGGTGCATATAGGAATATTGTATTGCAATCGACAGATATCATCTACCTCATATTTCTCAGCACGCCCCTAGATCCTATTGATCCTATTGGCTAATCCTTATCGATAACGTGTGGACAAATTTTGCCGTTGTAAGGGATACGTAATAATCCGTCTGGCGGTGGTTCTAGCTCTATCTTTCGGATTGGTATGGCCTACAAACCTCATCCAAGCTTTCTTCACGCGTGTAACGCTTATTTCCCAGTAGCCGGACCCAACCAGCAACGCAGCAGCTCTCTAGACGGGTGTTTTGTTCGTGGTAGGACTTCTTGTCTACTCTGCGGGGAAGAAGCGGAGAGAAAGCGTCGATCTAACCATTTTAGTTGATAAAATCCGAGCATGTCTTATCGTTATCATCGGCCTCACCCACCGACGCGGGCTTGGGAAAGCACTGCGAATTGTGGAGGAGGGGTAGCTCCATTATCGTCGTCCATGCACCATAGTAAGAATAGAAATTAAAACATTTTCAGTCAAATCCGCTCCGTTCTTCGTGTGCACCTTTGGCATCAATTGCTCTCTTTTATATAATCCCATCTGCTTACCTTCGTAGTCCCAAAGCTCTAGAACTATTTCCTAAGCTTTCTAGATACCCACACCACCGGGAATACCGCAATTCCGCATCATGGACCTAGACCGTCTAAAGCAGGTAGCTGCGCACATTACAGGGCAGGCAGATCCTCCTTACCCATTCGACCCACTATCTGAGACCGAAATCGAAAGGGCTGTTGCCATCATTCGAAAAGAGCATGATGACCTCTTTTTCAATGCCGTCACGTTGTGGGAGCCGCGCAAGGCAGAAATGATGGCATGGATCGCGGATCCAAAGAACGTTCCCAGGCCACACAGGATAGCTGATGTGGTAGCGATTGGGAGAGGGAGCAAGGTTTATGATGGTATCGTGGATTTGGACGAGGGTAGGATAATGCAGTGGGAGTTGACCGAGGGTGTGCAGCCATTGGTATGTGACGGAACACAGCACAGGGAAGTTTGAGATTGACTCAAGATTCTAGATCACCATGGAAGACCTTCAGATTGTGGAATTGGTGGTGCGGAAAGATCCCAAAGTTATCAAGCAGTGCGGGATAATTGGCATTCCACCAGAAGATATGCATAAAGTATACTGCGACCGTATGCAGAGTCCCTCCCAAAGCTTCCTTCAGAGGAATACTAATTCCATATATAGCCTGGACAATCGGTTATGATGAGCGTTTCGGCAGTAATGTTCGCCTCCAACAAGCTTTAATGTACTACCGCCCACATGTCGATGATAGCCAATACAGTTATCCTCTCGACTTCTGCCCAATTTTCAATGCCGATACTCAAGAAATAATCCACATTGATGTCCCTGAGGTCCGACGCCCTATCAACAAAGCACCACCGAACAATTATCATGCCGCAGCCATCGAAGCAGAAGGAGGATTCCGCAAGGACATCAAACCAATCAACATTTCTCAGCCCGAAGGTGTATCTTTCACAATGGATGGCCGTATTATCAGCTGGCAGAATTGGAAATTACACATCGGATTCAACTACCGTGAGGGGATGGTTCTTTCAAATATTACCTTCAATGATAAAGGCAATGAGCGGCCCGTTTTCTGGCGCATGTCGCTCGCTGAGATGGTCGTCCCGTATGGCAATCCAGAGCACCCGCACCAGCGCAAGCACGCGTTTGATCTAGGCGAATACGGCGGTGGCTACATGACCAACTCGCTCAGCCTAGGCTGCGATTGCAAAGGCGCAATCCACTACCTGGATGCAGCCTTTGTGAATCGTGCCGGCGCACCCACAACCATCAAAAATGCCATCTGCATCCACGAAGAAGATAACGGTATTCTCTTCAAGCACACAGATTTCCGTGACGATTCCGTAACCGTAACGCGTGCCCGCAAGCTCATCATTAGCCACATCTTTACCGCCGCAAACTACGAGTACTGCGTCTATTGGATCTTCCACCAAGATGGCACTGTCCAGCTTGAGATCAAGCTTACCGGCATTCTGAACACCTATGCCATGAATCCAGGCGAAGACCTCCACGGATGGGGCACGGAAGTCTACCCGGGCGTGAACGCGCACAACCACCAGCATCTCTTCTGTCTACGTATTGATCCAAATATCGATGGGCCGTCAAATACAGTCTTCCAAGTTGATGCGGCTAGAGGGCCAGGCGAGGTTGGCAGCAAGGAGAACAAATACGGTAATGCATTTTACGCAAAGAAAACGCGGTTCGAGACTGTGGAGCAAGCGATGAGCGATTATGACGGAAGCAGCAGCAGAACGTGGGAGGTGTGCAACGAGAATAAGCTGAATCCCTACAGCCACAAGCCGGTCAGCTACAAGCTAGTGAGCAGGGAGGTCCCGTCGCTGTTGCCGAGAGAAGGAGGATTAGTGTGGAAGAGGGCTGGGTTCGCGAGGCACGCCGTGCATGTCACGAAATGTAAGTTTAGGCCAGCTCAATCCAACCGGTAGCTCTTCTGGGCGGTGCTGACCAAATCGCAGACGACGACTCCCAAATCCACCCGGCCGGCCGCCATGTCCCGCAAACCTCCGGCGAGCCCTCCGCTGGCCTTCCCGCCTGGATTGCTGCCAACCCCTCCGCTTCCATTGCCAACACTGACGTCGTCCTCTGGCACACTTTCGGCATAACCCACTTCCCCTCTCCTGAGGACTTCCCTGTCATGCCCGCTGAGCCCATGACGCTTCTTCTGCGGCCTAGGAATTTCTTCACCAGAAATCCGTGCCTCGATGTCCCGCCTAGCTATTGTAGTGTGCCGAGTGGAGTGAAGCAGGGCGGCGCCTTGGTGGATAGGTTGAGTAGGTTAGCGTTTAGTGAGGGGACAGCTGGAGCAGCGGGAGGTGTCGCGGAAGGGGCTGGGTGTTGCGGAAAAGGGTCAGGCTTGTCAATGTCAGGGGACTTGTACGTGTAAGAAGTGAGATTTTTTAATTGAGTTAGTTTCTGGAAATGAGATTGTATGTTTGGAGTCGGAAGGCATGATACTGCCCGGATTGGATGCGAAAAGCGTTCGGTAGATATTCCGGTTTTTAGTGCGAATGTGAATAAGTGGGCGCTGGAATGGGTTAATGGAGTATGTATCGTATAGCTGGTAGCAGAGATGTCTTTCGTCCATGATAATATCTGGAGGCACTTGCTTGACATCTGATGGAGATGCCGGAACTTTCAGTCTTCTGAATCTTCTATTACATCCTTGAAGTTAGCTAGAAATCCTGAATGCCAAGAATTTATCTAAGAAAGGCGTCCAATTGAAGGTATCGAGGCGCGAGCTGGTTAGCTGATAATTGGAGATATTTCTGAGGGCCTTCAAAAGGGTGCATTAGGCCCAAAACCCCCAAAAAAAACCCCTACCCCAAAGTGTTTCAATGTCTTATCTAAAGTACTTACGGCATGGTATCGACACCAAGAGTCGCGCCTCGTATCTGGAACATCCCGTTGTGATGCACAGCAGATCGCCTCGGCCCGGTGGAAAAATCCTGGAAGAACGGACCCACCATCTTCGAAGCTGTGGCATGACGCCTCGCGTCAACATCAGGAAGCTATCAAGGATGCGCGGATATCCACCAACTTCACCTTTTCAACATTCGTTACTCATACTCGGCACTACCTTTCGGTAGACCTTCCATTTCTCCACAATTGGTTCCTTGAAGGATGCCAACAATATTGCACTCCCATCTATCAGTATGCCGCGCGCCCTTCCGCCAATCGAGGGCAAATCGGGCACCAACATCTCGCCCTCCGTCGTGGAGACAGTCGCAGGCTTCACTGCTGGCATAGTGTCGTGTCTAACCGTTCATCCTCTGGATCTTCTCAAGAACCGCCTTCAGCGTATGCGTTGGCCCATGCGCTCTGTGGAAACAGAGGGCTTACAGTTCCGCAGTCAATACGAAGTCAGGGTCGAAACCCGGTGACTCATTGCGCATTATTCGTAATGTGGTTCAAAACGAAGGAGGTGTGAAAGCCTTGTATAGAGGACTATGGCCTAATATGCTTGGGAACTCGTTAGGCTGGGGACTCTACTTCTTATGGTAAGCTATTTCTGACTGGTACTTCTTGTGGCAGCCGAGATAACTATCTAGGTACCGGAACTTGAAGGATCTTATGCAGTCGCGCCGTGGAAAAGATGAGCGCCTTTCATCCGCAGAGTTCTTCACTGCATCTGTTATCGCTGGTGAGCATATGGATCGTATCTCGTCTGCGCTACCCTTCTGACTGTCTCAGGACTGCTCACTGGAGCTTGCACCAATCCGATATGGGTCGTTAAGACCCGCATGCTAGAGCGCGGCTCTAATGATCCAACTGCTTATAGAGGCATGTGGGAAGGTTTCCGGCACATTTATGCGACGAAGGGTTTGAAAGGACTCTGGGCAGGTTTTACCCCCTCAACACTCGGCGTAGCTCATGGAGCTGTGCAATTCGCTATATATGAGAAGATGAAGCACCGTCGCGGCGCAATGATTGGTGGAGAGTCGGAACTGTCGAATTGGGACTATATATATATGAGCGGTGGGTCTAAACTGCTTGCTGGAGGGATTACATATCCTTATCAGCCTGTCCGGGCACGGATGCAGACGTATGACGCAGCTCGCACATATTCCGGGTTACTGGATGTGCTGAAGAAGACTTGGAAGAATGAAGGGTTTCTAGCGTTTTATAAAGGGTACGTATTTTCCGGTCTTCACAAAAAGCATAAAATATTAGCTGATGCGTCGACGTAGTGTGATCCCAAACACAGTCAGGGTCATTCCAACCACTGTTGTCACATTCGTCGTGTACGAAAATACGAAGATATACCTCCCGAAATTTTTTGATGAGGAGATGAGTCATGAGGAAGATTAAAATATGCGAGCACGACTGCAATCCATCGCGACTTTCAGACGCATATTCATGCTACTATTTACATACAAGATGTGACATTGAAAAGCCTTGTATAATATATAGATTTGGATGGACTTAGATGATTGAGGATTTAGGGTTACGAGATACGTACGGCCATTTAGGATCTTCGTTTGGGCATGGTATGAATGGCATACCTCATTATACCCTTAGCTGGATCATAGAAAGAAATCGTCCTTGAAAAAGATCGATATGTTAGTAATTAAAATCCACTTATAGGTGACAATTTCAATCATCATTTCTTTATTGCGTCTCTTTCTTTTTTCACGAACCTGTCCTAGCTCTTGATCCATGTGGTTTCTTCTTTCCGGGGTTGCTAACAAGCAAGTCTTGATCAGCAACCAAGGCCCATACAGATTAGCAAACAAGTCAAGGAACGTGCAACTCAACAAGCAAAGCTTGTTGCTCAAACAAATTTGCTCCGTCTATGCCGTGCATAAAGAAAGTCGAAGGATCGGTTCCCTAACAATTTCAAAAATGCGCGCCGCTCTATTCATCTTGTGGTTGGCGGCTTATAACATCCATCTGCTAACGATTGAATCACAGGATAGATAACCCAGCAGATTTGGCCAGTCTGAGACAAACACAGAGGCTAAGGATTGCCACTCGACTATGAATTGGTCGTATCATTATCAATTTATCCCAAGATTGTTCCCAAACAATCCCTCATCCTATTAACGGGGTCGGCTCTTTTTTTCCAAGTCTGGCTTGTTGATCTGGACTTCACACTTCAACTAGAACACCCTTTACGATATATTTACAAAACTTTCCCCGGTCTTTCTCGAGATATCCTTTAAGATTCACCTCTAGCCCACACGCTTAATTCATAGGGGGATCAGTCAGAGCAACCGGCTAATGCTTTTGAGTTTCTAGCCCACACTTTTCCCACTCTCTATACTTTTACCTTTACCCTACGAAGACCCCAGTCGACAGTTATTCAGCATTTGCATTGAAACACTATGCCACTCAACAAGGGGTTCGATCGAGTCAAGCGGTATTTGGGCATTCCTGATAGTCCGACTTCCGTACAGATCCGCGAATCCAGGACCAGACAACAGGCTATTGTACCGCCTGCATTCCTAAGGCGAAATCGGCCGAAGTCTCCCGCCCCATCAGCAACCCTCCAGTCTAACGGGCTTATCTCCCGTTCAGCCTCGCCGAATCCAGCCCCTTCGCTTCCAATCCTGCCAACAGTTCGCATCTTCGTGTTACAAATTACCAAGGAACAGTTGAGCAATTTTCTGATATGGTACTTCTATTCAACCTTGTCGAGATCTCTATATCGCCTACCGAATGGTATAATTATCTACCAACAATGGACATGCGTAGATGTGTTGTCCTTGGGGATTTTCTCAGAAGCAACAAAATTCCTAGCCTTGGTAACTTGGACAGCGTTTGCACTGCACTGGGTGTGAGCAAGCCTTTTGTTCGCTTTCGCATCATTAGGGTATCCGAAGCTCGACAAATGAAGTTCAACGAAGCTGTGGGAGCCTTCAGGTCCATAGAGGGTAAAGCTATTAAAGAAGAAAAGATCCTAGATATCGTACAAGAATGGCTCATGGTGGGCAAGCAGACTGTAGAGCTGTTGGAACTAAGCAAGGGGGAAATCTTCGAAGAATGGCAGCACGAAATCTTAACGAGAGCTACGCAATTCCTGCAACTTGTTGTAAACCCTAGGTTATTTATGCTGCGACGGCGGATGGGTTTGCAGACGGAAGCCTCTGAAGACGACATAGTCCGAGTAAAATATCTTTACACTGCTATGCAGCAAGAGCGATCGGTTCCATTACAGCTCTATAGCATTGACGTGGGTCCTACCTTGATTCTCGCGTGCGGAGATCTCTACAGCTAGCACAATCCAACCGTAAATCCCTAGCGATATCACTCATGAATGATGAAGTTTACTCAACGGCGCAACTTCGTCGCGAAAACTCTCACCTAAAGGCCAGTTGCGATGCTGGAGAAAGAAAATGAGCAGTTGAGGGCCAATAACACAAGCAGATTCTCATCTATTCAGTCTCCCTCCACCTCTATACCAGCACGTAAGCCTGTACAGGGTTTATTGAGACCGCTCCAGCAACGCCGACAGCTTCCGACCCACCTTTCAATAGGGCATCTCCAACAGGGTCTCGGCCAAATCTCATGAATCTACTCGTTCCTAGTGCGGCCATTCCTGGGCTAAGCATGCAGAGGTCTCCTTCAGAAAACAAAGCATGTTTTACTACCACTACCCCAGAAATCCATCCCTCTTGAGGACTCTTTGGGCACTCATCTGCTTGTACCCGAACCATTATTCCCAAAGTGTTGAAGCAATCATCCTCGCATGAGTTCCTACGCCCCAGTGAAGGGACAATTGATCGCCGTTGAAGTCAATCGACGAATGCGCTGGAGGCATTTTAGACTCGATATGAAGGGATTTTACCGGTACGGAACAATGAGGGGTCCTCATCTAGAACTATGGATTTCCCTGCTTACAGAGGGTCGCCATCCCCATCCCCGTTCAGAAGAAATGAAATCTCACAGCTTATGAGAGTCTTTCGTATCAGAAGTAGCTGCTGGCTACGTCTGCGACGGTCTTATTTTTGGACAACTGGTTTATTACCAAAAGGCGAGCAAGAAGTGTTTGCTATGGTTTGGGGGCGCGTTCCTCTGGGTTTCATGATATTATTAAAGTTTTTCTGAACTAAGGTGTTAAGGTTCTGGAAATGTCTCTCACATATCAGCCGAGGCGTCCCAAGACAAAAGGTTATATAATCGTGGTGGGAAAACTTCTCTTACGTTTTGTCCTAGTGAGCGGTAGTTGGCAGGATGAACATATTCAAAGAGAATTTTTTGTTAATGCAGCTTGCCAGGTAACGAAACGTTTGGGGAAAAGGAAATATGTCTAAAGGTAGGTTACACGCGCAAACCATATGAAGTCCGGTGAAGCGCCGTCATTGGTCCTGTGATTGGCTCAACCAGTTCATCTTCTGTGTCAGCCTTGCGACACCTCGTGAATGCAGCTCAACTCAACCAATCTTGCATCTTCACCCCCAAGCCTCCTCGCCTAAGTTTTTGTTTTGCTTCTCACCTTACCTCAAGCCTTGTTCACCTCACCTCGCCTCACATGCAGCCCAGCTTCTTTAATCCAGTGTCTTGTCACTGCATGTCATTGCACATTATTGCCGCTCATCGCCTTTCATTGCCTTTCAATCTACTGATGACCTAGACAAAACAGCCCCCTCCGCTTACAATTATAAAAGAGCTCGCAGCCCCGCTGCTAAGTCTACACTCAGGTGTAGCCTTGCTCGCACTTGGGCAGCCCCACGAGATTGATAGACCACTCCACTACCCCGCAATCCACCATGGAGAGATACAAGGTCACTGTGACCATTGATGGGAAAGAGACTCGTCTTCTCATCCCGATGCTACCAGCTTCACCAGTCTCGTCCTTAGCCACTCAAGTCAAGTTGCGTATCGGCCGCCTTGGTATCGGGACAAATTCAACAGGATTCACTCTCCACCTTGAGCAAGCTGACGGTCCGATCCTTGATGCTGACGATTTGCTATCTGATGTACTTCCAGATCCGAAGAATGAGAGGCTCTACGCTACTCCCTCTCACTTCGAGCTTGGTCCTAACTATCCTCATAGTCATCAGGTCAGTCCACTTTAGAGCCAATGACATATCATGCAAAGACAGATGGGCCAAATGATTCTTACTCTGTTTTCAAAACCTTATTAGAACAAGGCTGACACATTTGCAAATACAGACGTCACATGACACCAATCCCCGAACTTCAGGACCAGGGGCAGAGCCAATGGAAAGTTATGAAGAGCTCAAAGTACGGGTCATTACTCCCACTTTAGCTCGAGCTGAGAAAGACTTCCGCTCAATCCCACTGCTTCCCGGCCATACCATCACTACAAATACTACGCTTCGGGAACTCAAGACTAATATCGCGAAATATCTTGGCGTATCCACGGCTAACGATCTCCATGAATATGATGATTTGGAATGCAACTGTTCTTTCGCACGACATATCGACGAGCGTGGAGGTTTGAATCAACCAGATGTAGAGACTTTGCAAGCAATGACCAGCCTCATCGTGGTTCACGGCAAGAACAAGGTCACCTGTCTTCAGACACCAAATAACTCCAAAGCATTATTGCTAGACCAGGTTCGCATCCAGCTCCCACGTCAGACCTTCGGAAAGAAAACTCTAGTTATTGGTGGCGTCGAGGCTCCAGATAGCATGCAAGTACCGTTCCCTTGTTGAGTCAGTCTATTGTTAATTTTCCATCACATAGGTATTTGAAACTCCCTGTTATCTCGATATGTTCTCCAAAGCGCCATGGTGAACACAGCCGATCAAGTCTCCCAGAAATAGGGACCTCGTCTCCATATGTGCCAAATCCTCGAAATATTACTTTCCTAGACCTCCACACGGCGGAAGCGCCGATTGAACTGTCTCCGGCTAACATGGATCTTACAATGGATCAATTGTGTCTTAAAGATTGCACTATTAATGGCGTGCTTAATATCTATACTGTCGAGCGGAAGGCTTTTCAAGATAGTGCAGAGGAATCTTCTGGCAAGGATGGCATTTTCGGGGACAGTGCTGCTTGGGTACGTGCATTTCGTCCATTTACGGGACATCTCGCTACCCATTCTAACATAATCTACGTTCTATACAGCAAGATTTATGCTCATCAGCTAATCTGTTTTCTGTAGGAGCACCCGGTTTCTCAGTCAGAACGCGGTCGAGCTATGATGCTGTCTTCTCTTCGTGTCTTCGCCGAGCTCGTTGGTGCTAAAAACATGGAAATTCCTTCGCAAGACGCCATCTTGCATATTTTCAATTTGCTTACGCGATTCCCTCCAGCTGTCAGAACAGTCCACATTCTGATGAGCGGCAAGTCACCTCGGTCTTGTGAGCGCGCAGCCCTAACTCAAGCTCTCTATGAAGTTCTTAAAGATGTGGTACCGCGACCTCTTATCAAATCTAACAATGGTCGAATCTATGAGGGAGCTCGTCTTTTGTTCGGCCTTGTTATGGAGAAAGCCAAGCATTTAAAGATTTCTGCTAGGGACCAGGATAGTTCGCCTTACATGAGCTCCATGAAAGTTCTTGATCTTCGAAACACATTTACGATGGAGCCCATCGCGAGACCTATTCAGACAGCTGATGGCTTGGTTGAAGAAGGATTCTA